>OGDF01001837.1_pt1 | contig 30479 bp, 20 predicted proteins | sample 1570141 | NCBI WGS metagenome assembly OGDF01 (sample SAMEA4370581, study PRJEB24528) | human gut metagenome | reverse complement strand
CTATGTGCTTTTGCCCCTTCGGGGCGTCCTACTCGTGAGTTTTGACACACTCTCCTCCTACAGTTTGATTAAACCATTGTTAATCACATACACATCAGTCCTTAATTGATAGCGATCTGTCATCGTGCAGCGAACGCCGCCCGATCGGATTCCGTACGCCGTCCGATTGGATCGCGTACGCCGTCCGATTGGATCGCGTACGCTGCACGATGACTTTTATTAGGATTCAAATTTCTTTATTTAATACTTTTGACACGCTCTTGCTTGCGTAAACGTTTACACACACTATACATTAGATTTATATTAAAAAAAAGTGCAACGAATTGATATAAATCATAATTTTGCACATGGAAAGATCCTAATAACATTTGTAACTAAAAACAATTTATTATAATAAAATCAAAAGCTACATGAAGAAGCAGGTTAAATTCCCTAATGCCCTCAGAACAGCTACGCTCTCAGCAGGCTTGTTCCTGTCGGCAAGCGCCTTTGCACAGCAGGTTGTTGTGAAAGGCAACGTAGTAGACGAAACCGGCGAGCCGGTTATCGGTGCTTCCGTCAAGGTTGTAGGCGGTACATTAGGTACTGTTACAGACATCGACGGTAATTTTACTCTCAATGCCGACAAGAAGTCGACCATTGAAGTTACTTACATCGGCTATGAACCTGTAAAGATGCAGGCCGGCCAGAACCTAACAATCCATCTCAAGAACACTTCCTCTACACTTAACGAGGTTGTCGTAATCGGTTACGGCGCTGTGAAGAAGTCGGACCTTACCGGTTCGGTTACAGCTCTTAAGCCCGACTCAAAGAACAAGGGTCTTGTGGTGAACGCTCAGGACATGCTCGCCGGTAAGGTGGCAGGTGTGAACGTTACGTCAAACTCTGGTGAGCCAGGCGTCGGCACACAGATTCGTATCCGTGGCGGCTCTTCACTGAACGCCAGCAACGACCCGCTGATCGTTATCGACGGCGTGCCTATGGACAACAACAAGGTGGGCAACACTGGCTCCAACTTGCTTTCTACTATCAACCCGCAGGATATCGAGTCGTTCAACGTCTTGAAGGACGCTTCGGCTACAGCCATCTACGGTTCGCGCGGTTCTAACGGTGTCATCATCATCACCACAAAGAAGGGTCACAAGGGTCAGAAGCCGGAGATAAGCTACTCGGGTTCTGTATCGCTCTCTATGAAGAAGAAGACTCAGGATGTGATGAACGGCGACGAGTATCGTGCTTACATCAAGAGCCTCTTCAACGAGAACGACAATGCCGTTAAGGCTCTCGGTACAGCCAACACCGACTGGCAGGAACTCATCTACCGCAAGGCGGTGAGCCACGACCACAACGTGACGGTATCTGGCTCTGTAAAGGACTATCTGCCCTACCGCGTATCTCTCGGCTATACAGGCCAGCAGGGTATCTTGAAGAACTCTGACTACAACCGCTACACGGCTTCAGTGAACCTCAACCCGTCGTTGCTGAACAACCACCTCAACCTCAACCTCAACGCCAAGGGCATGTTCTCTAAGGCGAAGAAGGCTGACACTGGTGCCATCGGCAATGCCGTAAGCTTCGACCCGACACAGAGCCCGTACGGATACACATCACAGCGCGACCGTGCTATGTTCGGCAATACCGAAGAAGAAATTAAGAAAAATATGCAGCAGACACTGCATAACTTCGGCGGCTACTTCAACTGGCTTACCGCCGCAGGCGGACTTGGCGACCCGTCATGGCAATTCACACGATTCAAGGACGCTCCTGCCAACCCGCTCGCTCTGCTCGAACTCGGCAACAAGCAGGAGAAGGTAAGATCGTTCATCGGTTCGGCTGACATCGACTATAAGGTGCACGGTTTCGAAGACCTGCGTCTGCACGCTACTCTCGGTCTTGAGGTGGCTAAGGGCACAGAGGACGAGTCGCAGCCTACATCTTATGCCTCTACATTATATTATGGTGGCATCACGGACAACGAGAACTTCAAGCGCAACGAGCTGCTCAGCCTCTACGCTCAGTACTACAAGGACTTCACCAAGAACCACCACTTCGACATCATGGGCGGTTACGAGTATCAGCATTTCTTCTTCCGCTACAACAACTCGTGGATGCAGTACTACCCGCAGACACACCCGGAACATGCAGGTGAGGTGTTCAAGGACACTAAGGACGTAGACAAGTACGAGAACTTCCTCGTTTCGTTCTTCGGACGTGCCAACTACACACTCATGAACCGCTACTTCTTCACCGCTACGGTGCGCGACGACGGCTCTTCACGCTTCAAGGACCACTGGGGACTCTTCCCGTCGTTCGCTTTCGCATGGAACATGAAGGACGAGAACAACATCAAGGATATCAACTGGCTCTCTGAACTGAAGTTCCGCGCCGGCTACGGTGTGACTGGTCAGCAGGAAGGCATCTCCAACTACATCTGGTTCAAGCAGTACAAGAAGGGACAGAACTTCGGCCAGTACCCGGTTATCGGCGACGGTTCTATCTATACTCCGCTCTACTACAACGACAAGCTGAAGTGGGAGACCACAACAACGTATAACCTCGGACTCGACTTCGGCATCTGCAAGCGACTCACCGGTAGCATCGACTGGTACGTACGCAAGACCGACGACCTTATCAACGACGCACCTGTAACAGCACTCGCCGGCTCTGCCGACCGCGGCTTGCAGAACATCGGTTCGTTGAAGAACACCGGTGTTGAGCTTTCGTTGAACTACGTAGCAGTGAACACCAAGGACTGGTACTGGACGATGAACTACAACTTCACGTACAACCGCAACCGCATCACCGACCTCAACGGTGTGAGCGACAATGGTGACCCAGTAATGACAGGCGACAACATCGACTCTTCTAACAAGGTGCTCGCTTACCAGACAGGCTACGCTGCCAACTCGTTCTACGTTTACCAGCAGGTTTACGACAAGAACGGCAAACCGCTTGAGGGCGTGGTAGTAGACCGCAACGGCGACGGCGTCATCTCTGAGGCTGACCGCTATCTCTACAAGAGCTCTATGGCTCCTGTTACAATGGGCTTCTCTACACGCGTTGAGTGGAAGAACTTCGACCTCGGATTCTCACTCCGTGCAAGCCTCGGCAACTATGTATACAACAACTTCGAGCAGGGACAGCGTCTGAAGACTACCAGTGCAGTATGGTGTCAGGACTCTTACTTAGCTAACCGCTCTGTAAGCAGCCTCGGCTGGTTGTCAGACTCTAACACCTCGAAGCTCTCCGACTACTTCGTACAGAACGCTTCGTTCCTGAAGATGGACAACATCACACTCGGCTACTCGTTCGACCGTCTCTTCAAGAGCGGCTCATGGAAGGGCATCTCTGGTCGTGTATACGCTTCTTGCAGCAACGTGTTCACCATCACCAAGTACAGCGGCATCGACCCTGAGGTATACAGCGGCATCGACAAGGACGTTTATCCGCGTCCTATCACATTCCAGTTCGGTCTGAACCTCAACTTCTAAACAAAAAAACATAACTTAAACGATTCACGACAATGAAAAGATATATAAAATCGGCTCTCGCACCTGCCGCTGCGCTGCTCATCAGCCTCGCTTCGACATCGTGCCTCAACGACCTTGACAAGGAGCCTATCAGCCCGAAGATCGACCTCAACGTCAACAACGACGGACTGCTCAACAAGTGTTACGCCAACTTCGGCATCAACGGCAATGGTAGCGGATCGAATAGCGACGACGATCCGGACGTAAAGGGATTCAACGACGCAGGTATGACCGGTCTTGTACGTGCTATGTTCAACATAAACGAGCTGCCTACCGACGAGGCTACATGCTCATGGGGCGACGGTCTGCAGGAGCTCAACTCGGCTAAGTTCGACCCGTCACACGCTTGGGTGAAGCTCTACTACACACGCCTCACTCTGGGCATCACGTTCTGCAACCAGTATCTCGAAGTTGCAGGCGGCGAGGACAAGCAGAAGACAGCAGAGTGCCGCTTCCTCCGCGCTATGCAGTACTACCTGCTTATGGATGCTTACGGAAATGTAGGCTTCTCTACATCACTCGAGAAACCGCAAAGAATGGAGCGCGCAGAACTCTACAAGTGGCTCGTAGAAGAGCTGACCGCCATCGAGCCCGACCTCGCTGAACCGAGAGTGAAGACCGGCAGCGACGCCGACTACGGTCGTGTAGACAAAGCTGCTTGCTGGATGCTTCTCTCACGCCTCTACCTCAACGCTGAGGTTTACAGCGGCAAGGCAGAATGGCAGAAGGCTAAGGACTACGCCAAGAAGGTGATGGACTCTCCGTACGACATCAACACTACATCTGTAGGTCGCTGGAGCGCATACCAGCTTGTGTTCATGGGCGACAACGACAGATCTGCTGCCGCAAAGGAGATTCTCTTCCCTATCGTGAACATCTCTGGCAAGACTACAAGCTACGGCAACTCGCTTTTCCTCATAGCTGCTTGCTTCGATCCGTCTATGCACGCCAACCCCGACGATCCGACCGGTTCTAACGGTTTGGTAGGTCAGCAGTGGATCGGTCTGCACCCACGCGTTACGTTGCTCAAGAAGTTCTTCCCGAGCACATCTGCTCCTGAGGTTCCTTCTTACGAGATGACTGCTCAGGCAGGCGACGACCGCGCTATCTTCTGGGGCGAGGGCCGCTCATACGAGATTGAGAACATCACAAAGTCTGCTGAGGGCTACGGCGTCTGCAAGTTCCTCAACTACAACAGCGACAACTCTACACACGCCGACCCGACTTTCGCTGATATGGACTGGCCGTTCATGCGTGCTGCAGAGGCTTACCTCAACTATGCAGAGGCTGACGCTCGCCTCAATGGTGGCAAGACATCGCAGGAAGGCACACGCGTTCTGAACAAGCTGCGCGCTCGTGCCAACGCAAGCACTCGCGCCGAGTCAAGCAACTACTCGCTCAACGAGATCTGCGACGAATGGGCTCGCGAGTTCTACTTCGAGGGTATGCGCCGCACAACACTCGTACGCTTCAATCTCTTCGGTGGCAACACTGGCTACAACTGGGACTGGAAAGGCGGTGAGTCGGCTGGCAAGAACTTCGAGGCATACAAGAACATCTACCCGATTCCTCTGACACAGCTCCAAAGCAACACAAACCTCAAACAGAACCCTGGTTACACCAACTAATAACAACGACCGGAGGAGAGCGACAACCTCTCCTCCACCGTTACAATCAACCTAACAAACAAGCATAAGCAATATGAAAAAGATATTGAAATCGGCATTGCTGATCATGATGGGTCTCGTGATGTTCACATCGTGCGAGGACGACAACGACAGCAATCCTATCGTTAAAACACCGACGGAGTTCCATTTGAACACTCCGGCACTGGCTGCTACGAATATCGACCTCACCAACTCTTCTGCAATAGTGTTCACATGCTCGCAGCCTAACTACGGTTTCCCTGCATCTACTATGTATAAGGTGCAAGTATCGCTGAAGGAAGATATGACCGACTTCGTAGAACTCGACCAGTCGTTCCCTAATACAGTATGCAGCGTAGACGCAGCTATACTCGCAAGCACACTCACCACAATGGAGCTGAACGCAGGCAAGAGCGAAGCCGACTTCCCGATGGATGTAAAGGTATATGTACGTATGCGTGCCTACATGACTACCGATACCGGCTCGCCGGTGGCTGACACCGAGATTCTTTCTAACGTCATCTGCCTTGAGAACGTTCACCTCAACTACTCGCTGGCTCCTGTTACAACGCCTGAGCACCTCTACGTTGTAGGCGGCTTCTGCGGATGGGACTGGGGCAACAGTTTCGAGTTCGTACCGGTTTACGACCATCCGGAGATGTACTGGCGCATGGTTTGGATTGACGAGGCTGGCGTTAAGATCAACACAGCACAGGAATGGGACGGCAACCAGAAGGGTTACAACGACATCACCGTAGCCGGCGACCTCGCTGGTAATATCTCTACTAACGACGACGGCAACATCTGCTCTACAACTCCGCAGTGGTACCTCATGGTGGTTACTGCTTCTGTAAGCGGACGCGATATCAAGTACACAGTAGAGTTCAACGAACCGAACGTTTACCTCATCGGTGATACATTCGGCGGTTGGGACGAACTGATGGCAGACAGCAAGTTCGACGTTCCGACAACAATGGACGCCGACTTCGTTTCACCGGCATTCAAGGCTGACGGCGAAATACGTGCTTACGTTAAGGTTCCGGGCAACGACTGGTGGCACTCTGAGTTCATGGTGTTCAACGGCGAGATCGCTTACCGTGGCAAGGGCGGCGAACAGGAACGCGTGGCAGGTAAGGCTGGCCAGAAGTTCTACCTCAACTTCGCAACAGGTAAGGGTAGCATCAAGTAAGAAAATGAAGTTTCACAAGTTTCGCAGGTTCTTCTGCCTGCGAGACTTGTACAAAGCAACTTTTCAATATTAAAAAGACAAAGGAAATGAAAAATATTTCAAAGCTTTTAGCATTCGGCTTCATGGGACTCGCACTCGCTTCGTGCGACGACAGCTACGACGACTGGAGCCAGCCACAGCAGAACCCGCAGGAGGAGATTATCACACTGCCTAACTTCACTGCTACAGTGGCACAGCCTATCGACTTCGATCAGGTTACATCAGACAGCGTGACGGTGTTCACACTCAACGACGCAACTCTTCCCGAGGGCGTGACTCTCGAAAAAGGACGACTCGAAATGACAGCACAGAACGCTGCAAAGACTACGGTAAACGTGAGCGGAAACGGACGTGCCTGCACAGCCGAACTGCTCGACGCAGTGGTAGCGGCTTACGGCAAACGCCCTGTGGAGCGCACAATGAAAGCCGAGGTGCTGCTGAACGCCATGAAGGACGGACAGGCTGCACTCATCAAGGCTGGAACAATCGAGCTGAAGCTCACTCCGAAGGCTTCGGAGTACACACCTATATATTATCTCGTAGGTGCATTGCAGGGCTGGGACAACCAGGCTAAGACTTGCATGTTCTACCCGCAGAGCCAGACAGTACAGACCTACACCACACAGTGGACTGGTGATGGCAACCTGAAGATTTGGGACGAGAACAACTTCGGCGATTGGAACAACTGTATCGGCGCAGCTACCGACGGCGACAACGCTGCTTCGGGCAAGCTCGTGACAAGCAATGCTGGAGCAATAGTATGTCCGGAAAAAGGCGCCTTCTACACACTGAAAGTCGACTTCGAGACTATGTCGTACACATGGACAAAGCTCGAGAACCAGACTCCTAAAGAGTTCGAGAAGATCGGTCTCATCGGTGGCTTCAACGAATGGGGAGGCGACGAGAATATGACTGCTACCGCACCGCACAACTGGACTGCGGAGGTAACTTTCGCTACGGATACCGAAGTGAAGTTCCGCGCTAACGGCGGTTGGGACGACAACTGGGGTGCTGGCGTGAACATAGCAGAGAAGTACTACGGCACTGGCACAAATGGCGGCAATAACATCAAGGTTCCGGCAGGCACATACAACGTGTTCTTCAACGACATCACCGGCGAGTTCGTATTCGCTGCAAAGTAAACTTTTGATATCAAACATATAAAAAATAAAAAGTGAGATTGCGCATCAGTCGCAATCTCACTTTTTCATATCTGCGTTTTCCTATCATAAATACTGTCCGGTAAACAATTAGTTTCCCTTATATTGGTTTGTTTATCAACGTTTTATAGTAATATTTGTTAAATGGGCTTGTCTATAACTATACGGGCTGAAAGCCCAACAATCACATAGCCCAGGGCAACGCCCTGGGTATTTAGTGTATATATTGAGTAGTGCGCCCTGGACTCGGCTTTGCCGCTTGCCAGAGCAAGAAGGGCAACAGCTTAATAATTAGGCTGTTGCCCTTACAGGGCGAATGGAGATGCGGGGTATAATGTTTACCCAGGGCGTTGCCCTGGGCTATGTGATTGTTGGGCTTTCAGCCCGTCTTTGACTGCCTTGTTAGTTTTGTGGTGCACTTGAGACAAGTGCACCCCCTAAAAGCAAAAAGGTGTATCAACATTGTTGATACACCTTTTTGCTATTCTGTGGGTGGTGATGGATTCGAACCACCGAAGGCATAGCCAGCAGATTTACAGTCTGCCCCATTTGGCCACTCTGGTAACCACCCGATAGCTTTTGTCTTAAAAGCGAGTGCAAAGATACAAATTAATTTTGATACTACAATAACTTTGCACAGTTTTTTTTCATTATCTGTAAAAACAAACGCAAAAATAGTGAAAGAGCACTTGCTTACACTATAATGCGGCTGCTATTCTCCTCACTTTTGCCAATTTATCCATAAAAGTTGCATCTTTACGTGTAGTCTGAATATTATAACGCATCTGCATCTTCAACAATGGTTCTGCGTTTATACCCAACGCAGCCTCAAATAAAAGCGCTGTCTTTTCGGTAATGGGACGTCGAGCATTAAGTATTTCGTTAAGTGCCGAATACGCAATACCCATTTCATCCGCCAACTGACGTTGAGAGATGCCTCTATATTCTATCTCATCCTTAATAATTTCACCCGGATGGGTGGGGAAAGCAGGATTGATATTATTTGCTATCATATTTGGTGTCGACATATTATTTCTTATTTATTATCTTTTGCAAAAATAGTGCAACAAATTGACATTCACAAATTTTGTGAAGATAAATTCATTTACATTAACAATAGCAATGAAAATTTGTACGACTCCCAAATTAATAGTAAATTTGCAGTAATTCAGAAACAAATCAAAAACCTAAATACATGAAGAGAACTTTATTGTTAGTGGCTGTTGCAGCATTGGTATGCAGCGGCACTGCCTACGGACAGCGCAAGGCGAAGCGTCAGGCAAAGAAGAACGTGCCTACGATTGTTCATTCGGTTGAGGTGAAGGACATCGCCGAGGTGGTTGACTCATGGGTGGAGAACGAGCAGAAGTTTGAGGACCAAAAGCTCCCGGCACACGCTACGTTCATACCCTACTCGTCTACATCGCAGATGATGCAAGACAAGTGCTACGCCATGCCGTGGCTCACGCCGGAGCGTGCCGACTACCTGCTGCTCAACGGCGAGTGGAAGTTCCGCTACACAGCCGACTGGAAGCAAGGCAAGCCCGAAGCAAAGGACTTCTATGCCGACAACGCCGACGTATCAGCATGGGACGACATCAAGGTGCCGCTCAACTGGGAGATGGCTGGCTATGATGTGCCTGTATATAACAATGTGGGCTATCCGTTCCACAACGACCCGCCGCGCATCAAGGCGATGGACGACAACTTCGACAAGAACCCTGTAGGTTCGTACCGCCGCACGTTCAACCTGCCCGAGGGCTGGGAGAAGGAGAAGCGCGTAGTGCTCCACTTCGACGGAGCGTGCAGTGCCATCGTGGTATGGGTGAACGGCAAGTACGCCGGATTCTCTGAGGGTGCGAACACCGACGCCGAGTTCGACGTGACGGCACTCGTGCGCAAGGGCGAGAACAACGTATCGGTGCGCGTGTACCGCTGGTCGGATGGTTCGTATCTTGAGGGTCAGGACATGTGGCACCTCGCCGGCATCCACCGCGACGTGTATCTCATGGCTACTCCGAAGGTGGCTGTAAGCGACCATTACATAACATCGCAGCTCGGCAAGGGCTACACCGCAGGCTCTATGAACGTGGAGCTGACAGTAAACAACTCGCTAAAGCAGAGCGCAAGCAAGACGCTCGAAGTGGAGCTGCTCGACCCCGCAGGGCAGCTCGTTGCAAAGAAGCAGCAGGCTGTGGAGCTGACAGCAAAGGATGCGCAGAAGACTGTTTCTATAGACTTCGAGGGTCTGACGGACCTGAAGCTCTGGTCGTCTGAGCACCCGTGGCTCTACACCGTCATCGTGCGCCAGCTGAACAACGGCGGCGAGGAGATGGTGTTCTCTACGAAGTACGGTTTCCGCGCCGTGGAGAAGAAGGGCAACCTCATCTACGTTAACGGCAAGCGTGTATACTTCAAGGGTGTGAACACGCAGGATATCCATCCGCTCTTTGGTCACGCCATCGACGTGAAGACAATGCTGCGCGACGTGGAGCTGATGAAGAAGGCCAACGTAAACACCGTGCGCACATCGCACTATCCGCGTCAGGCTAAGATGTACGCCATGTTCGACTACTACGGACTCTACTGCATGAACGAGGCTGACGTGGAGTGCCACGGCAACCAGAGCATCTCTAACATGCCGTCGTGGAAGGCTGCATACGTAGACCGCACGGCACGCATGGTGCTGCGCGACCGCAACCACCCGAGCGTGGTGTTCTGGTCGCTCGGCAACGAGTCGGGCGGCGGCTGCAACTTCCAGGCTACATACGACTGCGTGAAGCGCCTGCTGCCGCGTCGCGACGCATGGGTTCACTACGAGGGCTACAACCACGGCGAGAAGTATTCCGACTTCGGTTCGGACATGTACCCTGTGGTGAGCAAGGTGGTTGAGCAGCGCGACGGACTGAACAACAAGCCTTACTTCATCTGCGAGTATGCTCACGCTATGGGTCAGGCTGTAGGCAACCTGCAGGAATACTGGGACGTGATAGAGAACAGCAAGGGCATCGTGGGCGGCTGCATCTGGGACTGGGTAGACCAGGGCATCTACGACACACGCCGCATCAAGGCTGGCGAACCGCTGAAGGATCCGAAGACAGGCATTCCTTACTACACTTCGGGCTACGACTATACAAAGATGAACCGCGGCGACTATGGTTTCCAGGGCGACTTCATGAGCAACGGCATCATCACTCCGGGACGCGAGTGGACGGCTAAGCTCGACGAGGTGAAGTACGTGTATCGCGATGTCGACTTCGTGTCGTTCGCCAATCACAAGCTCACGCTGAAGAACAAGTTCGCCTTCACCGACCTGAGCGACTACCAGCTCGTATGGAGCATCAGCGGACGCGGCGAGGGAGAGAGCAACTTGGCTCACGGCGCAGTGAAAGACCTGCAGTGCAAGCCGGGCGAAACATGCGTAGTAGAAATTCCGTACGACGTGAACGTTCCGGCAGACAAGGAGATTATCATCACCTTCAAGCTCAAAGTTAAAGACAAGACCGCATGGGCAAACCGCGCTCATGTGATTGCAGCACAGCAGTTCCGCCTCACACCCGACGTTGCAGCCAACTGCCCGTCGGTAGCCGACCCGACATACGTGCAGCAGAACCACATCGCTCTGCCCGCAATTAGCGAGAAGGGCAAGCTAAAGGTGAAGGGCAACAGCGTTGAGGGCAAGAACTTCAGCATCAAGTTCGACACTGACGGCACCATCGCCGAGTGGACTTACGAGGGCAAGCAGATCGTCATGCCGTCAGCAGGTCCCGACTTCAACGGCTTCCGCCGCATCGCCAACGACAACATCTCGCTCGGCGCAACGGGTGGCGTAGCCGAGAACGAGAACAAGGAGGAGGGCGCGCTCACTGGTCAGAAGACGCTCGTGAAGGCTCCGAAGAAACAGGGCAACAACGTGATCGTTGAGACTGCCGTGTCGAACAGCAAGGACACCCACCACATACTCTACACCATCTACCCGAACGGCGAGGTGGACATGCGCGTAGCGTTCAACAACTCGTCGGAGGAGACACGCCGCGTGGGCATCACAATGCAGTTCGCACCGGGCTTCGAGGGCGTGCTCTACTACGCTAAGGGTCCGCACTCCAACTATATCGACCGCCAGCGCGGTTCGATGCTCGGCTGGTACCGCACGTCGGTAGACAAGATGTTCGAGGAGCTGTCGACTCCGCAGACCATGGGCGACCGTCAGGGCCTGCGCGAACTGACGCTCAGAGACAACGGCAAGGGCTTGCAGCTGAACATGAAGGTGGAGGGTCAGCTCGCCTTCTCGCTCTCTCACTACGACGACCAGCAGTTCAACTACGACGTGTTCTACGGTGGCAAGCACCCGTACGACCTGACACGCAGCGAGCAGGTGTTCGCTCACTTCGACTTCTGGCAGCGTGGCATCGGCAACCACTCTTGCGGTGGCGACTCTTGTCTGCCGCAGTTCAAGACTCCTACTGGCGAGCACGTGGTGACAATGCGCTTCACTCCGCAGACTTTCAACCCGAAAGCACGCTTCAGCGCTGACATCGTGAAGAACATCAAACCGATGGGAATTAAATAACAGCATCTTGACGCTCGTTTTTTAACGACGGATTAAAGCGGATTTAACGGATTCGTTGTTAAATACGTTGCTAATCGTAGCGGAGGTCTCCGGCCTCCGCAACACCAAGTCGGCATTTGCACTAAACAAACAGCGGATTAAACGGATTTTTATTGATTGAGCAATAAAGTCCGTTTAGTCCGCTTTTTCGTGTTCTGAACACACCAGTTTCTCACTATATTAAACGACACGAAAACAAAGCTAATTCGGTATTCCTCAGGGGGTGCACTTGTCTCAAGTGCACCAACACAGCAAACCGTAAATCAACATAGCAAGGAGGTGTGTGTCAAAACTATAGAATTGTGATGAATGGCCAACTGTAGGAGACTACGGCATTAGAACTGTTTGCTATTCAATTTGCCAAATATTTTAGTTTTGACACACCCCCCTTTGAGGATGGGCACGCAACTTTTTGGTTCCGCGTTCGGTTTCTATAGAAAGAGTTTTTTCGCGGAAGTTTTCTTGTATTATATTTGCGAGTAAAAGTAAAGGAATAAAAAGGTAAAAAAGTAAAAAAACGTAGAAAATAACATGTTTCTTTACAACAGACTCACTTGCTGAAAACATAGAAAGTGGGTCAACGAATTTTTGAATGCGCCAACCGTAGCGGAGGTCTCTGGCCTCCGCAGCGCCAAGACACAGTAATGATTGTCCTCAGCTTGCTGCGGAGGCCGGAGATCTCCGCTACGGATGAATACGCACCCTAAACATCTGAATTCCGTGGGAGCACACCCAGGGGGTGCAGCTGTCTCAGCTGCACCAACCGAACAGATGGTACGCCCTCTCGATTGGTACAATTCTTTATCGGTTGGTGCAATTCTTTATCGGTTGGTGCAATTCTTTATCGGTTGGTGCACTTGAGACAAGTGCACCCCCTAAAGAATTCTATGAGAAAGCAACCAACAATCTACGCTTTCTCCGTGGTATCCTCTGGCGCACGGAACAGCGAGAAGTTGACGCTGCCGTAGGCGCGGTGCTCTATGAAGCCCGGCACATCAGAGAAGTCGTTGTGCTTGCCGTGCTCGAAGACGAGCAGACCGCCGGGGCGCAGCATTCCCTTGCCCAGGATGAGCTGCGGTATGGTAGGCAGCGTAGGCAGAGCGTAAGGCGGGTCGGCGAAGATGAGGTCGTACTGCTGCTTGCACGACTTGATGAAGCGGAACACGTCGCCACGGATGAGGATGTTGTCCTTCGTGCCGAGCTTCGTCATGCACTCGCGGATGAACGACGCATGGTCGCGGTCCATCTCCACGCTCACAACCGGAGCGCAGCCGCGCGAGAGCAGTTCGAGCGAGATGCTGCCCGTACCAGCGAAGAGGTCGAGCGCCTGTGCGCCATCCATGTCTACGTAGCCGTTAATCACGTTGAAGATATTCTCTTTGGCGAAGTCAGTTGTAGGACGTGCCTTGAACGAGCGCGGAATATCGAAGTGGCGCCCTTTATATTTTCCTGTTATTATACGCATAATATGATGTTGAGATGGTGTTATGGTGAGATGGTGAGATGTGTGGTGAGATGTGTGGTGAGATGGTGAGGTGGTGTTATGGTGTAATGGTGAGGTGGTGTTATGGTGTAATGGTGAGGTGGTGTTATGGTGACATTTGCATTGCATATCTCAACACCTCAACATCTCAACACAACACCTCAACATCACAACTCAACATCACAACTCATTTACATTCTTTACAAACTGCCCGAGCTTTGTCTTCAACGTCTCGGGCTCCTCGGCGTTGCCTGTGATGACGAGAATGTCGGTGGGTCGCATGGCGAGCTGTTGCCACACGCTCATGATGTAGAACACGGCGTCCTGCGTGTCATCGGCATGGAACGAGTTGCAGAAGCGCAGGCGGTGCTTGCGGAAGGCGATGATGTCGAGGTCCTTGCCGCGGAACACGCAGAAGAGCTTCTCCTGGAAACCGCCGTACGCACGCTGGTTCAGGTCGGCGAGCGTAGAGGCGATGCGCGGCTCGAAGCACACGTAGCGGAAATTCTCGTTGAGCACGAAGTGGAGGTCCTTGTTCACGGCGAACGCCACCACCACGCCCAACGCGTCGAGCGGCGACGTCTGCACCTCGTCGGCTGCCGCGAGGCAGAACGCGTTGCGGTAGAGCAGTGTGGCGCTTCCCGCGCTGTACTCGTCCTCGGGGATGAGCATCACGGGCGTGTCGACCACCACCGTCACACGGTCGTACTGGCGCGGATGGCGCAGCAGAGCGCACGAGGCGAGAGCCTGTCGCAGGTTGGCAGCCACGGCGATGCCCGAATTCAGGGCGTACGTCTCGCGGTCGTTGCCGCCGTCGGCAGAGTCGGTCTGCAGCGTCATCATCGTGTTGTCTATCGTGATGATAAGTTTCATGTTTTTATACTGATATGTTTGCACAAAGTTACTGAAAAAGTTTGGGTTATGCGAAAAAAACAGCGTTCCAATGCCGTTCTATAGTCAAATTTCTGTAATTTTGTAGAATTGAAAAGACAAAAACCACAACGCTTATGCAATCATACAAGACCGACGTAGCAGTACTCATACTCTTCTTCAACCGTCCCGACCACCTCGGCAAGGTGTTCGACGAAGTGCGCAAGGCGCGTCCATCAAAGTTGTTCCTCTATCAGGACGGACCGCGCGGCGAGCGCGACCTGCCAGGCATAGAGGCATGCCGACGCATAGTAGAGAACATCGACTGGGAGTGCGACGTGCAGCGCCTCTATCAGGAGCGCAACTACGGCTGCGACCCCTCGGAGTACATCTCGCAGAAGTGGGCATTCTCGTTCGTCGACAAGTGCATAGTGCTCGAGGACGACGACGTACCCTCACAGTCGTTCTTCACCTTCTGCAAAGAGATGCTCGACCGCTACGAGCACGACGAGCGCATCTGGATGATTGCGGGCTTCAACCCCGAGGAGCAGCTGTCCGACTACCCCTACGACTATCTCTTCACCTCCGTGTTCTCTATCTGGGGATGGGCGTCGTGGCGCCGCGTCATCGACAAGTGGGAGCCCGGATACCCGTTCCTCGACGACCGCACGTCGATGCGACAACTCAGGAAGATAATGCGCCAGCGACGCTACTGCGAGGACACGCTGCGCGCATGCTACGACCACCGCGCGTCTGGCAAGGAATACTACGAGACGATATTCTGGGCATCGATGGTGATGAACTCCGGACTCGCCATCATGCCCTCGCACAACCTTATCAATAACCTCGGAGCCACCGACGGGTCGACTCACTATACCGGCTCGCTGCAGACCATGCCGCGCCGACTGCGCCGACTGTTCACCATGAAGCGCTTCGAACTGGAGGGCGAACTGAAGCACCCGCCGTACGTGATAGAGGACGTCGACTTCAAGGAGCAGGTGTACCGCACGTACGCCTACGGGCATCCGTGGATAAAGTTCGGACGCTCTTTGGAGGAACTCGTGCTCAACATGCGCTACGGCAACTTCACGCATATATGGCGTTCGATAGGCAACCGCATACGCAAAATATTCGGCAAAGACAGCCATTGGTAAGCCATGAGAAGCAAAAAACTTAATAATCTCACAATAATATTAATAAACAAACGTTATACATACGTGTTAAAACGCGGATACATAATAATAACGATGATATTGTCGCTTGTCTCGATGAAGAGCCAAGCGCAGTACGACGTATCATTCAGCCACTACTTCGACATGGAACCTTCGTTCAATGCCGCAGCCGTGGGCAAGTCGCCGAAGCTGAACATCGCGGCGGCTTACGCCATGCAAATGGCTGGATTCAAGCGCAACCCTAACACAATGTACGCCGGAGCCGACGCACAGTTCCTGCTCATGAAGCAGTTCCACGGCGCAGGCGTGCAGTTCATGAACGACCAGATAGGTCTGTTCAGCCACAAACGACTCGCCCTGCAGTATGCGTTCAAGTTCAAGCTGTTCGGCGGACAACTGTCGACAGGCATCTCAGCCGGACTGCTCAGCGAGAGTTTCGACGGAACAAAAGTGGATCTTGAGGAATCAAACGACCCCGCATTCTCATCATCAAAAGTGGACGGCAACTCAGTAGACCTTGCCGCCGGACTCTACTACTCGCACCGCAATTGGTACGTAGGCGTCTCGGCGCAGCACCTCAACTCGCCCTGCGTCAAGCTCGGCGAGACCAACGAGCTGCAGGTAGACGCCACCTACTATCTCACCGGCGGCGCAACCATCCGTCTGCGCAACCCGTTCCTCACCATCCTACCCTCGTTTCTCGTGCGCAGCGACCTCTCGGGCTATCGCGGCGACATCACCGGACGCCTCGTCTACACCAACGAGAAGAAGATGATGTACGCCGGCGTAAGCTACGCCCCTACGATATCTACGACGGTGCTCATCGGAGGCAAGTTCCACGGCATCGTCCTCGGCTACTCCTACGAGATATACACCTCTGCCATCAATCCTGGCAACGGAAGCCACGAGATATTCATCGGCTACCAGATGGACCTCAACCTACAGAAGAAGGGCCGCAACATGCACAAGAGCGTGAGAGTGCTGTGATGAGAGGGTGTTGTGGTGTTGAGATGGTGGTGTGTTGAGATTTCCCAAGCTCCCTAGAAAGCCTAGTCAGCCCAGATCTCCTAGAAAGCCTAGCCCCTCCCCCCCAAAAAAGAAAACAAAAAAACAACAATAGATGAAAACAACAAAAAGCATATTACTATTAAGTATCATGGCACTCACCATGACACTCACCGGCTGCTTCGGCAGCAAAGCTGCCTCGTCGGCAGGACGCGGCGGCGAAGTGGTGGGCGTGAGCGGACGCTCGTTCGCCGAGCCCGCACCATACGGCATGGTGCGCGTAGGACGCGGCTATCTGCGTATGGGCCTCGAAAATCAGGACAGCCTGTGGGGCAAGCAGACACCCGTGAAGGACATCTCTGTAGACGGCTTCTGGATGGACGAAACCGAAGTAACCAACTCCAAGTACAAGCAGTTCGTGGTGTGGGTGCGCGACAGCATCATACGCACACGACTCGCCGACCCGCAGTATGGTGGCGACGAGACATACATGATAACCGAGGACAAGAACGGCGACCCCGTCACTCCGCATCTCAACTGGAAGAAGCAGCTGCCGCGCAAGCCTAACGAGGACGAGCTGCGCGCCATCGAGAGCGTGTACACACGCAACCCTATCACCGGCGAGAAAATGCTCGACTACCGTCAGATGAACTACCGCTACGAGGTGTACGACTACACGGCTGCAGCGCTGCGCCGCAACCGACTCAACCCCGAGGAGCGCAACCTCAACACAGACATCGCCGTAAACCCCGACGAGGTGGTGATGATATCGAAGGACACAGCGTACATCGACGATGAAGGACGCATCGTACGCGAGACAATAAACCGTCCGTTGAGCGGTCCCTGGGACTTCCTCAACACATATATAGTTAATGTATACCCCGACACAACATGCTGGGTGAACGACTTCCGCAACGCAGAGAACGAGACATACCTGCGCAACTACTTCTCTAACCCGGCATACAACGACTACCCAGTAGTGGGCGTCACATGGGAGCAGGCCAACGCCTTCTGCGCATGGCGCACCGACTATCTGCTGAAAGGTCTCGGCCCCGAAGCACGCTACGTGCAGCGCTACCGTCTGCCGACAGAGGCAGAATGGGAGTATGCGGCACGCGGAAAGAGCGGCACCGAGTTCCCGTGGGAGGACAAGAGCGTGAAGAGCGGCGACGGATGCTTCTTCGCCAACTTCAAGCCCGACCGAGGCAACTACACCAAAGACGGCAACCTCATCACATCGAAGGTGGCTATCTACGGATCGAACAGCAACGGACTCTACGACATGGCGGGCAACGTGGCAGAATGGACAAGCACCGTATACACCGAAGCGGGCGTAGAGGCGATGAACGACCTCAACCCTACACTGCAGTACAATGCGGCGAAGGAAGACCCCTACAGACTCAAGAAGAAGAGCGTGCGCGGAGGTTCGTGGAAAGACCCCGAGTCGTTCATACGCTCGGCATGGCGCACATGGGAATACCAGAACCAGCCACGCTGCTACATCGGATTCCGCTGCGTGCGCAGCTTGGCTAACACATCAAGCGGCAAGGTAAAAGCAAAAGGAAAAAAGAAATAAATAAAAAGCTATGACTATTTACAGCAAATTCAACATAGTCTACCACTTGCAGAAGTGGATGGACAGTGTCCCCGGACAGACATTCCTCAACTACGCATACAGCTGGGGTGCATCAGTCGTAATTCTTGGTACGCTCTTTAAGCTCACCCACCTGCCGGGTGCCAATATCATGCTTTTCGCTGGTATGGGCACCGAGGTGTTCGTGTTCTTCATCTCGGCGTTCGACCGTCCGTTCGACAAGACGCAGGAAGGCAGAGACCTCCCCACTCACATCGACGAGGATGAGATTGACCGTGAGGAGGCTGAAGCAGAGGCTGCATACAACGCCGGCGTGCAAGGCAGCGTAATCATCGGCGGCGGCGCAGCAGGCCCTGGCGCAGGAGTTGCAGAATCTGGCGCTGGCGTAAGCGGCGGTGGCACTATTATAATAGGTGGCGGTGCAGCAAGCGCAGCCGCTTCTGCAACAGCACCGGCTTCTGAAGGCGCAGCACAGACTGTTGCCGGCGGTACGCAAACTGTTGCCGGCGGAACACAGACTGTTGTTTCGCCCGAAGCAGCACAGACAGCTGCCGCAGCAGCCGAACTGGCAGCCAACCATGAGGTGGCTATGCAGCTGGCAGACGCGCAGGCAAACTATCTCGACGAGCTCAAGCGCCTCACAGAGACCCTACAGAAGGTGTCAGACCAGAGCGTGCGTCTCACCCGAGACAGCGAGGAGATGGAGAATCTCAACCGCACACTCACCGGCATCTGCAAGATATACGAGATGCAGCTCAAGGGCGCAAGCCAGCAAATCGGCACTATCGACCAGATCAACGAGCAGAGCAAGCGCATGGCAGAGCAGATAGAGCAGCTTAACGGCATCTATGCACGCATGATTGAGGCAATGACTGTCAACATGAACTTAAAGGTAAAAGAGTAAAAAAGTAAAAGAGTAAAAAGCTTAGGCTTAGTTTCAATCAAAGACTTAGTAAGACTTTGTAAGACTTAAAAGAGTAAAAACCCTAAGAATGGCAATAAAGAAAAAACATATCTCCCCACGCCAGAAGATGATCAACCTCATGTATGTGGTGTTGATGGCGATGCTTGCCCTGAACATTTCTTCGGAAGTGCTCAACGGCTTCTCTATCGTGGAGGAGAGTCTGAACCGTACCACTGCCAACTCCTCGAAGGAGAACGAGGTGCTCTACGGCAACTTCGCCGAACAGATGAAGAAGAACCCGCAGAAGGTGAAGGAGTGGTTCGAGAAAGCTACGGCTGTGAAGCGCATGAGCGACTCGCTCTACAACTTCGCGCAGGCGCTGAAGGTGCAGATTGTGCGCGAGGCAGACGGCAAGGACGGCAATATCTACAATATTAAGAGCAAGGACAACCTCGAAGCGGCAAGCCATGTGATGCTCGCTCCAGGCACCGGTCAGGGCAAGAAACTCTACGACGCCATCAACAACTTCCGCGAGCGCATCCTGAAGATGGTTCCCGACCAGCACCAGCGCGACATCATCGAAAGCAATCTCACGACAAAGGTGTCGAAGAACGCAAACACGCTCGGCAAGAACTGGCAGGAGTATATGTTTGAGGACATGCCCGTTGCAGGTGCCGTGACGCTGCTCTCGAAGTTGCAGAGCGACGTGCGCTACGCTGAAGGCGAAGTGCTGCACACGCTCGTTGCGAACATCGACATGAAGGACATCCGCGTGAACAAGCTCTCGGCGTTCGTAATACCCGAGTCGAAGACCGTCATCAGCGGCGACCAGTTCTCGGCGCAGATCGTAATGGCAGCTGTCGACACCACGCAGCAACCGGAGATATACGTAGGCGGACAGCGCATCACCAACGGACTCTACCGCTTCACGGCAGGCGCTGTAGGCGAGCATCAGTTCGGCGGATACATCACAATGCGCGACGGAGCTGGCAACGTGATACGCCGCGACTTCACACAGAAATACACCGTCGTAGCACCGAGCGCCACCGTATCGGCAGACCTCATGAACGTGCTCTACGCCGGCTACGACAACCCGATAAGCGTCAGCATACCTGGCGTACCTCTCAACGCCGTGTCGGCTTCAATGTCCGGCGGTTCGTTCCGCTCTATCGGCATGGGCAAATACATTGCGCGTCCGTCGGCAGTGGGCAGAGACGTCACTATCTCCGTCGCATCCAACGCCAACGGCAAGTCGCGCCAGATGGGCAAGTTCACATTCCATGTGCGCAAGCTCCCCGACCCGGCAGCATACATGCAGATCGGCACCGACCGCTTCCGTGGCGGCGGACTCGCCAAGGCTTCTATCATGAGCGCTCCGGGCATCAAGGCAGCCATCGACGACGGCATCCTCGACATCCAGTTCAAGGTTGTGAGCTTCGAGACCGTGTTCTTCGACAACATGGGTAACGCTGTGCCGATGGCTTCGGCTGGCAGCAACTTCTCTGAGCGCCAGCGCGACACCTTCCGCAAGCTCTCAAGAGGCAAGCGCTTCTACATCTCGCGCATCACAGCGGTTGGCCCCGACGGCATCACACGCAAGTTGAACGGGTCTATGGAGGTTATCGTGAAATAAAACAGGGCTTCCTAGCCCCATAGATATCCTAGAAACCCTAGAAAACAAAAAACAAAACAATGAATAAATTCTTAGCAATACTCCTCGCCGCCCTCTTCTGTGCCGATATAGCTTCGGCACAGCCTGCGGCACGCCGCCGCGAGCAGGCTCAGCAGCAACAGCAGAAAGACCAGGGACTGAGCGTGCGCGCCCAGATATCGTTTCCAACGCAGAAAGCGATGGACGAGGACGTGACATGGCGACGCGACATATACCGCGAGATAGACCTCACGGAGGACGCCAACGCCGGACTCTACTATCCGGTGGAGCCGGTAGGTTCGCAGATGAACCTCTTCACGTATATCTTCAAGCTCGTGATGAAGCGTTCCATCACCGCCTACGAATATCGTTTGGATGGCAATGAGGTGTTCGACGACGCAGCAAAGGTGAACCTAAAGTCGCTGCTCGACAACTATCACATCTTCTACGAGCGCACCGACCGCGGCATACGCATCGACGACAGCGATATCCCGTCGCGCGAAGTGACAGCCTACTACGTGAAGGAGGCTACATACTTCGACGACCGCAACTCGGCGTTCCACACGAAGGTGCTGGCGCTCTGCCCTATCCTTAAGCGCGAAGACGACTTCGGCGACGCTGCCACAAGCTATCCGCTCTTCTGGGTGAAGTACGACGACCTTGCTCCGTTCCTCACGAAGCAGACCATCATGACAAGCAACCTCAACAACGCTGCTACAATGTCGATGGACGACTACTTCACGAAGAACATGTACAAGGGCAAGATATACAAGACCACGAACATGCTCGGCAAGACACTCGCACAGTACTGCCCCACCGATTCGGCTATGAAGAAGGAGCAGAAGCGCATCGAGAAGGAGCTTACCGACTTTGAGCAGCACGTATGGGGCGCAGGCGAACCGAAGGACTCGCTCGACAGCATCGCCGCTGTAGACAAGAAGACGGCTAAGGCAATCAGAAAGAAGAACCGCCGCGCAGGTGCCTCAGCCTCAACAAAGACAAAGGCTGCGAAGGTGAAGAAATCACGCTCGCAGAGCAGCTCTTCAAAGTCGTCGGGCAGCGCAGCACGCGTCAGCGTGCGCAGACAGCGACACTAATTCTGTTGAGAATTGAGGAGGGTGTGTCAAAACTCGCAAGCCGTACGCCCCGAAGGGGCAGAAGCACATAACCCAGGGCAGCGCCCTGGGTAAAAGGAACCCACACGACTCCTACGCCCTGTAAGGGCAAAAGCCTAATTATTAAGGTATTGCCCTTCTTGCTCTGGCAAGCGGCAAAGCCGAGTCCAGGGCGCACTACTCAATATATACACTCAATACCCAGGGCGCTGCCCTGGGCTATGTGATTATTGGGCTTTCAGCCCGCATTGATTGAGTTTTGACACACCCTCACCCCACGTTATCAAGCAAACGCAAATTGAATATTAACTAAAACAAAAACAGGTATGAAAAAGATCTTTACATCAGCAGCTATCGCCCTTGCGATGCTTTTCACAGCAAACACAGCGAATGCTGGTATCAACTTCGGTGTCAAGGGCGGTCTGAACGTTACAAGCATGAGCCTCAACTCAGAGGTGTTCGACGCAAGCAACCGCGCAGGCTTCTTCTTCGGTCCGACCGTAAAGTTCACACTGCCTATCGTAGGTCTGGGCATCGACGCTTCGGCTCTCTACGACCAGCGTGAGGCAAAGCTCACCGTAGGCGAAGCAAAGACCAAAGAGACCGTGAAGACACAGGCAATCAATATTCCTATCAACGCACGCTACAGCGTAGGCTTGGGCAGCGTAGCAAGCGTACTGTTCTTCGCAGGTCCGCAGTTCGGCTTCAACGTAGGCGACAAGAACGTTGACCTCGGCGGCGACAGCCGTTGGAAGTTCCGCTCATCACAGTTCAGCGTGAACGTAGGCGCAGGCTTCAGCTTCATGAACCACTTCGAGGTTACAGCCAACTACAACATCGCTTGCGGCAAGACGGGCGACGCTACACTCAGCAAGACACTAAGCGAGGTGGTAGGCTCTGCTACCAAGGACAAAGGCCGCGCTAACGCTTGGCAGATTGCCCTTGCATACTATTTCTAATGCACTACGTAGACGTAATACTTCCTTTACCATTAGAAGGAACATTCACATACTCCGTGCCTGAGCCGATGGTGGCTCAGGTGCGGATGGGTGTGCGTGTACTTGTGCCCTTAGGCAGGTCGAAGACATACACGGCGATGGCGGTGCGGTTGCACAGCGAGAAGCCGGAGTTCGAGACACGCCCAATCATCCAAGTCATAGACACAGAGCCGGTGCTCATCGAGCAGCAGCTACGCCTATGGCAGTGGATTTCTACCTATTACATGTCGCCCATTGGCGACGTATTCAAGGCCGCGCTCCCTGCCGGTCTGAAAGCCGAAGAGAACTATCGTCCGAAGACGGTGCGCTGCGTCACGCTGCCCGCCAACCTGCGTTCGGAGCAGTCGCTCCACATGGCGCTCACCATCCTGAAGCGCGCGCTGAAACAACACCAGACATTCATCACCTACCTCGAGCTGTCACATTGGAACGAGATTGACGGCGAGACACCGCCGGCACATATCGCCGAGATAGCCTGCGACGAGCTGCAGAACGCAGCCAACGCATCAGATGCGGTGTTGCGCCAGCTCATTCAGCGCAACTTCCTCGAACTTTACCATCGCGAAGTGGGCCGTCTGAATACCTCCGGCGAGTATCACCCCGAGCGTATTCAGCCGCTCAGCCCGGCGCAGAAAGCTGCTGAGGACAGCATCAGCCGCCAGTTCAACGAGAAGAACGTAGTATTGCTGCACGGCGTCACGTCGAGCGGCAAGACCGAGATATACATCCACCTTATAAAGAAAGCCATCGACGAGGGCAAGCAGGTGCTCTATCTGCTGCCCGAGATAGCGCTGACGGTGCAGATGACGCGCCGCCTGCACAACGTGTTCGGATCGCGCCTCGGCATCTATCACTCAAGATACAGCGACGCTGAGCGTGTGGAGATATGGAAGAAGCAGCTCTCCGCCGAGCCTTACGACGTAATACTCGGTGCCCGCTCTGCCATCTTCCTGCCCTTTACGCGCCTCGGACTCGTCATCGTCGACGAGGAGCACGAGACCTCGTTCAAGCAGCAAGACCCTGCGCCGCGCTACCACGCACGTTCGGCAGCCATCATGCTCGCCCGAATGTACGAAGGGGCTAAAGTGCTGCTGGGCACGGCGACGCCTTCCATGGAGAGCTACCACAACGCCTGCACGGGCAAGTACGGCTACGTGCAGCTCACAACCAGGTACAAGGACGTGGCGATGCCCGAGATACGCGTCGTAGACACCAAAGACCTCTACCGCCGCAAGATGATGCGCGGGGCGTTCTCGCCCGACTTGCTCGAGGCGATGCGCACGGCGCTCAGCAACAAGAAGCAGGTGTTGCTGTTCCAGAACCGCCGCGGCTTTGCGCCTATGGTTGAGTGCAAGGTATGCGGATGGGTGCCTAAGTGTAAGAACTGCGACGTGTCGCTCACCTATCACCGTTCGATGAACCTGCTCACCTGCCACTACTGCGGCTACACCTACCCCGTGCCGAAGCAGTGCCCCAACTGCGAGAGCACCGAACTGCTCGGACGCGGCTACGGCACGGAGAAGATTGAGGACCGCGTGCGCGAGTTGTTCCCCGAGGCGCGCATCGCCCGCATGGACCTCGACACGACGCGCTCGGCTGGCGCCTACGGACGCATCATCGACGACTTCTCCTGCGGCAGAACCGACATACTCATCGGCACGCAGATGATAACCAAGGGGCTCGACTTCTCGGGCGTCACGGTCGTGGGCATTCTGAATGCCGACACCATGCTCAACTATCCCGACTTCCGTGCCTACGAGCAGGCGTTTCAGATGCTCTCGCAGGTGAGCGGCAGAGCGGGCAGACGCGATGAGCGCGGACTTGTGATACTGCAGACCAAGAGCGCCGACCTGCCCGTGATACAGCAGGTCGTGGCGGGCGACTTCAAGACGTTCGCCCGCGACTTGCTCGAGGAGCGCAGCATGTTCCGCTATCCGCCGTTCTACCACCTCGTCTACGTCTACCTGCGCCACCGCAACGAGCAGCTCGTAGACAGCGCCGCCATCGAGATGGCTTCGCGTCTGCGTCAGGCGTTCGCCGACCGCGTGCTCGGCCCCGACAAACCGGCTGTGGCACGTGTGAAGACCGAGTCGATACGCAAGATTGTCATCAAGCTCGAGCAGGGCATCAACCTGCCACTCGCACGCCAGTGCATGGCAGAAGCACGCACGCAGCTGCTGCAGGACAAGCGCTACGCAGCCATGACCGTGTTCTTCGATGTCGACCCAAGCTGATATATTTATACACGCAAGCGAGTTAGCGAAATGAAATGAGCCTACTAAAAAAGCTCTTTTATTTCGCTAACTCGCTTTTTTATAGTAACTTTGCAGCCTGTACTATGTACCAATATTAAGAATGACTAACAAGATACTTATAACAGGAGCCAGTGGCTTCATTGGCAGTTTTATCGTTGAGGAAGCCCTCAACAGAGATATGGAGGTGTGGGCAGCAGTGAGAAAAACCACATCGCGCAAATATCTTCAGGACAAACGCATACATTTCATTGAGCTTGACTTCGGTTCGAAGGAGCAGTTGAAGGCGCAACTCGGCGAGCACGAGTTCGACTACGTCGTTCATGCCGCCGGCGTGACGAAATGTCTCGACAAGGCCGACTTCCGCCGCATGAACACCGAGGGCACAAAGCACTTCGTCGATGCGCTCATCGAGCTGAAGATGCCGCTGAAGCGCTTCGTGTTCCTCAGTTCGCTCAGCGTCTTCGGCGCCATACACGAGCAGCAGCCCTACCAGGACATCAGCGAGCACGACATGCCGCGCCCCAACACGGCGTACGGCAAGAGCAAGCTCGACGCCGAGAAGTACCTCGACGGCATCGGCAACGACTTCCCGTACATCATACTGCGCCCCACCGGCGTCTACGGACCGCGCGAGAAGGACTACTTCCTCATGGCTGAGAGCATAAAGAAGCACATCGACTTCGCTGCGGGATACAAGCGCCAGGACATCACGTTCGTCTACGTGCTCGACGTGGTGCAGGCGGTGTTCCTCGCTCTCGACCGCGGCATGAGCGGCAGAAAGTATTTCCTCTCCGACGGCGACGTATACAGCTCTACCGAGTTCAGCGACCTGCTGAAGAAGGAGATGGGCGTGAAGTGGATGCTGCGCATCGTGGCGCCGATATGGGTGCTGCGCATCGTGACGTTCTTCGGCGAGAAGCTGAGCCAGATCACGAAGAAGCCGACCGCTCTGAACAACGACAAGTATAACATTCTGAAACAGCGCAACTGGCGCTGCGACATCGAGCCGGCTTGCGATGAACTGGGCTATCATCCTCACTACAAACTCGCCGAAGGCGTGAAGCTCGCCGTTGAGTGGTATAAGAAGAACGGATGGCTGTAACGCCTGTGCGCGCAGGTGATTGCTCGGTTGGTGCACTTGAGACAAGTGCACCCCCTAAAATTACACTTAAGACAATGAAATTCCTTACACAACTTTTCTCTATAGACAAATCGCCCAAGCGCGGACTGCTCGCGCTGGAGTGGCTCGTGATGGCATACACGGTGTTCACGCTGCTCGTGGCGCTCTTCACTTACACCAACCTGCAGAACCCCGACGCCATGATTTGGGGCCGCGTGCGTGTGGTGGCAATGACCGTGGCGCTGTGGGTGGCTTACCGACTCGTGCCGTGCCGACTGACGCTGCTGGCGCGCGTAATGGCGCAGATGTCACTATTAGCGTGGTGGTATCCTGACACGTACGAGCTCAACCGCATGTTCCCCAACCTCGACCATGTGTTCTGCCGCGCCGAGCAGTCGGTGTTCGGCTTCCAGCCGGCGCTCACCTTCGCTTCCACCTTCTCGTGGGCTCCCATCAGCGAACTCATGAGCATGGGCTACGCCGCCTACTATCCGATGATAGGCCTCGTGGCGTTCTACTATTTCTTCGCACGCTACAAGGAGTTCGAGCGCGCATCGTTCGTGCTGCTCGCCTCGTTCTTCATCTACTACATCGTGTTCATCTTCGTGCCCGTAGCCGGACCTACGTTCTACTTCAAGGCGGTGGGCTTGGAGAACATCGCCAACGGCTTCTTCCCTGCTGTCGGCACCTACTTCAACACGCATCAGGAATGTCTGCCCACGCCTGGCTACGTAGACGGTTTCTTCTACGACCTCGTCGAGCAGGCTAAGGCAGCGGGCGAACGCCCCACAGCCGCCTTCCCGTCGTCGCACGTGGGCGTGTCGACGGTGTGCATGTGGCTGGCTTACCACTCGGGCAACCGCCGCCTGTTTCTCTTCCTCGCGCCGTTCTACTTCTTCCTCTGTCTCGCCACGGTCTACATACAGGCGCACTACGCCATCGACGCCATCGCGGGCCTCATCACCGGCACAGCTTTGTACTTCGCGCTGATGTACGCTACAAAGGGGTTGAGGGGTTGAGATGGTGAGGTGGTGATATTACCGCAGACTGGTAACGATATTCCCCCTATGCTGTAACGGTGTTACAGCATAGGGGGAATATTGTTTTTGCTATGCGGGAATAAAGGACATTATCAACAATAGCACTACAAAGCGTAGGAGGCTACGGCATTCCTGCCGTAGCCATTGCCAGCTATATATAAAAATGTGGGGTGTGTCAAAACTCACGAGTGGCACGCCCCGAAGGGGCAGAAGCACATAGCCCAGGGCAGCGCCCTGGGTAAATATGCGCCACACTAACCCCACGCCCTGTAAGGGCAAAAGCCTAATTATTAAGCTGTTGCCCTTACAGGGCGCACTATTCAATATATACACTCAACACCCAGGGCGCTGCCCTGGGCTATGTGGTTGTTGGGCTTTCAGCCCGCATTAATTGAGTTATGACACACCCTCCTCCTACGGTTAGCCTTTCTTCTGCCGTATAGGATGCGTAAACACGAAGCGTGCGCCCTCGGTGTACGTAGTGTCTACCCATATCTTTCCACCCAATTCCTCTACGAACGCCTTGCAGATAGAGAGTCCGAGACCCGTGCCCTGCCTGAACGAATTGAGCTTGCTGAAGCGTTCGAACACCTCTGTAGCCTTCTCCTTTGGTATGCCGCAGCCCGTGTCGCTCACGCTGATGCTTATCATGTCGTCCTTGCGCAGTTTCTCGAGCGCAATGGTTATCGTGCCCTTCTCCGTACACTTCTTTGCGTTGGTAGTGAGGTTGGCGAGCACCTGCAGCAGGCGTTCGCGGTCGGTCTCTATCATCAGACGGCTGACGTTCGTCTCGACGCGTATCTCCACATCCGCCGACTTGTTGTTGGCATCGGCTATCTTCGCCGCCGTGTTCACGAGCGCCACCACGTCGTGCTCGCCGATGTTGAACTTCAGCTTGCCCGCCTCTATCTTCGACACCTCGAGCACGTCGTCTATGAGCTTCAGCAGCATGTTGCCGTTGGTCATGATGAGGTCGGCATACTGCTTGCGCTCCTCCGCCGACATCTCTATCTGGTCGTTGGCGAAGAGCTGCGAGAAGCCCAGCACGGCGTTGAGCGGCGTGCGTATCTCGTGACTGATGTTGGCAATGAAGCGCGACTTGGTCTGGTTTGCCTCCTCTGCGTTGTACTTCGCCACGAGCAGTTCCTTGCCCTGCTTCACGAGCTTGGCGCTCAGCCGGCGACTCTTGCGCAGCAGATGGAGCGTTATGGCGAGTGCCGAGACGAGCACGATGATGAGCACGGTGATGAACAGAATGGTGTCGCGATACTCCTCGAAGACGCTCAGCGGCTCATTCACCACGTCGTAGTTGAAGCTGAAGCCCTCGAGCGAGAGCTTCAGCATGTTCAGGCGCTGCAGGTCGAACACATAGCGGTTCTCCACCAGTCCTACCGGCTTCTTCCTGCCCGTCTTCAGAAACTCCACCACCTTGTCGGCAAGCGTGCGGCCCATGACATGATAGCGCGGCGAATAGCCAGCCACGGGCCAGTGGCCCATAGCTACGTCGGTGAGGGTGAACGTAGGCAGCTTCGGGTTGGTCTGTCCGAAGGTGTACGTAGAGTTGCGCACCACATAGCTGTTCGAGTTGTCCACGCTCCACGTACCTAACAGCAGCGCCTGCGAAGGCGGCATGTTCGATATCGTCTCGTCAACCTCTATCATCGACATCTTTCTGCCGTCGATATAGTTCACGTCGAAGCGTTTGTCCTTCTGCGCGTACTTCTTGAAAAGCGCATGCATCGTTACGCCGTGCAGCGTGTTGTCGGTCATGAACGTGAGCGTGCTGCACTCCGGGTAGAAACGCTTTATGAGGTCGAGGTTGCGTTTCACGTCGTAGTAGTAGAGCTCGCCGCCCACGATGTTATAGTCGTTGAAGTCTTTCGTAAGGTCGTACGACTCAGGGTCCCACTCCACAATGTCGAGATTCTGCTGAGCTGGAATCTTCACTATTGCCGAGCTTCTCATGCCCACTACAACTGGCGTGCGCTTCAGCTCGGCGTCGTCGAACGAGAAGAACACCGACGACGCCTCCAGACCCAGCAGCACGATGCACGCCGGACGGTTGCCGTGCTCGTAATACTTCCTTAGCACTCGTCTCAGTCGGTGGCGCCAGCCGAGGCAGTCGCGCAGGTTGTGCGCGTTGATGTCCTCAACGGTTATGGGATTAGGTATGCCGCTTCGGGTGTACTCCTCGAAAAACTCCGCAAGGTTCTCGTTCACGTGGCGCACGGCGGTGTTGTACGACGACACAATCACCACCGGCGCCAACTCTTTCGGTGACGCCGTACGCTGCTCAGCCTGCGCCAATAACGGCAGGTTGAGCAGCACTGATAAAAGCAGCAGAATGACTGTTCGCATATATATGTATCTATATTGTTTGTTCTACCTACAAATTTAACTGAAAATAAGGAGTCGGCAAAACAAAGCAGATACTTTTTAGCGCTTTACTCGTTTTACTTTTTTACTCTTTTACTTTTTTACTTTTAAAAGTCTTTTTTATCGTTGTATTTAGAGCCTTATAACTAACCATAACTTACTATGAATAACCAAACATAAAGTCTTGATTTTCAACACTCTTTGATTTTTAACACTTTCTGAGTGCTTTTTGGCAGTTTGAAGCTGATTTTGAAAAACAGCTGTTTCATACCAGCAACAGATGATCAATAAGATTTGGGCGTTGGCTGGCATGAAGGCGTTGGCTGAGATAGTAGACATCTATCCACGTATGACGAGCATTCACGACAGCAGCCTATTTGACGACAGCTTTGCAATGGACTTCATTAATTATGGCGACAAAATTATCTATTGTGCAATGTACCTGTACATCGGCTATATCAACGAAGCAACCAACTTTGCAGAAAGTCAAGGTGGAGGCGGTAGCGACACCAAAGACGGGGACGTGAGAAGGACGAAGATGAGATAGAATGGATAAGACGGTGTTTGCGGCAAGCGACAAAGATGATGAAACCAATGAAGAGGAAAGGCTTGAGTAGATAAAATATTAAGGGGGTAGTGTAAACAGAACTGTGTCACGGCTCTGATTTTTTATTCTTTCCCTCTTATTTGTGTGCAGATTTCATATCTGCATACAAATAAGAG
>OGDF01001834.1_pt1 | contig 30499 bp, 20 predicted proteins | sample 1570141 | NCBI WGS metagenome assembly OGDF01 (sample SAMEA4370581, study PRJEB24528) | human gut metagenome | reverse complement strand
TCATGGATTGCTCACTTTCCTCGTTGAAGCGGTGTCCTTTAATTACCACTTGGTATTTTACGATGATTCAGGTAATTTCACAAGTCGCCGCAGCGCATGTCGTATTTGGCGGACATTGCTCGTGTGGGCGGTTCTACAATGACTTCTTGGTTGCGGTATCGGCTCCATGCATGCATACGGGCCGGGAGTCACGGCAAGGTCCGGTCTTTCCGTAGGCGGTTTTCGGGTTCCGTAGGTGGTTGGGGCTGAATGCCTGCCGAAGGAATGGCCTGAATAAAGCCGTTCCTCATCCCCGATACCACCGGCGACCACCTACGGAACAGTGAAACCCTCTACGGAATCTCGCCATGACACATCGGTTACGGTTCACCGGGGTTCGAAAAGGAAGAAATAGCATGATACGACAGGCAACATCTGCGGATATCGCGGCGATCGCCGCGACCTACGAGGACCTGCTGACTTACGAGCAGGAGCATGGAGGCGATTCCCATTGGGAATTGGGCGTATACCCGACGATCGCTGTACCGAAGCGCGCCGTGCCCGCAGGGGGAGATGATCGTGCTGGAAGAGGATGGTGAGATCCGTGCCAGCATGATATTGAAATGCCCAGCCCGCGGAATACGACGACGTGGCATGGCAGTATCCCGGCGAAGGCGAGGATGTGCTTGTCGTGCATACGCTGTGCGTGCCGCCGCGGTTCGCGGGCCACAGGTATGGAAGCCGGATGGTGCAATACGCGAAGGAATATGCGGCCGGGCACGGCTGCGCGGTCGTCCGCCTCGACACCTATGCGCATAACGAGCCGGCGAAACGCCTGTGCCAACGGTGCGGATTCCGCATCGCAGGGTGGGGGCCGCATTGCTCCAAGGGCTCATGGAAGAGGAGCAGGTGTATCTGGAGTACAGGTTGCAATGAGCATCGGCGTCGTTGCCGTTTCAATAGGTGAGTGAAGGTCGGGCCTCCCATAGGGTGACCCGACCTATTGCCTTACGCGCGTCGGCGGGTCAGCATCAATCCGATGCCAAGCATGAAGCAGGCGACCATCATGCCTGCCGGAGCCAGCATGTCCGAGCCGGTGTTCGCAATGGTTTTGGTGGTGCTGGCAGTGGCATCGCTCCTTCCGCTGGATGAGCCGGGCTTAGCTGGGGCGCCCTCGCGCACCACGGAGGCGACGGCCTGCCCCGGCTCCACCTTGACCACGGAACCGTCTGCGGACAGCGTCACTTTGGCGCTGTAGGCGGCGGCGAGATTCAGCCGCTGATAGCCGTTCGAGCTTGCGTCCAACGGTTCGCCGGAATCAATCTCCGTGGCGGCCAGCACGGCCCTCCGTTGTTCGGCGTTCAACGTCGGGAACGCGGTGGTCAACAGATTCTCCGCGCCTTCCGGTACGACGGCGGCCTTGCCGGTGGCGGAGGTCGGCTTGAATCCATAGCTCATGCGTGCCTGATAGGCGGCCAATGCCGACGCGCGGTTGGTCACCGGCTGTGTACTGAAATCGTCGGTGAAATCGTTGGTGTATCCGCCGCTCGGCTTGGAGGAATCGGCGGAATTCGCGTTCAACGCGGTCACGCAATTCTGCACGGTCGTCGGATCATCCGCCGCGCGGGCAACGATATTGGCGCCCACGCAACGCTTCGCCATATACGCCTGCATTTCCTGATATGCCGGCATCAACTTGTCGTTGCGGAACTGTTCATCGGACCACCGCGTCGCAAGCCCGGCCTCTCCGATGATGCGCCCGCCCATCAGATCGAGCGGATAGTGCACGCCCACGATCAGACGATTGTTGGCCGCCTCCGATGCGCGCGTCATGATCTCCGGCGCGAGCTGGGGCAGCAGCGTGGCCAGGCCGATACCGCCGGAATAGGCGACGGTGGTGTGACCGGAAGGGAACGAACCAGTGGGGGCGAGCGTGTCATAGCCGGGGTTGTGCTGCGTGCCGGAATCGTCCGTCCACACCGGCAGATGGATGATATTCTCGGTCTTCGGCAGACCGGCAGCCACATAGCCGCCATTCGTGCGATCCGTGAACGGACGCGGATGGACATACTGCTTCTTCACGGCGGAATCGTTCACATACCGTGACAGCAACGCGTGCCGTTCCGTGCCGATGTCGCTTTCTCCGGGCCGTTTGACCAACAACGTTGTGGAAAGTGGCAGATCACCCTGCTTGATGCCCTCGCTCAGAAACCTCCCCAAAACCGGGCCAAGCGCATCGGAGTACGTGTTTTCGATCAGCGAATCACTGTCCTTCAATGCGCGCTGCTGCTGAGGATTGAGCGGATCGTCATCACTGGTCCGCCCCTCATTGGCCTTATGATTCACCGACACCGTGGCGTCGCTGTTTTCCTTGAGCACCTCTGCATTGACCACGCGTCCACGCAGCTCCGTGGAAGGCGCGGTGAGATCCGGCTGGTAATAATTGGTGAAATCGGTGAGCAATGCCGTGTAATCCGGCTGCTGCGTATCGGACGGATACGGTTCGGCGCATTGCGCCTGCACGGTGACGCCCAGCGCCATGACGGCCGCGGCCGCCGCCGCGCAACACAAGCAACGGTGTCCTTCTCATCAGTCTCTCTTTATACTGATGCGCCCCCTTCGTAATCGGCACGCTTTCATCTCATCATAGGCAGCATTGGCGCAATCGGGGGCGTGTCCGAATACGCGCATGCAATTTCGCGTAACTTTTCCTCCCTAGATATAGGCGAGGCAATACGATATGCGGATATCGCCGGCGGCCGTCAACGCCGACGACGCCAACACGACAAGGAGAACCGTGAGCATCCACGACGAACGACACAACCATCGGACAACACCGGCAGCCAGCTCCGCCGGCACCATGAGCGAAGGCAGACTCACTATCGTGGTGGTGGCGCTCTCCATCCTCACCTTCCTCGGCATCCTATCCGAAACGTCGCTCAACATCGCCTACTCCACGCTGATGGGGGAGTTCTCCATCTCCGCCGACGTGGTGCAATGGCTCACCACCGGCTATCTGCTGCTCCTGTCCATAGCCATCCCCACCTCACCGTTCATGGTGCGCACATTCCCCACCAAGGGGCTGTTCGTCACCGCCGTGGCGCTGTTCTCGGCAGGTACGGTGGTCGGCGCGCTCGCCGTGAACTTTCCGATGTTGCTCGCGGCGCGGCTCATCATGGCGTTGGGCACCGGCGTCTCGCTGCCATTGCTGACCAACATCATCCTCGAGAAAGCGCCGTTCAACCGACGCGGCATGATGCTTGGCCTGGTCAGTCTGGTGACCTGCGCGGCCCCGGCCATCGGCCCGGTGTTCGGCGGGCTCGTCATGGAATTCCTCAACTGGCATTGGATCTTCTACACGATGATCCCGTTCCTGCTCATCTCGCTCGTGCTGGGATGCGCTACCGTCCCCGACATCCGCCACGGCGGGAAGGGGCATCTGTCGGTGCCATCGCTGGTATTGGTGGCGGCCGGTCTGGCCGGCATCATCGTGGCGGCGAGCTTCTTCGCGCAGTGGAACGGCGACTGGCGCTTCTGGACGGTGCTTGTCGGCGCGATCGGGGTGCTGGGTGTGTTCGCCGCCGTGCAGCTGAAGATGGAGCATCCGCTGGTCGAGGTGCGCACGTTCGCATTCCCCGGATTCACATTGGGCATGCTGATTCTGCTGATATCGTCCGGTGGCGTGCTCGGTGTGAACTTCCTGCTGCCGATTCTATTGCAGCGCGGACTCGGCCACACCAGCATGATCGCCGCCCTGATTCTGCTGCCGGGAGCCGTGGTCGGCGCGATTTCCGCGCCGTTGATCGGAGGTGCGCTGAAAGCGCATTTTCCGCCGAAATTCATCGCCTGTGGTTTTGTCGGCGTGGCCATCATGGATATTGTGATGATGCTCGGCGGCGCGCATGAATGGGCCGTCGCGATCGCCTACGCGCTGTTCATGGCCGCATCCGGATTCGTGCTCGTGCCTGACCAGACGCATGCGCTGAACCAGCTGCCGGCCGCGATGAACGCCGACGGCTCCGCGGTGATGAACACCGTGCAGCAGCTCGCCGGCGCCATCGGCACCGCGGTCGCGTCCACGCTGATCGCCGAATTCTCCGCAGCGAACCGTGTCGCGGGCATGAAGTCCGCGGCCGCCTACGTCGCCGGGTTTTCCACCAGCATGTGGGTGTTCTTCGGCATGGCCGTGACGGGTGAGATCCTGGCCCTGCTCATGTTCCGCTTCTCGAAGCGCGCCGCATAGCTGGTCATGCGCGGTGGAAGGCTTCACTTCTGTCGTTTTTCGATAGCTTTGATAATTTTGATATCGACAATGCCAAACATATTCGCAAGCGGTTGCTGGATGCATATGTCATTCGTCAGACCGGTTGCGGCGAAGTTGATTTCGCGGTTCCGCTCTTGCGTGAATACTTACCGTAAGCAGATGTGAAAATCTAGTTCAGGCGAGTGGCCTGTTGATGATGACCCCAAAGTAGTCCTCAATACCGGTGCAACAGGCGGGGTTCCTGTTCCTCATTGATGAGGTCTCGATGAGCATTCGCGCGCGACGCTCAGCAGACTGGCGATGGCGGCACAGGTGGCCTCCACGTTGCGTTTTGTTCCGGTGAGCAGTTCCGGCAGAGCGGCTGGGCCGGGTGCGATGCCGAACGTCGCGACGATGCCGGCTTCGTTGAGCGCGGCGGTGACGTTCGGATCGCGCGTCACTTTTCCTCCGATGGCGATAACCGGTTTTCCTTGCGATTTCGCCAGTCGCGCGATGCCGCTCGGTACCTTGCCGTACGGCGTCTGCCCGTCGATCGACCCTTCGCCGGTGATGACGACATCGGCCCACGCGCACGCCTCGCGTGCATGCAGCAAATCGAGCACCAACTCGATGCCGGGGCGCATGGTCGCGTTGAACAGGCCCAGCATGCCGCCGCCGGTGCCGCCCGCCGCGCCCGCGCCCGGCTTATCTGTTATTTTGCGACCGTTCAGTGCCGTGATGGCGTCGGCGAGCCTGCCCAAACCGCAGTCGAGCAATGCGGCTTGTTCCGTGTTCGCGCCTTTCTGCGGCGCGAACACGGCGGCGGCGCCGTCCGTCCCGGTCAGAGGATTGGTGACGTCGCATGCCAATACGATCGGGATGTTTCGCACGTCGTCGGGAACCTCGGTGTCGTCGATGCGGGCAAGCCGGGGGAGTGCGCCGCCGCCAAGCGGCAGCTCGCAATCGTCCGCATCGAGGAAACGATGGCCGAGCGCTCGGGCCAGGCCAGTGCCGCCGTCGGTGGTGGCGCTGCCGCCCAATCCAAGTACGATGCGTTCCGCTCCGGCGTCGATCGCGGCGCGAATCAGCTCGCCGGTGCCGAAAGTGGACGCCGCCAACGGATCGCGGTCGGCGGGGGAGATGCGCTCGATGCCGCTCGCCGCAGCCAACTCGACCACCGCGGTGCGAGGATTCTCTCCATCGTGAGATGTTCCGAAACCGCCCTCGCCAAGGAATCCATATCGTGTGATGATCGGCCGGCCCAGCGCGTCATGCGCGTGCTCCGATCGCAATTCGCCGCCGGTTGACTGGACCAGCGCGTCGGTCAATCCCTCGCCGCCATCGGACAACGGCATCATGCGGCATTCGGCGCCGGGATCGCCGGCCGCCACGCCCCGGCGCATCGACTCAGCCACGGCCTGCGCGGAAGCGGCTTCCTTGAACGAATCCGGTGCCAACAGATATTTCATGGTCAGCGGTAGCCCTCCCACTGCGGCAGGGGGAAGAGCACGTCCTCGCAACTCGCCCACATTTCGTTCAAATCGCGCCCCGGAACCCGCAGCCAACGCAGCTGCGCGCCGTCCATCATCGCGAATCCGGAACGCAGCACCTGCTCGGCGTCAACGCCTTCCGGCACATGCCAGCGGATGTTCGCGGCCACTTCCACGATACGTTCCTCGCGTTCGGCGAAATAATCATGCGCCGGATGGTCGGGATTGAGCGCCTCGGCGCTCAGCGTGGAGAACATGTGCACCAATTCGGGACGTTTGGCGTTGACCGCCACCGTCCTGCGCCACATTTCGGCGATAAGCGGACGCTCGTCGCGCACCATGCCGGCGGTGACGTCCTCGGTCTCACGGTCGTACATTTCGTCGAGCACCGCATGCAGCAGCCCTTCCTTGCTGCCGACGTAATGCAGCACGCCCGGTTTGGTGAGGTTCACCATGGTGGCGATGCGCTGCAGCGACGTGCCGTAGTAGCCGAGCGTGCCGAAACATTCGACCGCCGCGTTGAGAATCGCGCTTCTGCGGTCGACTTCGTCGTTGGCCATAATGTGCTCCCGTCGTTGCTGGAGGTTATTGGAATATGCAATTCACTTTACGGTCGGTCGGTTTCTTTTCCAAAGATGATTGGCGTGTTGAGGATTGTTTTTTGATAAAGTACCTACCAATCGGTAGGTAGGGAATTCGGGGTTGAAGTCCCACCGCGAAACAATCGCGAGACGGCCGAGAAAATAGCCGAAAGGCACCAGAAACACAGAAGACATACGAAAGAGGCAGCTCATGAGCGACACCGCTTATCCTTCCGTCAACGACCTGACCCTCGAAGAGAAGGCGTCCCTCACCTCCGGCGGCGACGCCTGGCACCTGCAGGGTGTGGAAACCAAAGGCATTCCCGGCTACATGATCACCGACGGCCCCCACGGACTGCGCAAATCCCTGGCATCCAGCACCGGCGAAACCGATCTGAACGATTCCGTGCCGGCCACTTGCTTCCCGCCGGCAGCCGGCCTATCCAGCTCCTGGAACCCCGAGCTCATCCACCGGGTGGGCGAAGCCATGGGCGAGGAATGCATCCAAGAGAAGGTGGCCGTCATCCTCGGCCCCGGCGTCAACATCAAGCGCAACCCGCTCGGCGGCCGCTGCTTCGAATACTGGTCCGAAGACCCATATCTGGCCGGCCATGAGGCCGTAGGTATCGTCGCCGGCGTGCAGTCCAAGGGTGTGGGCACCTCGCTCAAGCACTTTGCCGCCAACAATCAGGAGACCGACCGCCTGCGCGTATCCGCCAACATCTCCCAGCGCGCGCTGCGCGAAATCTACTTCCCGGCCTTCGAACACATCGTCAAAACCGCCCAGCCATGGACCATCATGTGCTCCTATAACCGCATCAACGGCGTGCATTCCGCACAAAACCGCTGGCTGCTCACCGACGTGCTGCGCGACGAATGGGGGTATGAAGGCATCGTCATGAGCGATTGGGGCGCCGACCACGACCGCGTCGCCTCCCTCAACGCCGGCCTCAACCTTGAAATGCCGCCGAGCTACACGGACGACCAGATCGTCTACGCCGCACGTGACGGCCGCATCCAGCCCGAACAGCTCGACCGCATGGCCCAAGGCATGGTCGACCTCGTGAACAAGACCCGTGCCGCCATGAGCGTCGAGAACTACCGTTTCGACGTGGACGCCCACGACGAGGTGGCCCACCAGGCCGCCGTCGAATCCATGGTGCTGCTCAAAAACGACGACGACATCCTGCCGGTCGCGGCAAACGCGAAAATCGCCGTCATCGGCGAATTCGCGCGCACCCCGCGCTACCAGGGCGGCGGCTCGTCCCACATCACCCCAACCAAGATGACCAGCTTCCTCGACACCCTCGCCGAACGCGGAGCGGACGTCGCGTTCGCACCGGGCTTCACCCTCGACCTCGAACCGGCCGACGCCAAGCTCGAAGCCGAAGCCGTCGAAACCGCCAAAAACGCCGACGTCGTCCTCATGTTCCTCGGCCTTCCGGAAGCCGCCGAATCCGAAGGCTTCGACCGTGAAACCCTCGACATTCCAGCCAAGCAGGTCGAACTGCTCAAAGCCGTCGCCGCCGAAAACAAGAACATCGTCGTGGTGCTGTCCAACGGATCCGTCGTCTCCGTGGCACCATGGGCGGGCAACGCCAAGGGCATCCTCGAATCCTGGCTGCTTGGCCAGGCGGGCGGTCCGGCGCTCGCCGACGTGATCTTCGGCAAGGTCAGCCCGTCCGGCAAGCTGGCACAGACCATTCCGATGGACATCAACGACGATCCGAGCATGATCAACTGGCCGGGTGAGGAGGGACACGTCGACTATGGTGAGGGCGTGTTCGTCGGCTACCGCTACTACGACACGTACGACAAGGCCGTCGACTACCCGTTCGGCTTCGGCCTGAGCTACGCGACCTTTGCGATCGACGGCGTGAACGTCGCCAAGACCGGCGCCAACACCGCACACGTCACCGCGACCGTCACCAACACGTCCGACGTGGACGCCGCCGAAACCGTGCAGGTCTACGTGGCTCCAGGCAAGGCCGCCGTAGCCCGCCCGAAGCATGAGCTCAAGGGTTTCCGAAAGGTGTTCCTCAAGGCCGGCGAATCGGCTGAGATCTCCTTCGATCTGGACGAGCGCGCCTTCGCCTACTGGTCCGAGAAGTTCGATGACTGGCATGTCGAAGCCGGCGAATACACCGTCGAAGTCGGCACGTCCAGCCGCGACATCGCCGCCGTGGCCGTCGTCACGCTCGACGGCGACGGCAAGGCCCTGCCGCTCGACGAATGGTCCACGTTCGGCGAATGGGCCGACGATCCGGTCGGCTCCAAAATCGTCGCATCCGTGTATGCGGAAGGCGAGGCCGGCAATCTGCCGCAGCTGCCCGACAACGACATGATGCGCATGTTCCTCAAGTCCATGCCGATCAACTCCATGCCGATGCTGATGAGCGACGGCGGCAAGGCCATCACCGCCTTCATGCTCGATGAATACGCCAAAATCGCCGAAACCGCCGAATAAGACGGATTGACGTAAACAAGACGTAAGCAAAAGGAGTTTCAAGGATTTAGACCGAGGATGTGGCCCGCGAATGAACCGGTGCGGACCACATCCTCGGCTTTTTCATACTTGGTTTCGGCTTGTTCCGGGCTTATTTTTGGCTATTTTTAAGCGATTTTGCTATTACAATATTGCGTTCGGTGTGCTGCGATCCGGTTCCGTCACACACGACACGCTGAATGTTGCATATGCAACTGTTGTATGTACAACGTGTTATCGTATGTTCCGTGAACGATATACAGAACGATGGAACAGCTTCGGTGAACCCCGCGTTCACCGAAGCGTGGGACCGAGGCGCATGCAAGCCGCCGAGCGTCGCCATCCGATCGCTGCACAACGTCATCAACCGGTATCTTGCGGTGACGCGCCCCATGGAAGTGGATAGTCTGAGCGGTGGCAACATCGACATCATCACCTTCCTCGCACGCCATTCGGAACGGGAGATCTTCCCGCAGGACGTGGAGCGCCGCTTCGGCATCACCCGGTCGACGTCGAGCAGAGTGCTCGCATTGATGGAACGCAAAGGGCTTATCGTGCGCGAATCCGTGCCGAGGGACGCGCGGTTGAAGAAAATCGTGCTTACCGACAAATCGCGCGACATCGCCGAAGCGCTGCGCACCAGCGCAATCGCCATGGAAGGCATTCTGCTGCAGGGCCTGAGCGACGACGAGATCCGCGAATTCATGCACGTGCTCGACGTGATGCAAACCAATCTGGTCTCCACCGGGCTGATCGGCGACGAAAGTCGCTACTCCAGCCTGGCATTGTGCGAGGCGGAATCGCGGGAACGGCAATCGCGGGAATGCGAATCGCAACCAACTGTACGGAAAACATCACAGGAAGACGAAACAGGAAAGGAAGAGTAAGTGAGCGGAACAAACGTGACAACGGCTGCGGTGCAATCGCAGCCAAAACAAAAGCGGCATCTCGTACGCACGCTTGGCAAATCGCTGCGTGAATATAGGAAGCCCAGCATTCTCACCCCGATATTTGTGGTGGTCGAAGGTGTTCTGGAAATCCTCATCCCCACGGTGATGGCGTCGTTGATTGATGAAGGCATCACCGGCAAAAGCATGCCCGCCATCGTCAAATTCGGTCTGATTCTTCTGGCGTGCTCGCTATGTTCGCTCGCGGCTGGCTTCCTTGCCGGTAAGTTCGCCGCGATCGCCGGCGCTGGATTCGCCAAGAACCTGCGTCATGACGAATTCGAGAAGGTGCAGGGCTTCAGCTTCACCAATATCGACAAGTTCTCCACCGGCTCGATCATCACCAGGCTCACCACCGATGTGACCAACCTGCAGAACGCCTATTCCATGATCATTCGTCTGGGTGTGCGAGCCCCGATCATGATGATCGTGGCGTGGATCTTCTCGTTCCGCATCAGCCCGTCCATTTCCTTGGTGTTCCTGGCGTGCATCCCTGTTCTCGCCTTCGGTCTGTGCGGCCTGGCGGTGTACGTGCACCCGGTGTTCGAGCGCGTGTTCCACACCTACGACAAGCTCAACAACGTGGTCGACGAGAACCTTCAAGGCATCCGCGTGGTCAAGTCCTACACCCGCGAATCGCATGAGATCAGCAAGTTCGGCCGCATCTCCCAGCGCATCTACAAGGACTTCAGCAAGGCCGACCGTGTGATGAGCTTCAACAACCCGCTCATGATGGTCTGCGTATACGTCTCGATGATTCTCATCGCATGGATGGGCGCCAAGCAGATTGTGGCATCCGGCAACAACGCCGCCCTTGGCCTGACCACCGGCGACCTGACCGCACTGGTCACCTACGCCATGCAGATCCTCATGGCCATGATGATGCTGTCCATGGTCTTCGTCATGTGCATCATTTCCCAGGCGTCCGCGGAACGTATCTGCCAGGTGCTCAACGAGGAAAGCACGGTGACCAACCCGGCCAACCCCATCAAGGAAGTGGCCGACGGGTCCATCGAATTCGACAACGTCGACTTCCGCTACTCTGATAACTCCGAAAAGCCGGTGCTCGACAATATCAACCTGAAGATCCGTTCCGGCATGACCGTCGGCATCGTCGGCGGCACCGGTTCGGCGAAGTCCAGTCTGGTGCAGCTCGTGCCGCGCCTGTACGACGTGACCGACGGTTCGCTCAAGGTCGGCGGCGTCGACGTGCGCGACTACGACATGGAGGTCCTGCGCGACCAAGTCGCCATGGTGCTGCAGAAGAACGTGCTGTTCTCCGGAACCATCGCCGAGAACCTGCGCTGGGGCAACCCGAACGCCACCGACGAGGAGATCCGCCACGCCTGCCAGCTCGCGCAGGCCGACGGCTTCATCCAGGAGTTCCCGGACAAGTACGACACGTACATCGAACAGGGCGGCACCAACGTCTCCGGCGGCCAGCGCCAGCGCCTGTGCATCGCTCGCGCGCTCCTGAAGAAGCCGAAGATCCTGATTCTCGACGACTCCACCTCGGCCGTTGACACCAAGACCGACAAGCTGATCCGCACCGCATTCCATGACGAGATCCCCGACACCACGAAGATCATCATCGCCCAGCGCATCGCGTCCGTGCAGGAATCCGACATGATCCTCGTCATGGAGGAAGGCCGCATCACCGCATCCGGCACCCATGAGGAACTGCTGCGGACCTGCGACGAATACCGTTCCATCTACGAATCGCAGACCAAGAACCAGGCCCAGCCTGAGGAACTGAAGTGAAAGGAGGAACAGACATGAGTGCAACAACCAATAAGAAAACCGCGCAGGGCATGCACCCGCAGGAGGGAAACAAAGCCAAGCGCCCCGATGCCGTGCCGCACGGTGGACCGAAGGTACCGCAGAAAGCCGCGCCGGGAACCACTAAGCGCATCTTCGGCTACATTTTCCAATACAAATGGCATGTCGTGGCAATCGTACTGTGCATCCTGATCGGTGCGGCCGCACAAGCCGGTTCCGCGCTGTTCCTACAGTCGCTGATCGACAGCTACATTCTGCCGTTGGTAGGCGTGAAGAACCCCGACTGGAGCCCGCTGCTGCGTGCGCTGACGCTGATGGGCTGCCTCTACGCCGCCGGCACCTTCTGCAGCTGGCTATGGCAGTGGCTCATCGTCACCGTCGAGCAAGGCACCCTGAAGAAGATCCGCGACGACATGTTCGCCCACCAGCAGACCCTGCCAGTCCGCTACTTCGACACCAACGAGCACGGCGACATCATGAGCCGTTACACCAACGACACCGACACCCTGCGCCAGGCCATCAGCCAGTCCTTCCCGCAGATGTTCTCGTCCGCGATTTCCGCACTGGCCGCACTGGTCTCCATGCTGTGGCTGTCGGTGCCGGTCACGATCTTCGTGCTCGTGTTCGCCGCGATCCTGTTCGTAGTCGTGCGCGCCATCGTCTCCCGCTCCGGCCGCTACTTTGTCAAGCAGCAGATGTGGATCGGCGACGTGAACGCCTTCGTCGAGGAATCCGTCAACGGTCAGAAGGTCATCAAGGTCTTCAACCATGAGGACGCCACCCAGAAGACCTTCGACGAGAAGAACGAGGAACTGTTCCACGCTTCCGCCGAAGCGAACACCTGGGGCAACGTGACCATGCCCGTCGTAGGCAACATGGGCTACATCCTCTACATTCTGCTCGCCATCGTCGGCGGATTCATGGCGCTCTCCGGCATGGGCAACTTCGGTCTCGCCGGCGCGGGCAAGCTCACCCTCGGCGCCCTCATCTCCCTGCTCACCCTGTCGCGCTCCTTCGTCAACCCGCTCGGCCAGGTCTCCATGCAGTTCAACATGGTGATGATGGCGCTCGCCGGCGCGTCCCGCATCTTCCAGCTGATGGATGAGAAGCCCGAGGACGACGGCGGCTCCGTCACACTCGTCAACGTCGAGCTCGGCGAAGACGGCCGCACCATGACCGAAATGGACCACGAAACCGGCCATTGGGCCTGGAAGCGTGAGGAAGGCGACGACGGCACCCGTTCCCTGAAGGCCGCGCAGTCGCTGAGCCCGAAGGCCGCGGAAGTGGCGAGGAAGGCGCGCGAGAACGCGATCACCTCGCCGGACGGGCGCCTGACCCTGCTGCAGGGCGACGTGCGTTTCACCGACGTGACCTTCGGCTACAACCCGGACAAGCCCGTGCTGCACGACATCACCTGGTTCGCCAAGCCCGGCCAGAAGGTCGCGCTCGTCGGCGCCACCGGTGCCGGCAAGACCACGGTGACCAACCTGATCAACCGTTTCTACGACATCCAGGAAGGCATGATCCTGTATGACGGCATCTCCGTCAAGGGCATCCGCAAGCCCGACCTGCGCAAGTCGCTCGGCATCGTGCTGCAGGACGTGAACCTGTTCACCGGCACCGTGATGGACAACATCCGCTATGGCAAGCTCGACGCCACCGACGAGGAGTGCATCGCCGCCGCTAAGCTCACCAACGCGGACAGCTTCATCCGCATGCTGCCCAACGGCTACCAGACCGTGCTCGAAGGCGACGGCTCCGGACTGTCCCAAGGCCAGCGCCAGCTGATCTCCATCGCACGCGCCGCAGTGGCAGACCCGCCGGCCATGATCCTCGACGAGGCGACCTCCTCCATCGACACCCGCACCGAGGAAGTGGTGCAGGCCGGCATGGACAACCTCATGAAGGGACGCACCGTGTTCGTGATCGCGCACCGCCTGTCCACCGTGCGCAACTCCGACGTGATCATGGTGCTCGACCATGGCCGCATCATCGAACGCGGTTCGCATGACGAGCTCATCGCGCAGAAGGGCGAATACTACCAGCTGTACACGGGCGCCGTGGAACTGGAGTAAGGCTCCTTCTGCTTCGTTCCTGTCCCGTTCTTGGTGAATTGGACAGGCTGAACGGTAGTGTTCAACGAATGCAAGGGCCGTGCGGAAGCCACATATGTGGCTTCCGCACGGCCCTTGCGCATATGGCTCCCATGAATCGGCGGGCATGACCTTTTACGCAGGGTGCGCCCGCTGTGGCTTTTCATGGATTCCCCGAATCAATGGCGAAAAATCCATTGCGGGGACTACTCATGCGGTTCCGTAGGCGGTTTGGGTGTTCCGTAGGTGGTTGGTCAGAGTATCGGGGTTGGAGAAAGGCTTTATTCTGGCCGTTTTCATGCTGGGTATTCAGACCCAACCACCTACGGAAGCGAAAAACCACCTACGGAACTAGTCCAAGCCGTAACGGTGACTGGCTATCGCTCGGGCGACCATGCCGAACAGTTCGTTCAGCTTCTGTTTGGATGCCAAATGCTCGCGGGTGGCGACAAAAGGCGTGAATCCAAGATCCCTCAGCCGGTTGCGCTTATCGAGGTCATACATCCAGCGGCCGTGGGTGTAGTGGTAATTTCCGTCGTATTCTATGCAGACGCGGTCATCCGGGTAGGCGATATCCACCTTCATCGTGCCCGAGCCGCGTATGTGGTCAATGATCTCATAATTGACATGTGCCTCAGGCAGCCCGTAGGCATCGCTCTCCAAACGAAGCACCGTTTCCTGCGGGGAATCGGTACCTGGTTTGGACAGGCGCAAGGCCTTTCTGCATTTGGCGCTCCCAATGAATCGCGGCGCACTCCGGATGTAGTCGGAGAGCTCATCGTGAGTGCAGACGCGTAAATCGGGATTGGCGCAAGTAAGCCAATCCATGGCGATCACCAGACTCCGTTCGTCGACATAGGGCGCAATCTGGCAGACCGCCTGCATCGCGGAGACGCTTGACACCAATTCGTCGGCGTGCACCACGTCTACGCCATGCCTTGCGTAATGGAATTTCATCCCCTGGATTTTCCGCAGGTCACGTTGCCGGCACACCGAAACGTGAACGAGCTCCGAACCATATCCGGGTAAATAATTCATGGTGGCAATCATGCCATGCAGCTCCAGCGCTGTGCCGTGGCTTACATAGAGTGGAACCGAGGAGCGTGACCTTATCCGCGACAACACCTGCCTGCATTCAAGATGCCGTCTCGCCGCCTCCTCCCGTGCCTGCTCTAATGTGAAAAATGTATTGTGTCCAAAGCTTTCCATGCGCTGACGGTATATGGAAAGCCGGCAGCCCCGCAACCGTCTCCGTGAAAAATGTGGATATGTGCATGGTTCCATCCGCAGCATCACCGGGGAGAGGCCTGATGTATACGCGTCCGGTAGAACCGATGCGGAGCGTGGCGTCATCGAGGGGTGGCTCACATGGCAAGTCGGCCACGCAGAAGGGCGGGCGCTTCCAGCCGCAGGCCCGTGGGGCTGACGGTGACCGCGTTTCTCCACGGTGTCAGCCGCGTTTGGAACCTTGCCGACTGATGCCACCTTTATGACCGGTCGCTTTGAAAGGCAGACCGGCGTTGCCGAGTCCTTTGCTCCGCATGTTCTGCAGGGCAAAGGATTTTTGTTGTGCACGCAGTTCGTTCATCCGTTCCGTGGACTGATGCGCGATTCGCGGTTTCCGTGATTGCTCTGGCTGTGTCATGGCTATAAGAATACGTTCGGTAATGTAATATGATGGATTTAGTAATGCTTTTACTAAAATCTGATGAGGCATCCATGGGAGGGCGAGGGAGCGATGGCGACCATCAAGGAGATTGCGAAACGTACGGGATTCTCGCAGGCCACGGTGTCGCGTCTGTTGAATGGCGATCCGACGCTGTCCGTGCGTGAGGAGACGCGTCGCGCGATCATCCGCGCCAGCGAGGATTTGGGATACAGCGCCCAGGCCAAGCGTATCGTCATTCCGCACGAAGTAGCCTTGTTGGACAACGAGGAGTCCGACGAAACGCTGCGTGATTCGTATTTTGCCGATTTGCGTTCGGCGCTGGAACATAACGCCAAACAGCAGCGTATGGAGCTCACTGTTTTCCACAGTCTTGACGAGATGTTGAATCAGAAGGGGAAATTCGATGGTTTCATGGCTATCGGCGCCAATGTCATAGCCGAAAGCGACCTTGAGAAGTTGCATGAGGTCATGCCATACGGTGTGTTCATCGATGTGAATCCCGCACCGAACCTGTTTGATTCCGTGCAGCCCGACCTACAGCAGACCATGCATGACGCGGTCGAAGCATGTGCGAAGGCTGGCATGAAGCGTGTCGGATTCATCGGCGGCAAGGGGAGGCTGACGAATTTTTATGAGGTGGACGAAGAGGGGCGTGCCACATATTTTCGGCGTGAAATGGGCCGTTATGGTCTCGACCTGCGTGGACTGGTGTATTCTGACGGCTTGTTCACCGTGGAAAATGGTCGCAAGCTGGGGGAGCAGTTTATCCGTGACCACAACGGCGCACTGCCTGACGCAGTTATTGTTTCGGCGGACATCATCGCGGTCGGCGTGCTGCAGGCGTTCAACGCGGTTGGTGTGATCGTGCCCCGCGATATCAGCGTCATCAGCATCAACAACCAGGCGATCGCACAGCTTACGTCGCCACCGTTGAGCACGTTCTCAATCGACCAGAACGAGCTTGTGCGCGTTGCGATTCTCACCTTGGCCGATGCGATCGCCAGCAAGCGGACGTCCCGTCAGCACGTGTATCTGTCGACGACGCTGGAAGTGCGAGATAGTTTCGTGCCGGCGCAGCCGAAACGTGAATCGCGGCCAAAATTGCAGACCCGATCGAAGCGATCTGCCCGGTCGAAACGGGCTGCTTAGCGTACGTATGTGCGGAAAAATATGAAAGGCGATTGATGATGCTACGTCATCAATCGCCTTTTGTTTGTCTACTGTCGGCGAAATACCGCGAATCGCACACAATATGACATGTATATGTGCAGAATCGCACAAAATGCGACACGCCCAACAGTGCACAACGCAGATGTTAAATTTTACTAAACAGGGGTAAAGGGATATACTTAACTCATGCGAAATCAAATGATGATTTCCGATTACAGCTTCAATCACAACTTCTAAGGAGAAGTACGATGGCAGAATCCAATGTCGCAGCCGCACCGAAGGAGACGCAGCAGTCTGCGAAGCCAACCAGGAAAGGCAGTCTGCTGTCCCGCGTGGCCTATTCATTCGGCAACGTCGGCCAATCCGCCTTCTACAACGCGCTGAGCACCTACTTCATCGTCTACGTCACCAGCTCGCTGTTCTCCGGCGTTGACAAGGCGCTCGCTACCAAGCTCATCGGCGTTATCACCGGCCTTGTGGTTGTCATCCGTATCGCGGAGATCTTCATCGATCCGCTGCTGGGCAACATCATCGATAACACCAAGACCAAGTGGGGTCGTTTCAAGCCATGGCAGCTCATCGGCGGCACCGTTTCCGCCGTTCTACTTGTGCTCGTCTATACCGGTCTGTTCGGTCTGGTAAACGTCAACACCACACTGTTCATCGTGTTGTTCGTCATCACGTTCATCGTGCTTGACGTGTTCTATTCCCTGCGTGACATTTCCTACTGGGGCATGATTCCGGCGCTGTCCTCCGACTCCCACGAGCGCTCCACTTACACTGCTCTCGGCTCCTTCGGCGGCTCCATCGGTTACAACGGTTTGACTATCGTCGTCATCCCGATCGTCACCTACTTCAGCTATGTCTTCACCGGCAAGCACCAGGAAAGCCAAAGTGGCTGGACCTGCTTCGCCATCATCGTGGCTATTCTCGGCGTCCTCACCGTGTGCTCCGTCGCGTTCGGCACCAAGGAAAGCACCAGCACCCTGCGCGCCAAGGCCGAAGATAACGGTGGTCCACTCGCCGCGTTCAAGGCTCTCGCCCAGAACGACCAGCTGCTGTGGGTCGCCCTGTCCTACCTGCTGTACGCCATCGCCAACGTGGCCACCACCGGCGTGCTCATGTACATGTTCAAGTTCATCCTGAACAACTCCGCCGCCTACTCCATCGTCGGCGTTGTCTCGGTCATCGCCGGCATCATCATGGCGCCGCTGTACCCGATTCTGAACAAGCGCATACCGCGTCGCTACCTGTACCTCGGCGGTATGGTGCTCATGGTCCTCGGCTACCTGCTGTTCATCGTCGGCACCAACAACCTCGCTGTCGTCACCGTCGGCCTGGTGTTCTTCTACCTGCCGCAGACCTTCATCCAGATGACTGCCATCCTCTCCCTGACCGACTCCATCGAATATGGCCAGCTGAAGAACGGCAAACGTAACGAGGCCGTCACCCTGTCCGTGCGTCCGATGCTCGATAAGATCGCAGGCGCCTGCTCCAACGGTATCGTCGGTGCTGTCGCCATCGCCGCCGGCATGATTGGTGACGCCACCGCCGCCGACATGACTGCCGCGAACATCCACACTTTCAAGGTCTGCGCCTTCTATGTGCCGCTGGCTGTCATCATCCTGAGCGGTGTTGTGTTCCTGCTCAAGGTGAAGATCAGCGAGAAGATGCATGCTGACATTGTCGAGCAGCTGGAAACTCAGCTCAACGAAGGCTGATTCGCTTTTGATTGCGATTGAATTTCAATCGTCGCGCTGAAGGAGCCGCATGGTGGACGCCATGCGGCTTTTCGCGTTTCCTACGTTCGTGGTAAGTGCTAGGCTGACGATTTGAAACGTATAGCAATGATCCGTTATCAGCGGGGAGCTTCCGGAAGAACGGTCGGCGCTTTTGGGTGCGGCCTAGTAGAACCGGCGGGATCGGCCCGAACAGCCGAACGTCAAGCGGTCGTATGAAACCTGTGCAGGGAAGCCTGCGTAAGAAAACAGGGGAGTGCGGCAAGCGAGGTGGTACCGCGGTGTCGGACGTGCGCAATCGCACGAAAATCATCGTCCTCGTAAAGTAAGTAATGAAACCGCCAAACGAGGAGCATACGGTGAGCGAATCCACCAATCATGTGTATCCGAAGGCTGCTGCCGGTGAGCAGAGCGCCAATGTCGCGCCGAACCCCAGCTTCCCCAAGCTTGAGGAGTCCGTGCTTGACTACTGGGACAAGGACGGCACCTTCCAGAAGTCCATCGAACGCCGTCCTTCCGGCGATCACAGCCAGAACGAATTCGTCTTCTTCGACGGTCCGCCGTTCGCCAACGGCCTGCCGCACTATGGCCACCTGCTGACCGGTTACGCGAAGGACGTCATCCCGCGTTACCAGACCATGAAGGGCCACCGCGTCAACCGCGTGTTCGGCTGGGACACGCACGGTCTGCCGGCCGAGCTTGAAGCCCAGAAGGAACTGGGCATCGACTCCGTCGACCAGATCAAGGAACTGGGCATCGACAAGTTCAACGACGCCTGCCGCGCGTCCGTGCTCAAGTACACGAACGAGTGGAAGGACTACGTGCACCGTCAGGCCCGTTGGGTCGATTTCGAGCACGGCTACAAGACCCTGAACATCACGTACATGGAGTCCGTGATGTGGGCCTTCAAGCAGCTGTACGACAAGGGTCTGGCCTACCAGGGCTACCGCGTGCTGCCGTACTGCCCGAAGGACCAGACGCCGCTGTCCGCGCACGAGCTGCGCATGGACGCCGACGTGTATCAGGACCGTCAGGACACCACCGTGTCCGTGGCCGTGAAGCTGCGCGACGAGGAGGATGCCTACGCCGTCTTCTGGACCACCACTCCGTGGACCGTTCCGACCAACTTCGCCATCGTGGTCGGCGCTGACATCGACTACGTCGAGGTGCGTCCGACCGAAGGCAAGTTCGCTGGCAAGAAGTTCTACCTCGGCAAGCCGCTGCTTGGCTCCTACGAGAAGGAACTTGGCGAGAACTACGAGATCGTGCGCGAGCTTAAGGGCGCCGAAATGGAAGGCTGGCGTTACTACCCGGTCTTCCCGTACTTCGCAGGCGACGAGAACGCCGCCGAGGGCAAGGTGCCGGGGCCGGAAGGCTACCAGATCTTCACCGCCGACTACGTCGACACCGTTGAAGGTACCGGCCTGGTCCATCAGGCCCCCTACGGCGAGGACGATATGAACACGCTCAACGCCAAGGGCATCAAGAGCGTGGACGTGCTCGACGCGGGCTGCAAGTTCACGTCGCTGTGCCCGGATTACGAGGGCATGTACGTGTTCGACGCCAACAAGCCGATCCTGCGCAACCTGCGCGCCGGTGACGGCCCGCTGGCCCGCATCCCCGAAGAGCAGCGCGCCATCCTCTTCCAGGAGAAGAGCTACGTGCACTCCTACCCGCACTGCTGGCGTTGCGCCACCCCGCTGATCTACAAGCCGGTGAGCTCCTGGTTCGTGGCCGTCACCAAGATCAAGGACCGCCTGCTCGAACTCAACCAGCAGATCAACTGGATTCCGAACAACGTGAAGGACGGCCAGTTCGGCAAGTGGCTGGCGAACGCACGCGATTGGTCGATCTCCCGCAACCGTTTCTGGGGCTCTCCGATCCCGGTATGGGTTTCGGACGATCCGAAGTACCCGCGTGTGGACGTGTACGGTTCACTCGATGAGCTCAAGGCCGACTTCGGCGATTATCCGCGCGATCATGAGGGCAACATCAACATGCACCGTCCGTACATCGACGAGCTGACCCGCGTCAACCCGGACGATCCGACCGGCAAGAGCCACATGCACCGCATCAGCGACGTGATGGACTGCTGGTTCGAATCCGGTTCGATGAGCTTCGCCCAGTACCACTATCCGTTCGAAAACAAGGAAACCTTCGAACAGCACTTCCCGTGCGACTACATCGTGGAATACATCGGCCAGACCCGTGGCTGGTTCTACGTGCAGCACGTCATGGCGACCGCCCTGTTCGACAGGCCGGCGTTCAAGAACGTGATCTGCCACGGCATAGTGCTCGGCTCCGACGGACAGAAGATGTCGAAGCATCTGCGCAACTATCCGGACGTGAACGGCGTGTTCAACGACTTCGGCTCCGACGCCATGCGCTGGTTCCTCATGAGCTCGCCGATCCTGCGCGGCGGCAACCTTATCGTCACCGCCGATGGCATCCGCGACACCGTCCGCCAGGTCATGCTGCCGGTGTGGAGTTCCTACTACTTCTTCACGCTGTACGCGAACGCGGCCGGGTACGACGCGCGCAAGCTTCGCGCCGACGAAGTTGCATCGCTGCCGGAAATGGACCGTTACCTGCTGGCCCGTACCCACCGACTGGTCGAAAAGACCCAGTCCTCGCTGGACCAGTTCCTGATCTCCGATGCATGCGACGCCGTGTCCGACTTCATCGACATGCTCACCAACTGGTACATCCGCAACAACCGCGACCGCTTCTGGAAGGAAGACGAGAACGCGTTCAACACCTTGTACACCGTGCTTGAGGTGTTCATGCGCGTCCTTGCGCCGCTTGCCCCGATGGAGGCCGAATCCGTGTGGCGCGGCCTGACCGGAGGCGAATCCGTGCATCTGGCCGACTGGCCGTTCCTGGCCGACGAGAAGACCGGCGAAGCCACCGAACTTGGCCGCGTGCTCGTCGACGATCCGGCTCTGGTCGATGCGATGGAGAAGGTGCGCGAGGTCGTCTCCAGCACCCTGTCCATGCGCAAGGCGAAGCAGATCCGCGTGCGTCAGCCGCTGAGCAAGCTCACCGTGGTGGTGGAGGATACCGCCGCCGTGGCCGCGTACGACGAGATTCTGAAGTCCGAGCTCAACGTCAAGGACGTGGAGCTGTGCACGCTTGAGGATGCGGGCTCCCAGGGCCTGAAGATCATCCACGAGCTGCGCGTGAACGCCCGCGTTGCAGGCAAGCGCCTGCGCAAGGACGTGCAGTTCGCCATCAAGGCCTCCAAGTCCGGCGCATGGCATGTGGACGCTTCCGGCGCTCCGGTGTGCGAGACCCCGAACGGCGACATTACCCTGGAAGAGGGCGAGTACGAGCTGATCAACAGCGTGGAGGAGCAGAACGCCGAAGAGGCCGCCAACTCCGTGTCCGCGGCCCTGCCGACCGGCGGCTTCGTGATCCTCGACACCGAGCTGAACGACGATCTGGTTGCCGAAGGCTACGCCCGCGACGCGATCCGCGCCGTGCAGGACGCCCGTAAGGCCGCCGGTCTCGAGGTTTCCGACCATATCGCGCTGAAGCTGACCGTTCCGGCCGGCGACGTGGCGAAGGTCGAGCAGTTCAAGGATCTCATCACCTCCGAGACGCTCGCCACCTCCTTCGACGTGAAGGAAGGCACCGAGCTCAGCGTGGAAGTCGCCAAAGCCTGAACCGAAGTTTGGTCGGCTTGCGATTATTCCAAGCTGCGGCTAGAGTAATCCCTTGGCTTTCGAGCCGCCGTGGCGTTGCCCACCGCGGCTCGAGCCACGCAAGACTTGATTTGTGTCCGTGCCGCGCAGCCGCGTTTTGTACACGGTTGGCGCGCATGGAAGCAGATCGTTAAGCGAATGGTTCTCAGTACCATCCATGTGAGTCAAGCACACATTCTTGAGAAACAGTCGCGCCGCCGGACGGCGGATTCAACGGGTTCGCCCATACGGGCGGATCCAGGAATCCACCGTCCGGCTTTTTCTATAGGCAAATACATGTAGCTAATGCGGAATTAAGCTACACTTATCCGATTGCATGTAGCTAACGCAAAAATAAGCTACACTTATCAGCTCTAGTGAGCGTTCTTTGGCAAGATTCCAATTACGCATGGTATGTGAGTACTCGCCATGGCTCACAATCCCAGCCAGGCGCGCACGTCGGCAATTTCCTGATCACATATGTTGTGCGCCATGCCGGGATATTCGAAATACGTGCAACGACCGGTCGAGCCAAGTTGCTCACGGGCACACTGCTGGTCGGCGATTGGAATCGTACGGTCATCACTGCCGTAGCAAAGCGCGAATCGTGTGCGGCCGGCAGGGATCGTGTCCGCTGTTTCCCCCTTGAATGACGGGCTGAGCAACACCGCCATATCGAACACGTCCGGATACTCCGTAGTCATGCGATACGACAGGTATCCGCCCTGTGAAAAACCGATCAACACCTTGCGGAAACGCTGGAATACCGGCGATTGCAGCATGCACACCACTTCGGCGCCGACCTGGCTGCACTCATGTTGGCGCTCGCTGACGGAGCATCCGTCGGGATACCAGTAGTGGCTGCCGATGTATGGGCGCGTATATGCGCCGCGGAATGAGATGTAGTTGGGCTTGATGGGTGGGTCGGCAGCGGGATTGCGGTTGGTATTGCTATTGACGTTGCCGTTTCCGTTGGCGTTGGCGTGATGCGTGTTGTCGGGACTGCCGGTTGCACAGATCGCGTTGATGATGCGCACCATTCCCGATTCATCGTTGCTGTATCCGTGGAATCCAAGGAACAGCAGGTCATTGGATGATGCCGCACTCCCATCGGCATCAAAGCTTCCCGTCATTTCCAACCGCATGTGTTCTCCTTATGCTGTCTGAAAATCTTGTCGAAACTGGCGTTGTTGCAAGCCTTATTCAAATTCTGGTTCAAAACCGTCGTTGACGGAATGGTAATGCTCGCCGAATACGTCTATGTCGGTCAATTGTGTTCCGTCGCCATTGTGTAGGCGGTCCATGGCTTCTTGGTATAGTGCGAAATCCTCTTCCGCTTGAGTGAGGCGCCAATAGTCATCGGGGGTAATGATAACCGCGCTGGGCCGATTGCCGTCGAGCACGATGACTGGGTGGTTGTTACCGACTCGGCTTAGTGTTTTGCTTGCGCCACCGCGGTTGAGATCGGTGACGGAAATCATATTGTCGAGAATCGATGTAACCGACATGTTTCACCTTATAGTTTGCTTGAAGTATACGAGTAAGTATACAAGTCCGTTGCGGCGGAATAACTATATTTTTGTTCCCGCATGTAGCGGGTTCACGCTGCCTGATGGCACTGTGTCAATGAGTGTTTTCTGATGTTCGGACCGATACAATCGCTGTAAATGGGAGGAAGCTGGTCATTATGGCAGAAGGTAAGCAGATCAGGTTATTTCTGATTGATGGAACTTTTAGTGGTTTAGTTACAGCAGAAATCATGAACTGGACTGGCCATGTGTTTAAAGGCAGCCGCAGTGAACTTGGTCGAATCTATCAACGCGAAGAAGCTCAGCGTACAGGCGTTTATATCCTGCTTGGTGACAAAAGTGATGGAAGTCCATTGGCTTATATTGGTGAAAGCGACAATATTGCAAGTCGCTTAAAACAGCATGCGGCCAAGAAATCATTCTGGTCTGAAGTAGTGTTTGTCACTTCAAAAGATGGCAACCTGACTAGTGCACATGCTCGCTACATTGAGGCTCAGCTTATCCAGAGAGCTAAGGAGATTGGACGTATTCCTTTGGAAAACGGCAATGAGCCTACAGGGGGGTGCGGATTTGCCGGAAGCAGATGCTTCGGATATGAATCATTTCATTAAGGAATTTCTGACGATTCTGCCGGTACTTGGGGTAGAAGTGTTTCGCGGTCGTTCATCAAAATGGGATGATGCATTGAAGGCAGGGGAAGAATTGCAATATGATTCTCCGATATTCCAAGTATCGGTAAAGAAACATGGAGGTACTGCTTATGGGCAAATTATTGATGGTGAATTTACTGTGCTTAAAGGGTCTGCGATTGCTGCAGAAGTAACGCGTAAGGACAATGTTGTCGAAAGTACTCGCAGGCAGTTTGAATTACGGAAACAGCTTCATGAACGATTAAACAATGAGGGAGCAATCGTTATCGATGATAAGGGGATTGCGACTTTGACAAGAGATGTGCCTTTCTCTTCGCCTTCTGCCGCTGCTGCTTTTGTACAAGGACGTGCGACTGCTAATGGACGTCGTGAGTGGAGGACCAAAGATAATGATACATATGCAGATTGGGAGGGGCGGAAGTGATTTGTTTCAAGTTGTTTGTACCGACGCCGGTGTGCAAAGTGGCAGTAGAACCCCCTTGGTAGCGTACAATCGGTTTGGATGGTTTTCCGGATATCGGTGAATGAGAGTAGATATGGCAAAGAAGCGCATGATGGACAGTTCGTTAGTTGAATCTGTTCTTGGCAAGAATCACTCCATGATTATCGATGAAGACTGGTATGAGCATACGATCATTGACCATCTTGTGGATTCAATGGGATATGAGCATTTGTTCGGTCCGGATGTTCGTCGTTCTTCTGAGAATTATCAAGATGTTTTTATTCCTGATGTTCTCCCGGAAGCATTGTCTAATGTCAATCAAGGGTTGCCTGCGAAGGCAATTGATGAGGCAATTCTCAAAATTAAGAATATTGAGGGTGGAAGTCTTGAGCAGCGGAATGAAATTTTTAATGACTATCTTCAGTCTGGTGTGGAAGTCCGTTATTTTGATGGTAAAGAAGAACGGAATGAAATCGTTCGCCTTCTAGATTTCAACCATCCTGAAAACAATGTGTTCCAAGTTGTCAATCAATGGACTTTTGTCGAATATTCAGAGAAGCGCCCTGATATAATTATCTTCATCAATGGCATGCCATTGGTCATTTTCGAACTTAAGTCGCCGTCACGTGTGGAAACTGATGCGTCTGACGCTTATTTGCAGCTTCGTCAGTACATGAAGCAGATTCCGAGCTTGTTTGTGCCGAATGTGTTCTGCGTAATGAGCGATATGACTGAAACTAGAGTTGGTACCATTACCGCGGACGAGGATCGTTACGTGGCATGGAAGTCTGTCGATGGGGACTATTCCGAAACGAAGAACGCTTCGTGGAAGACCATGCTTGATGGAATGCTGCCAAAAGCAAGGTTGTTGGATATTATTCAGAATTTCGTGTGCTTTAACGATACTTCTGAAAAAAATAGTCAAAATTCTTGGTGCATATCACCAGTATTTTGCCGTGAAAAAAGCTGTTGTCCGCGCTCAGGATGCGGTTGCTGGAGATGGCAAAATTGGCGTGTTCTGGCATACCCAGGGGAGCGGCAAATCTCTGTCGATGGTGTTCTTCGCACATTTGATTCAAAAATATTTGGAGAGCCCAACGATTGTGGTCATTACTGATCGCAATGATTTGGATGACCAGTTGTTCGGTCAGTTCACCAGATGTGCGAAGTTCCTGCGCCAGCAGGCGGTGCAGGCTGAAAGTCGGCAGAATTTGAAGGAATTGCTGGAAGGGCGGGAAGCAAACGGCATTATTTTCACCACCATGCAGAAATTCTCTGATGGAGATGAACCGCTATGCGACCGGAACAACGTTATTGTCATGGTGGATGAGGCCCACCGAGGCCAATACGGACTCACAGAAACCATCGATGAGAATGGCAAGGTGAGTATTGGCGCGGCTCGTATGGTTCGCAGGGCTTTGCCGAATGCTTCCTATATCGGTTTTACGGGTACCCCCATATCGACGGATGACCGTAATACTCGTGAGATTTTTGGTGACTACATCGATGTGTACGACATGACTCAATCAGTTGAAGATGAGTCAACTAAACCGGTTTATTATGAGAGTCGAGTTGTCGCACTGCATCTGGATGAGGGAGCCCTTGGGCGAATTGACGCCGCTTATAGGGAATTTGCTGATCAAGCAGATGAAGCAAGTATTGAGAAATCCAAGCATGACCTTGGCGGGCTTGATGCGATTTTTGATACTCCGGAAACCATCGATGCGCTCTGCCGTGACATTGTTGACCATTACGAGAACAACCGTGCTGATGTGCTTGCCGGCAAGGCTCTTATTGTTGCGTATAGTCGCCCGATTGCGATGAAAATCTACTACAAGATTTTGGAATTACGCCCTGAATGGAAAGAAAAAATCGGTGTGGTGATGACCATGTCGAATCAGGATCCCGAGGAATGGTTCGACGTGTGCGGAGGTAGCACGCATAAGAAGGAGATGGAGCGGAAGTTCAAAGATGATGACGATCCATTGAAGATTGCCATTGTCGTTGATATGTGGCTTACGGGCTTTGACGTACCAAGTCTGTCGACTATGTACGTTTTCAAACCGATGAAGGGTCATAACCTCATGCAGGCCATTGCCCGAGTGAATCGTGTTTGCAAAGGCAAGGAAGGCGGTCTGGTAGTCGACTATATAGGCATCGCCGGAGCTCTTAAGCAAGCAATGAAGGACTATACGAATCGAGATCAGCATAATTACAGCAATATGGATATTGCTGCGACGGCTTACCCGAAATTTGTTGAAAAACTTGATGTATGCCGCGACCTTATGTATGGCTTCGACTACAGGAAATTGATTTTTACGAATAGTCGAGAGGCTTTGGCAGATGCCATTGCCGAAGGAACCGATTGGCTGCTTGAGCCGAAGCGTCATGAAGATACCGAAAACTTCCTCAAGCAATGCCAACTGATGAACCAGGCATTGAGCCTATGCAAGAGCCTGGTTTCTGAAGAGGACCAGCACGAAGCAGCTTATTTGTCGGTTTTGCGTGTTCAGGTACTTCGCCTTACCGGGCGTAAAGGTAACGGTGGTGGAGGCATGACCTACGCCGAATTCAACAAGCGTGTAAGCGACATCCTTGAGCAAACCGTTCACGCTGATGGCGTGATCAACCTTTTCGACAAGAACAGTGTTGAGATTTCCTTGTTCGATGAAGCGTTTCTTCAGGAAATCGCTGGCATGAAGGAAAAGAACATCGCCGTCGAGAGTCTGAAACGACTCATCAAGGAGAAAGTTCGTGCCTATCAGCGGACCAGCGTGGTCAAAGCACAGAAATTCAGCGAGATGCTGCAAAACACATTGAACTCCTATCTCAATGGCATGCTGACCAATGCGCAGGTCATTGAAGAGCTTCTTCAAATGGCTCGTGACATTATGAAAGACCGTGATGATGCCCAGAAGCTTGGACTGAATGATGAGGAAATGGCATTCTATGATGCCATTACCAAACCTCAAGCGGTCAAGGATTTCTATAACAACGACCAGTTGGTTGCTATAGCGCGTGAGTTGACTGAAACCATGCAAAGAAGTGCCACGATTGACTGGCAGAAGAAGGAAAGTGCCCGTGCTGGAATGCGGCGTGCGATCAAACGTTTGCTGCGAAAATACAAGTATCCGCCTGAAGGCGTCGATGATGCCATGGATACTGTGATGAAGCAGTGCGAGCTTTGGGCTGATACCAAGATTGAAGAGTAGGAACAGGAAATGGCGAAGAAGAAAAACGATAATACGGCGGAAATCGGCTTTGAAGAGCAGATTTGGAAAGCCGCGGACAAGCTACGGGGCAACATTGATGCTTCGGAATACAAGAATGTGGTTCTCGGCCTGATCTTCCTGAAGTACATCTCCGACAAGTTCGATCAGAAGCATCAGGAGCTTGTGGATGAAGGCGAAGGCTTTGAAGAGGATCGCGACGAGTACATGGCAGAGAATATTTTCTTTGTGCCTGAAAATGCACGTTGGAATGTGATTGCCGCCGCTGCGCACACTCCAGAGGTTGGCAAGGTAATCGATGAGGCTATGCGTTCGATTGAATCGGAGAACGATAAGCTGAAGAATATTCTCCCCAAGAACTTTGCCCGTCAGGAGCTCGACAAGCGCCGCTTGGGCGAGGTTGTGGATCTGTTCACCAACGTAAAGATGGCGGATAAAGGTGACAGCAGAGATATTCTTGGACGCACCTATGAATACTGCTTGGCCAAGTTCGCGGAAGCTGAAGGCAAGAATGCTGGAGAGTTCTATACGCCGGCCTGCATTGTGAAAACCTTGGTTGAGATTATTGAGCCTTACCATGGGCGGGTCTATGATCCTTGCTGCGGGTCTGGCGGCATGTTCGTGCAGTCGGCCAAGTTTGTTGAACGGCATCAAGGCAAGATTTCTGATCTGTCCGTATACGGGCAGGAAAGCAACCCGACTACATGGAAAATGGCGACGATGAATCTTGCCATCCGTGGTATTGACGCCGATCTTGGCGATCATAATGCGGATACGTTCTTTAATGATCTGCATAAGAACGAGAGATTCGATTTCATTCTTGCCAATCCGCCATTCAATCTGAAAGATTGGGGAGGGGATAAGCTCAAAGAAGACCCGAGATGGGATTACGGCACTCCGCCAGAAGGCAACGCCAACTTTGCATGGATGCAACATATGATTCATCATCTGCAGCCGGCTGGAGGGCGTATTGGTCTAGTGCTTGCCAATGGCGCTTTATCAAGTCAAACGAGCGGTGAAGGCGATATTCGAGCCAACATTGTCGCAAAAGATTTGGTCGAAGGCATCATTGCCATGCCCGATAAGCTTTTCTATAGCACGGGTATTCCTGTGAGTCTGTGGATAATCACAAACAAGAAGGCCCAGCCGGGCAAGACCTTGTTTATTGATGCGAGGGACATGGGAACCATGGTTTCTCGTAAACTGCGTGAGTTCACCGATGAAGACATCGCCAAGGTATCGGGAGCGTTCGACGCATTCCGTGCTGGAACACTGGAAGAGGAGAAGGGCTTTTCTGCCATCGCCACAACTGAGGACATTGCCAAGCAAGACTACATTCTCACGCCAGGCCGCTATGTAGGCATTGCCGAACCGGAAGATGACGGTGAACCATTCGAAGAGAAAATGAAGCGGCTAACTGGTGAGATTTCCAAGTGCTTTGAGGAATCCAGCCGCTTGCAAGAGCAAATCAAGAAGAATCTGGAGGCAATTGGGTATGGGATGTAAAGTCGTACTTGGCGATATTTGCAGCTTTAGTCGTGGAGCGAGCATTCCCCGTGCCCGTATGCACGACACCGGAGATTACCTCTATATCCATTATGGTGACCTTTATAAAGGGTTTGACCTGCGCATTGATGTTGAAAGTCCATCAAAACCTATTCCGTTTATTCTCCGCGGTGAAAAGGTTAAAGAAAGTCAGTGCCTTAAAGATCAGGACATCGTGTATGTGCTTACTTCGGAAACTGTTGATGATTTGGGACATGCTTATCTTTTCAACAATCCACAAAATAAGCTTGCTGTTTCGGGTACTGAGACGACTATTGTCCGTGTTAAACGCAGAGATCTTGTTATACCTGCCTATCTCAACTACCTTATGAGTTCTCCTTGTTTTATCGGTGAGCTTCGTCGGTATGTAAGAGGTATGAAAGTATTTCGTGTCCATCCTGCTGATGTGTCTCGAATTGAAATTGAACTTCCTCACATCGAGACACAGCGAAAAGTGGTTTCAATACTTGATTCGATTTATACGAAGCAAAGAATCAATACTCAGCTAAATGGCTATTTAGCTGCATGAGATCAATCTTTGGTACGTCAATTTCTCCTGACATGAGCTTGGGAAGTAACCTGTCACGAATTTCTTCCAATCGTTTATTTTCCCTCTGATTCGCAACAATGAGTTCAACCATAGGGACGGCAATCTTGTTGAATCTATTTAATGTTTTATCATCCGGGAGCACAAGTCTCATTGTCTTAACGTAATCACGAGGTAGCTCCGTCTGACCCGTGCTGCCCGTATGCAAAGATTCAATGTGTTTTTCGTGCTTGAAAGCCCAAAAACCTAAATATAGCGCATACCGGGGGTCGGCAGTGCGGACAATTGTTATATGTGAATCAGCCACTAGTTTTTTAGGTTCAAACCATACTTGTGCGGTTCTGCCGAGTGAGCCAACACCAGTTGAGTTAATAAGCAAATCATATTTTTTCAGCCATTTCTCTGTTTTCTTACGGGGAGCGTGCGTTCTGCCATTCTCTACAAGAATAAGATTGCTTCGAACACAGGTCTGTCCAAGAACAACTTCATCGGAGACATCGCTATATTTGGGCGCAATTCCACGGCAAACCATGCCAGCAATCTCAGCAATCTCCGCCCAACGCCAGTTTCGAGGCAAAATTGCATTTTTGTCATTTTCGTACTCGCAATAAAGGGTTTTGGCATAAGTCTTCAAGTATTCGAGTAAATAGCCATTTAGAGAAACGTAAAGCTGCAGCCTCGGTCCTTTCACTTATTTT
>OGDF01001830.1_pt1 | contig 30536 bp, 34 predicted proteins | sample 1570141 | NCBI WGS metagenome assembly OGDF01 (sample SAMEA4370581, study PRJEB24528) | human gut metagenome | reverse complement strand
GGTTCTTTTCGATTGCTCTGCGCTCCCTGACCTCTTTGTAGGCTCTTGCACGGTGTTCTGAGCGGCTCTTCTCGGTCGCCCATACGTTGTACTTATGTACCAGCTCACACGTCTCCTGCGCCGCGTAGGCTATCAGAGCGGCGGCGGCTACGATCGCTATTGTGGTTAATGTGTTCATTCCTGAATCTCCTCTCTGCTGCTCTCAGCAGCTCGTATGAAACTCGGTATTTCTTCTGGGTGTTCTGAAAGATACTGGCTAATGGAATTAGCTACCGACTCTCTGATCTTTGCCGCGTATTCCGAACGCTGCTCGTCGCTTAAACTGTCAAGCGGTATACGCTCGCCGTCCTTGCCCTTTACATAGCTTACAACCTTTAACTCTTTTGCCATAATATCACCTCATTATATATTATTCGACACGGCTTATTTAATGTTTGTCCTGTGAATTTTGAACCTGCTGGACGCTTTGAAGCAATGCGAAACTCATATTTAGCATCGCACTTATAAGTGCCTTGTTCGATTCAGAGAGCTCAGCGTAACTTCGCTGAAAGTTTTCGGGAGCTGTGCTTGCTCTTGGTTCGGGCATGAAATCATCTCCTTTCTACGCCACTATCAATAACCTGAATGTTTCCTTTCCCTTGGGTGTCACTAATGTCTGTGTTGATGAAAATCCGGTTTTGTCGTTGACGAACTCTTTCAGCTCGAAAAGTCCGGAATCCGCGTGCTTTGCATATGGCAGAAGCTTTCCGCTCTTATCGCGATAAAGATACTTCTTGTCAAGTAAAAAGTTTACAAAATCTTTCTGCTTGACTTTCAGTTCCTTTGCCGTGTCCCTGATGTTCGTCAGAAGATTACGGTCAACCAGTTCATCGAAATACTCTGCCTTGGGGCGCATGATCTCATTGTCTACCGTAAGGTTTGCAACATTGATTTGCAGCTCCTTGACCCTGCTGTTGGCAATTTCAAGGGCGCGCTTCATGATCATCTCGGGGCTGTTCCATGCTTCTTCTACCTTGATGAAGTACTTGCGGAAGAAACTGCCCTTTTCAGTGCGCTGGAGCATACATAACTCCTTTGCCATTGGAATTGTAAGCATATGGTCTTTATGATTCTGTTTGCCACCATTTGAGTTATGCTCAAAAATGAGCGTTACTGAATAATCTTTTTCTTCTTCAAAACCATACTCACACATTCTCGGAAACCAGTCCTTATATGCGGTCTTGACCTCAAGAGCCTCGTGAAGCTCTCTGCCCGATACTGTCGGACGGTCTGCGTTGTCGTAGTTGACTTTGATTAAGTCGTTCATTGTTTACCTCCTTGATTTTATTTTCCCTTTCTGCTATAGTTTTATATAGAAAGGGAACGGTTAATTATCCGAAAAAGAATATGACAGCCTCAATAATGACAGTTACCACGCCAAATACGCAGGCAACATTGCTCCATTTGTCGGACTTTTTTCGCAGCTTTTCGAGATACTGTGGATCGTCATCGGCAATCCGCTCAAACAAGCCGATTGAAACTTTTTCTTTTTTGCTTTTCATTCTTGCTCCTTTTCTTTTCTTACTTCAATCACAGCGTCGCGAGCCATTAGCCCCAAAAACAGCAGATCTCTAAGCGCAATGCAGCCGAGTACCACAGTCTGAAACGCCTCTGTGTTGCCGATGATTAAAAACACTGCTTCGGCAACAAACATCGATATGAACACGACAGTGGTCAGAAGTGTGCAAAGTATTTTGATTTTGTCTTTCATTTTTCCTCCTGCTATGGTTTAACTGCCGCCAATGAAGAAACTGTAACAGCTTGCAGACTGATTCCTGCATCAGCGGCAATCACGACCTTTCTTGACTTTTGCCTTTCCTCTCTGCTCAAATTATAGCAGAGAGGAGGTGATTAATATGACTGTTTCCGACCTCGAAAAAAAGCTTACCGAAATAGCTGACGATTTTTCTGCTCAGATTTGCCCAGAATATCCCGAAGGCTCAAAAAAGCCTGTTGCAGAAGAAGATATCGCTATTCTGGCAAAGCAGGTATTCTATGCTCTCAACTCTTACAAAACCGAAATTGTAAAGTACTTAAAGCAGTCTGAATAACCTACGAGTGAGCCGTCCGTACCGCAAATACGGACGGTTACTTTTTTATTCGGTCTTTTCCTTGTTTTCCTCGCTTTCCTCTTTAGGAACATATTCGATCTGCAAGAGCGGCATAAGCGAATACGCTATGTCATTGAGTTCTCTTGTGATTTCTTTGGCTCTTGCAATTTTTGCAAGAACCTCATCAGCACCTTCAAGCTTTAGTCTCATTTTCCTCACCTCCTTTTTCTTGTACCCTTGTTTTGAGCACCAATATTTGGTATAATGTGGATAGAGAGGAGGTGAGATAATGAAAATAGCCAACTTCTCTGTTGAATCCAATTCCGCTGATTATTCTGCTATTGAGAACGAATTTTTCAGCAGATTGAATTGGAGAATAATTGATTCTTCTAATCTTCCGGTGGTATTCACCGTCGGAAAGTATGACAACTGCTTTATTGAATCGTTCAGCGCAATGCAGTGTGTCAGCTTTGATGTTGAGTGCAAGTTTGGTGATAACACCAAATTCGTGTACTACATAAGCAACATCAAGATTAAAGAATCCGAGAGAGCAGTAAACTGCTAATTCTCACCAGCCGTCCGTATTACAAGTACGGGCGGCTTTTTCTCGCCTCTTTCCTCCTTCCACGATTATACTATACCAAAATATTTGGTATAAGTCAATAGAAAACACCATTTTTTTGGGTGTAAAAGCTAAGTTTGTGATTTTTGTACAAATTTATGTGGTGTTTATAGCTAATTTGTACCAGCATTTTTGGTGCTATAACTATATTTAATAATTGACTATTGACAAACACCCAAAAAATTGGTATTATACTTTTAGGAGGTGATGCTATGATTAAAACCATGCCAGAAACATTAAGGGAATTACGCACTTCTAAATCTTTAACTCAAAGTGACGTTGCTAAAATCCTTGGATTAACAACAAACGCCTATCAAAGTTACGAACGCGGTACAAGTGAACCAAGTTGTAAAGCAATTAATAAACTTGCCGACTTTTACGGGGTGACAACAGACTATCTACTCGGACGTGAATCCGAAAAAAATCCGATAGCCATGTTGAATCTGGCTATCGGCGAGAAAGAAGCCTTAGATCTGTACTGCAAGCTGCCCGAAAATATACGACAGATCATTATGGACACAATGATACAGTTGGGCGAAGCTGCCAAGCGAGGTATGGCAGGTGAGCCGAAAATCATTGTTTTCAAGCGTTTCAGCGTACACAAGGTATCGGCAGGTTGCGGATACGACTTAGAGGACGCCGATAATTGGGAAGATTTAGAGGTCGTTGACACGCCCGAAGCACAAAAGGCGGATTTCGCCGTCGAGATTGACGGTCGCAGTATGGAACCAACATACCAGAACGGCGATATTGTATATGTGGTATCTGATACAGATGTCCCTGTTGGAAAAATTGGATTGTTTATCCAAAACAATAAGGGATATATAAAAGAAAAAGGCAATGATCGTTTGATTTCACACAACGATGAATACCCTGATATATACCCCGAGGACGGAGAAATCATTTGTGTCGGTCGCGTAATAGGCACGGCAGAACTGCCGCAAACATAAATGTCCCACCTCTCACGAGGTGCGTGTGAGTTGAAATATCAAATCCGGTGCAAGCAAGAATATGCCGACAGTCGTCACGCCTCGCATGAGGCGTGTGAGTTGAAATATTGTAATGATACATAGAAATCAATGCACATTTTTGTGCAACCCTACAGTTTTGCGTTTAACATTTTTAATTAAAGTTGACTTTTTGCCGAAGATAGCATATAATGTAGTTGTGATTGAATCACATATATTTGATAGTAAGCCTTCGGCAGTAATCCTCCCACCATAAGGGAAGTGACGACCCCGAGGGCTTTTAGTTTTTTAAGGAAGTGAAAAAATGAGAGAGCACAACAAATTTGAAGTGACAACTGCAATATTGGTGGACGGCGGATTTTACAGAAAGAGAGCCTACTATCACTGGGGTGAGAAAGATCCTGCCGACAGAGCCAATGAACTGAGTGATTACTGTATGAGCCTTCTGCATGACAGAACCGAACGCAGAAAGCTTTACCGAATATTTTATTACGATTGCCCGCCAATTAACAAGAAAGTTTTTCATCCACTATTAAACAAAACTGTTGATTTAGGTAAAACAGCCGATTATAAATGGGCGACAGATTTTTTTGAAGAATTGAAATGCAAGAGAAAGTTTGCTGTGAGATTAGGACAGCTTTCAGAAAGCACCGCACAATACGCCTTAAGTCAAAAGGCTACAAGAAGTCTAATGCGAGGTGAGATAGATGTTGCAGATTTAAAAGAAGAAGATTTCCAATTTAAAGTTGAGCAAAAAGGCGTTGATATGAGAATAGGTGTTGATATAATCTCAATGGCTTTAAAAAAACAGGTTCAGCAAATAATACTTATTTCAGGTGACAGCGACTTTGTTCCTGCCGCAAAGCAAGCTCGAAGAGAGGGAATTGATGTTATCCTCGCTCCAATGGGAGCAACCATTAAATCTGATTTACATGAACATATTGACGGAATGATTAATAAAATCACAAAGCCCAAATCCTGCAAGCAAAATAAGGAGGAATAACAATGCCGTTCCCAGTAGGAAAACATTATACCGCAGAGGAGTTTTTCGCTCTGCACCCAGAAGGGAGCAATTCTGAACGCTATGAGCTGATGAATGGAGAAATCATAGCTCTCGCCGCACCGACACTGGAGCACCAGGGGATTGTTGGAGGAATTTACAGAAGAATCGGCAACTTCATTGATTCAAGAAAAGGGAAGGAGCAAATGAATGGATATAATCAGATACCCCTCAGAGGAGAGCGTAAATGCGGCTGTGAAAGCCGATGAGCCGCTGCTCGTACTTATATCATTTGACGGCAAAACAGCGATTATGAGCCAAATAGACGAGGCTGTGGAGCACCATATCCTCCTCATGAAAGCAGGATACAAAGATACTGATATTGATAAGTTCTTCCGTATCGTCCTTGACAAGAGCGGAGCGGACTGGACGTTTGTATGCCCGCCCGATTATAAGAACATTCCTTTCAAGGATAAGCGCATAGAAGCCTTTTACAAGGACGGATTTGCCGTTATTTCCGACTTTCTGCACTCAATAGGATATCTTGTAGGTATCAATATTCCGAAGCGCTACAGGCGGCATCTGGACGTATTGAGCAGTGATAATTATTAAAGTGGGGTGATGACCATGCAGACCGCAGCGGCATATATAAGAGTATCAACCGATGATCAGATCGAGTACTCCCCCGATTCTCAGATAAAAGCTATCCGTAAGTATGCCAAGGACCATGACATGATACTGCCGGAAGAATTTATTTTTGTCGATGAGGGAATCAGCGGCAGAAAAGCAGATAAACGTCCGTCATTCCAGCGCATGATCGGTACAGCCAAGATCAAGCCCAAACCATTTGACGTGATACTGTTGTGGAAATTTTCACGCTTTGCCCGAAATCGGCAGGACAGTATTGTTTATAAGTCCATGCTCCGCAAGCAATGCGGCATAGATGTTGTATCTATCTCGGAACAGCTCGGAGATGATAACACGTCCATTCTCATCGAGGCTCTTATCGAAGCTATGGACGAATATTACAGCCTGAATCTTGCAGAAGAAGTCAAGCGCGGCATGACTGAAAAATTCTCCCGCGGCGGTGTTGTTTCTCAGCCGCCCTACGGTTATATGATGAAAGATGGAATTTTTGCTCCCGACCCTGAAACAGCGCCCATAGTTCAAAAAATTTTTGCTGATTTTATTGCAGGTAAAGGCACACGGGAAATTGCACGGGAACTAAATGATTTGGGGCTGAGAACTGCAAAAGGTAATTTTTTTGAAAACCGCGCAATCGAATACATTATTACAAATCCTGTCTACATAGGAAAACTCCGCCGTAGTAAAGAAAAAAACATCAGCGACCATTATCACCAAGATGCTGAGAACACTCTTATAGTCAACGGAAATCATGTGCCTATAATTGACACGGAAACATTTGAACAAGCCCAAAGAAAACGTTCTGAGTTGAAACAGCGATATCCTAAGCACGCAAGACAGACCCCGTCCGAGTTTATGCTGAAAGGCATAGTACGTTGCAGCGCGTGCGGAGCTACTCTCGTCAATCAGTCTGCGGCTAAATCCTTGCAATGCCACAACTATGCAAGAGGTGTATGTAAAACATCACATAGTATCACAGTTAAAAAAATAAATGCAGCAGTTCTGGAAAAACTTAGATCCGATGCCAAATCTCAGAATTTTGAAGTAGCTGTCGAGCCAACAGGAGCTTCAAGCTCATCCGCTCCCGACTTTTCAAGCCTGATTGCGCGTGAAAAGAAAAAGCTCGCGCGAGTGCGAGAGGCTTACGAAGCAGGAGTTGATACACTTGCCGAATATAAGACTGCTAAGCAGAAAATTCAAGACCATATAGCTGAACTCGAAGCCAAAGCCGCCAAGGTTCTTCCCAAGTCTGACAAAGATATAAAGGAAATTATTTCAAGGAAAATAATGGCATCGCTGGAAATTCTTGAAAGTGACGAGACAAGCGAAGCCCTAAAGAACTACACTCTCAGAGGATTGGTTGACAGAATCACTTATATTAAACCAAAAGGAATAATCGAAATTCTTTATAAAATGTAAATCATATCTTTGAGCAGTTAGGCGGTCCGGACGGCGAACTTGCCGCTTCGCTCAGATATCTCAACCAGCGCTACGTTATGCCGTATGCCGAGGTAAAGGGACTTCTTACTGATATAGGCACAGAGGAACTCGCACACGTTGAGATGATCTCGGCTATTCTTTATCAGCTCACGAAAGGCCTTAGCATCGAGGATATAAAAGCAAGCGGATTCGACACCTATTTTGTTGACCATACTACGGGAATCTATCCGGTCGCAGCTTCGGGAGCGCCCTTTACGGCAGCCTATTTCCAGTCAAAGGGCGATATAATCACAGACCTCACGGAGAACATGGCTGCCGAGCAGAAGGCACGAACGACCTACGACAACATTCTCCGACTTGCCGATGACCCTGATGTCCGCGATCCTATCCGCTTCCTGAGACAGCGCGAGATCGTACATTTCCAACGGTTTGGCGAAGCTCTGCGAATCACGCAGGATAACCTCAACTCAAAGAATTTTTACGCCTGCAACCCTGTTTTCGACAAAAACTGCGGCAGAAGGAAATAACCCCAAAGGGACTCCGTATCGGAGTCCCTTTTTCGTTGCAAAAATACAGTCTAACGGAGTAAACAGCAAGATTCAACGAAAAAACGTGTGTATTTTCTATTTGAACAGTTCCTTATACAAGAAAATTCCCCTTAGCGGTTGCACTATGTAAAAAAAAGTGCTATAATATGGTTGTGATGTAAAATCATAAAATTTTCACAGCCTGCCCTCTCTTTCGGCGGCTTGAACGGAGGAAAAAACTATGTATATTACCTGTCTTGACCTTGAAGGTGTTCTCGTTCCCGAGATCTGGATCGCTTTTGCAGAAGCAAGCGGAATTCCCGAGCTCAAAAGAACTACACGCGACGAGCCTGATTATGACAAGCTCATGAACTGGCGTCTTGATATTCTCAGACAGCATGGTCTCGGACTCAAGGAAATCCAGGAGACTATTGAAAAAATCGACCCCATGCCCGGCGCAAAGGAATTTCTTGACGAACTCCGTTCGCTCTGTCAGGTCATCATCATAAGCGATACATTCACTCAATTTGCAGCTCCGCTCATGAAGAAACTCGGAATGCCCACTATCTTCTGCAATTCTCTTGAAGTTGCCGATAACGGCGAGATCACAGGATTCAAAATGCGCTGCGAGCAGTCCAAGCTCACAACGGTAAAGGCTCTCCAGTCTATCGGATATGACACTATCGCAAGCGGCGACAGTTTCAACGACCTCGGCATGATAAAAGCAAGCAAGGCTGGCTTCCTCTTCAGGAGCACAGACGCTATCAAGGCTGAATATCCCCAGTTCCCCGCTTTTGAGACATATGATGAGCTTCTTGACGCTATCAAGAAGGCAATGGACTAGGTCGTGTTGACACTAAGCCTAACAACGCATCTTTTCGGCAAAATTTCACGCATCCTGCGTTAAAAGTCTTGACAGGCGACAGCCTGCCTGCGACTTTTTGCCTTGTCTACGTAAAATTTATGCTCGAAAATCTGCATATTATCTTAGAGTCAACACTCCCTAATTGATATATTTCCGCTAATTTCCTTTACAGGAGGAATCATTATGTATACTTTTAATGCACAGGAAACCCTTGACCGACTCGTTGATTGGGTAAAAAACTACTTTGCTGAAAATGCTGCTCCCGAGACAAAAGCCGTTATCGGTATCTCTGGCGGCAAGGACAGCTCTGTTGCGGCGGCTGTCTGCGTTAAGGCTCTCGGCAAAGAACGCGTTATCGGAGTTCTGATGCCTCAGAATGAACAGTCCGACATCGCTTACAGCAGACTGCTCGTTGATACACTCGGCATAAAGAGCTATACTATTAATATAGGCGAAACCGTCAGCACATTTATGGCTGAACTCAGCAAGCACCTTGAACCTTCACGTCAGGCGCAGGTAAACACTCCCGCGCGCGTCAGAATGACCACTCTCTATGCAGTAGCCGCAAGCGTGAACGGACGTGTTGTAAACACCTGCAACCTCTCAGAGGACTGGGTCGGCTATTCCACCAAGTACGGCGATGCGGCAGGAGACTTTTCTCCCCTTTCCGACCTCACCGTTACAGAGGTAAGACAAATCGGCGAAGCTCTCGGTCTGCCGAACGAACTCGTACATAAAGTTCCGATCGATGGTCTGAGCGGTTACACGGACGAGGAAAACCTCGGATTTACCTACGCTGAACTCGACAGCTATATCCGTCACGAGACCGATCTCTCGGACAAGCCCGAACTCCGCGAAAAAATCGACCGTCTGCACCGCTGCAATCTCCACAAACTTGAATTAATGCCGAAATTTGAGCAGTAATCAATCAGGCGCCAGGCATATTCGTTGCCGTATTTTTGACGGCGAATATGCCAAGCGCTGTTTTCAGAAACTGCTTCACCGGAAATGTATCCGCAATCGATGTAAAAATGCGAAAAAGGGCTTGACAAGGTGCTTTTCGTGTGTTATAATATATATACCTCGTTGGGGGTTTATTTTTTTGCCCTTTCCGAGGGAGGCAAACAACCTATCCTCACTAAACTGAGGAAGTACTATTTCAGGAGGTGCCGATATGAGAGTAAAGGTTACTTTAGCTTGTACAGAATGCAAGCAGCGCAACTATGTTTCCAAGAAGAACAAGAAGAATGACCCCGACAGAATCGAAATGATGAAGCATTGCAAGTTCTGCCGCAAGCATACTCTTCACAAGGAAACAAAGTAATCGGAGGACGTTTTATGGCTAAGGATAAAGAAACAACTTCCGAAAAGAAAAAATCCGAGAAAAAAAAGCAGCCCGGTAAGGTTGCTAAATGGTTCAAGGATTTAAAGGTAGAATTCAAAAAGGTAGTATGGCCTTCCAAAAAGACAGTTACGACAAATACCTCCGTTGTTATCGGAGTTATCATCATGTCCGCTGTTCTAATTGGTCTGCTTGACGCAGGCTTTGGTGCACTTATTGGCTTAATCTACCGATAAAGGTATCTTAGGAGGATCGCTATGTCAGAAGCAGCAAAGTGGTATGTTATCCACACTTATTCAGGCTATGAAAACAAGGTAGCCCAGAATATCGAAAAGGTTGTTGAAAACCGTAAGCTTCATGATCTTATCCAAGAGGTCAGAGTTCCTACCGAAATGGTGACTGAGATCACCGACGGAAAAACCAAAGAGATAGAGCGCAAGACCTATCCCGGTTATGTTCTCGTCAAAATGATAGTTACTGACGACTCATGGTATGTCGTAAGAAATACCAGAGGCTGTACAGGATTTGTCGGACCGGCATCTGAGCCTACTCCCCTTTCTGAAAAGGAAGTCAAGTCGCTCTTTGGCATTGATGTTTCCTCTGTTGAGGTCAACTTCAAGGTCGGCGATAAGGTGCAGATCTCAGGTACAGCTATGGACGGCTTCATCGGCGTCGTTCAGAACATCGACCTCGAACAGCGCAGCGTAGACCTTCTGGTCTCAATGTTCGGTCGAGAGACCCCCACTACCCTGCCTATCAGTCAGGTCGTTGCAGTGGAGGGCTGACGCCTTCTCAAGGCAAAACAAGGTCAAAAAGAAGTCCGCAGTATGGACTTCCGTGGGAGAGGTAAAATTATCATTGCCTCGCCATTTACCACATTTATGGAGGTGCGAATTACATGGCACAGAAAGTAGTTGGCTACATTAAGCTTCAGATCGCAGCAGGAAAGGCTACTCCTGCACCGCCTGTTGGTCCGGCTCTCGGTCAGCACGGCGTTAATATCATGGCATTCACAAAGGAATTCAACGAGAGAACTAAGAACGACATCGGTATGATCATCCCTGTTGTTATCACAGTTTACGCTGACCGTTCATTCTCGTTCATCACAAAGACTCCCCCCGCTGCAGTTCTTATCAAGAAGGCTTGCAATATCAACAGCGGTTCAGGAGTTCCCAACAAGACTAAGGTTGCAAACATCACTAAGGAACAGGTTCAGAAGATTGCTGAGCAGAAGATGCCTGACCTCAATGCAGGTTCACTCGAGGCTGCTATGAGCATGATCGCAGGAACAGCTCGTTCTATGGGCGTTGTTGTTGTTGACTAATTAAAACTTGCTCATTGGCAGGTTCTTTACTGAATGACGAAAGGGTGTGCCCTAACGGCACAGCTTATTCCGAGTTCTATTGGTGGGAGGAAAATTCCGCTAACCGGATCGCTATAGGCATTCGGTATTACCACTTAAATAGGAGGAAATATAATGAAACACGGTAAGAAATATGTTGACAGCGCAAAGGCTGTCGATTATGCAAAGTTCTATGAGTCCGCAGAGGCTCTTGACTTAGTTTGCAAGAATGCAAAGGCAAAGTTCGATGAAACTGTTGAAGCTCACATTCGTCTCGGCGTTGACTCAAGACACGCTGACCAGCAGGTTAGAGGCGCTGTTGTTCTCCCTAACGGTACAGGTAAGAACGTAAGAGTCGTTGTTTTCTGTAAGGAGGACAAGTATGAGGCTGCTCAGGCTGCCGGCGCTGAATTCGTTGGCGGTATGGACCTCGTTGAGAAGATCCAGAAGGAAAACTGGATGGACTTCGACGTTGTTGTTGCTTCACCTGATATGATGGGTCTTGTTGGTCGTCTTGGTAAGGTTCTCGGACCTCGTGGTCTTATGCCTAACCCGAAGGCTGGTACTGTAACTCCCGATGTTGCAAAGGCTGTTACAGAGGCTAAGGCTGGTAAGATCGAGTACCGTCTTGACAAGACAAATATCATTCACTGCCCCATCGGCAAGGCTTCTTTCGGTCCCGAAAAGCTTGAGGAGAACTTCTCAACTCTTATGGAAGCTATCGTTAAGGCTAAGCCGGCTGCTGCAAAGGGTACTTATCTCAAGTCCTGCACAGTTACTTCAACAATGGGCCCCGGAATTCCGGTTGCTACTGCTAAGTACGGCGTTTGATTTTAAAAAAATTAAGACTGCAAGGAATTTTCCTTGCAGTCTTTTTTTATTTGTCTGAATTTTGAAACAGCGCCTTTTTACCGTTGTCAGCGATTTTTTTCCTTGCCTCACGCATGACGCGCTGCTGCTCAGACGTAAGCGAGCGCATAGCCTTGATTATAGATGCATAGGAACTTGGTGTTTTAAGTTCCTTGAGCGTTGGTTTATCGGCAGCTTCAAGTATCTCAAATAGAGTATTTACAAAAATTTGCCTGTCCTCATCGCTGAATTCATCAAGCCAGCCGGTAATCGTCTTGTTGATAACATCTCCCGAACGTGTAAGCTTATCTGCAAGGAGGAAGTGATTACGTTTCAGTTCCCAACTGTAGGTGATATGCTGCGAAATTCCTGTCGCGGAACTTCGCACGATCTTATAGTCCCCTTCGCTTGCAAGAAGCATTCCGACAATAGAACCCTCGGGAACAAAGCTGTTCAAGCGCGGAAGGATCGCTTTATACTGCGGACTTTCAACAATTTCCTGTCGAAATCCCGGAGAATCATACGCGTATACCTCGGTTATCTTCCCCCTTACCTCATCAGAGCAGTAAGCCGCGGCGTAAATTGCCAGATTTCCGCCCTTTGAATGTCCTCCAAGCCTCATTGGCGCAGGGTATCCCGAGAACTTTTCATTAAGATAATTCACCGCATTGAGCTGTCCTGAAGTCTGAGCCATGTAACTCAGATTAAAGTCCTCTTTCCAGCCGACAACTGTGCCGTCAGTTCCGCGAAATGCCACAAAGACCGAACCGTCAGCAAGGTAGCAGCTTACCGCGGAAAATTGCAATTCCTCGCCTGTGTCGGTCATATTGACATAGTCCGCAAGTATAGTCTGACCAAAGCGCGTTGATTCGGCAAGCTTTTTAAAGAGCAGAATATCCTGTTCAAAGGTCGACATTCTTTCCGTTTCAGGAATTTTTTCGGCATTAAACCTGTTATAGGCATCTCGCAGAGTTATATGGTCGGTAGCCGCCTCTACGGCGATCTGATCAAAAGCCACATAGCAAAGCTGTGCCAGAACCAGTCCGTCTACCTCGTTGAAAGAATCGCAAGAAAAAGGAATATCGCCGCGCCAATCAATATAATCTAAAATATTACCCATAATTCACCTGTAACAATAAAGCGACGCCGAAGCGTCGCCTTATTACATCGTTGTTGCACAAATTATAATTACTGATAAGACTCAGGAAGCTCTGTGATGAGCTCAGCAACGTACTTCTGGATAGAAAGTGCGTCCTGAGGTGTGAGACCTGTACCATTTGCATAAACGTCTCCGTTGAGAACGCCCTGTGCAGTGATATGGCTGTCACTTGATCCATTCACACCGTACTTGTCGGGGTTGGAAATGGACTGGAGAATCATTACAGCGTCAGAGAGGTCAACCTTGCCGTCGCAGTTAGAGTCACCCCAAAGGATATCGCCTGTGCTGGGCTTTGTTGGGGGATTCTCATCGGGCTTAGGAGCCTCTGCAGCCTCGTCATCGAGGAAGGAGATAGCCCAAGCGAAAGGAGCATTCCAGTTGATCGTAACCTCGTTTACAGACCAAGCTTCGATAGAGTCAACGAAGCACTTCTGAGCAGGAACAGTACCTCTTACATAGCCGAGACCGCCAACGTACGGATCCTGAAGTCCTGAACCAGGACCACCTGACATTACGCCTGAAGGAGCATACGGGAATGTGCTGTCAAGCTCGTGTGACCAGAATCTGTGGTGAGGATTGTTCTCGTGGTATGTACCGTAACCAGTAACATAAGAGAAGCCGTTTCCGTTACGTCCGAAGATGTAGTCCATAGCCTCTGTTACAGCTGAGATGTAATTGTTAGTACCGTTGATATCGTAAGCGTAAGCCATAACGATAGCGTTGTTAACAACGAATGAGTTTGAACCCCACTCATAACCGGTAATCTCGATGAGATTTCCGTTTTCATCTTTACCGATGTTTACGCCGTCAGTAAATGTAGCCTCCTTATAAGGGATACCCATACCGGACTCATTCATCTGAGCGATGTACTCATCAGCAGCTGATGTGATAGCCTTCTCGATAGTGCTCTTGTCAGCAGCAGGTGTCTTGTCGCTGAGGTAGAGAGAAATTGTACCGAGACCAGCTGTACAGCCCCAGTTGAATGAGCCAAATGAACCGTTATTCTCACCGCCGCCGAGGTTTGTTGTAAGGCTGAATGCCTTATCATTGCCTGTTTTATCGTTGTTATTCTTATACTTGGAAAGGAAATCGTAGTAAGTATTGTCGCCTGTTGTAGCGAAGAGCTCACAAGCTGCCCAGTAAGCATCATCCTGAACGTATGAGTCACCGTAAGCACCGCCGCCGATAGCCTGATCAAGAGGAGCAAACATAGGATCTGACGCGCTGTTTCCTTCGTCAATTGCCCAGTTGCTCTGATACTTCATTACAGCTTCCCAAGACTTCTTAGCGTTGTCAAGGCACTTAGCTGCGAAATCAGAATCATAGCTTTCCCAGAGACGAGCAGCCTGTGCTGCACAAGCGATCATGTTGAATGTAGCTGCATATGACGGGGGCTTTACGATACGAGTTGTACCCCACTCATCCTGATAGTTCCAAGGCTGTGTAGCAAGACCGGTCCACTTGTGGTCGTGAAGCTTGTGATATACGAAGTTCTCGTACTTGCTGCCCCAGTAAGGATCGTCAGACTTAACCATCATGTTGAACATCCACTCAAGTTCAACTCTTGCCTCATCGAGGATATCAGGAGAACCTGTACCGTCAAACTTGATGTTGCCTACGCTATAGTTCTGAGGAATGGACATTACACCATTATCGTTGAACTTATCGGCACTGCCCTGAGCCTTTGCTCTTTCAAACATATTCTGGAGAGTCCAAACGGAGATACCGCCGTTAACAACATACTTACCGTGGTCGCCTGCGTCGTACCAACCGCCGACACCGTCGATCTGGTATGTCTTGTCACCATCGAACTCCTGACCATATGAACGAACCCACTTAGACTGAACATAAGCATTATCTGTAGGAGCGTGACCACCCTTATGAGCAAGATCAGCCTTTGTGTCCTTCTCGTTGCAGGAAGTGATGTACTTCTCTTCAATGTCCATACCTGAACGGTTCTGATAGTAGTAGTTAAGCGCATCAGTAAGAACACCATTGTAGATATCAGTACCGATCTTGAAGTCATGGCTCTTGTACATCTGATATGTCTCGCCTGTCCTCGAGTTTGTGTATGTATTGGTCTCGTCATCGACCCAGATGTAGTACTCGCCTGCATCTACAACGTCTGTGAAGTCGATAAGCTGAATGTACTCACCAGCGTCCTTATCGAAGCCCTTGTCAGTAGATGTGCCAGAATATACGACTTCATCATTTGACTTTTTGCGAACTTCAAACTTAACAGGGCTGATCTGAGTATCTGTAGCGTAAGAAGCCTGCTTAACCATGTTCGGGATATAACCGACCTGGTTAACTCTTACGTCACTTCTGGGAGTAACAACACCCATTTCGTCAGAGGGATCCCAAAGACAAGGTGTGCTGTCGCCCTTGTATGTATCACCACAAGTTGTGCACTCGAGTGACATGTTATCAAATTTAAGAGTTGTTCCCTCGGGGAAGCAGTCATGATCCTGGAATGGACCAGCTCCGCCGTAATGGAATGCCCACTCAGCAACCTCAATAGATTCTGTTGCTGTGAAAGTAGAATCAAATGTGTTCTTGCCCTTCTTGATAGAAACATTGTTCCAACCCTGATTAAAGTCAGAAGCGTTGTTGTGCCATACAACAGCCGTCTCACCGTCGAGTGAAGCGATGTGAGTAGCAAGGTCACCGGCATTGGAAGCTTCTACTTCCCAGTGGATCTTATATGTGTGTCCAGCCTCAATGTGAAGCTTTCTGTGTCTGAACTGACAGTCCCATCTTGAATCACCGCCGCGCTTTTCACCGCCGGGATTTACGATAGTTACATTGTAAGTACCGCCTGAGATGTTAAATGACTGCTGTGCAGGATTAGTAACGCAAGTATGCCACGGAAGACCGACGCCGTCGTCAAAGTTAGTCTGACCAACGCAGTAATCCTTAGCAAATGCGCCCATGGGGATCATTGCAGCTGCGCTTGTAGCAAGCATGGTAGCAGCAACAAAGCTGCCAGCAACTGCCTTTACCATTTTCTTGTGCATTGTTAAATACCCTCCCTGATAGAATGAATATAATGAATTTTATAACACAGCGCCAGTGCAAGCGCCGTGGTTATAGACTTTGTAATAAATGACGAGAAGAATCCGATTCGGACCTGCACCTTTCTCATCAGATATAATTATATAATATGGGTGAAAAAAAGTAAATAGTTTTCCGAAAATTCGTATATTCTCATAATCAGCAAAAAAGTTTTTTGTGCATTTCCACAAAAAGCTAAAAATAATAAAAGGCGTCGAAACGCCTTTCATTAATATTGTATGAATTAGTTTGATGCTACAGGAAGTTTGTCAATAAGTTCAACAAGATAACGCTGAATCGTCAATGCATCCAATGTTGTCATGCCTGTTCCGTTATCATAAACGTCAGCATTGATCACGCCCTGTTCTGTGATTCTGGTCTCGCTTGAACCGTTTACACCGTAAACGTCATTGTTCGCTATTGCCTGAAGGATCATAACAGCGTCTGAAATGTCGACCTTACCGTCGCAGTTAGCGTCGCCCCATACAATATCATCGCCTGTAGTGGGCTGAGTTGTGGTTGTAGTAGGATCTGTATCAGGCTCTGTTCCGTCAGGTTCAACTCCCCAAACCAGCTTATCGTCTACATACATCGTGATTTTTTCGTTTATCGCGTCATCGGACTTGATATCCTGTGTAGCTGTAAGTGTCTCGTAAGACCAGTCGTTCGTGGGATCCCAAGCTCCTGTTGTAGGCTTGCCGTCTACTGCGTCAGGAATCGAGATCCTGAACTGAACCTCATCTCGGTGCTCGCTCTGACCGGTCGGCTGGATCGCTCTGCCGTCCTCGAACTTGATTTCAGCATAGTAAGTGTTGCCGCTCGGGTCGCCCTCATACTTTATAGGACCTGAAACTGTAGCATAACCCTGCTGACCCTCCTGATACTGCTGAGAGTTGCTCTTTACGGTAATGTCATCAACAGAAAGTCCCGCTTCGAGAACCTCAGAAACGTCAAAGTAGTAACGATAGCTTATATTCTTAGCAACTCTTGCAGGCCAAGCTGTGTGGTTCATAGCCCAAGCCTTTACCTCTGTGTAACTGTTGCCGCTGCCGTTGAGAACTGCCGCAACTTCCCATTCTGCCCACTTAGGAGTCTCAACAGGCGGGAAGTTATCGAGCTTTTCGCCGCCATACTCGCCTATCATCGAGCAGAGAGCCGCTGTGAATCCTGCATTGTAGTCAATTGCGACCTCGGAGAACTCATACTTTCCGACTTCGTTTTCGTATTTACCCTGAGAATCCGGTCCACCGACAAGCGCACCGTAGAGAGTATGTGCGTATTCGGTCTGCCAGCCTTCACTGCTCGACTCGTGACCAAGCTCGTTCCAATGGTCATCGTGGATACCCGATGCCGTTCTGTGGTGGAAAGCAGTAGGCTGAGTATCACCCATTCCGAGGACGTAGCTCATTCCAAGAGCGTTATCACCGAAAGCGTAGTCCATCTGGCTCTTTGCCCAGTCTCTGTACTTAGTTGCAAGAGCAGTATCGTCCTTGAATATAGTGTCACTTGAAAGGAAAGCCAGCCATGCTGTATTTGAAGCGTGGCGGAGCGAACCCCAGTTCGTGAGATAAGCCAGTCCGTCGGGAGTGTAGTCAAGCTTCTTTCCGCCGTAACCGTCTATCCAATAATCGAGGTGGTGGGAAATATGGTCAATCCAGCTCTGGTCTCCGGTTATCTGCGCATAGAGGAGCGCTGCACCCTGAGTTGTGTCGTCCCAGCAGAATCCCCATGTATACTTCTTATCGCTCGACTGGTTCTCAGTCGGGAAATTCGGAATGTAGTCGCTCTCGATCTTGTCGAGGTAGCTCTTATCGTTTGTTGCAAGATAAAGCCAATCAGCAGCGTACATACAATCGTCTACCCATGAAGATGTCGGGTACATTGAACCCATTCCGCCAACATCTTTGGTGCTTCTCCATGTGTCTGCGAGTTCAAAGAGATTCTTTGCGTGCTCAAGGTACTGCTCAGCCTTTTCGGGCTGGTCGTCCTTGAAAATGATGTAGCCTTCCGCAAGAGCAGCGGCTGCAAGTGCTGCAACAGTGGAGTTCTCTATCGTGTCATAGGGACGCTCCCAGTCGCCTCCGTTGAGGTGATGCTTTCTGAGGTAAACCTCCGCGCTGCACCAGATATTGTGGTCTGTAGAGCTGCCCGTGAAGTCTCCGATCGTGCCGACAAGCTTACCGTCACCCAGGTCGCAGCCCATTACATAATCAAGTCCCCACTGGAGATTGTTTCTGTAAAGCTCGCCAAGGCCCGCATTATCAACGTTGTCCTTGTACTCGATGTAGCCCCACGCAAGCACGGATGCCGCATAAGCATTTGTGAGTGTGAATTTAAAGTGGTCACCTGCATCAAACCAGCCTCCGGGAACTTTATCGGTCTCGTTGCCGTCCTCATCAACCATTGAGTCGGCTCTCCACTGAACCTCGTTCCAATCGGGAAGCTTACCGGACTGCTGCACCTCGTAGAAGAACATAGACTTCTGGAGTGCCTCAGCGTAGTTGTACTTCTCAGCGGCATAAGCCGTTGAAGCAGTTGAGCTTATGCTGTCAGTCGGCAGATAAGCCGCGATACCGGCAGCCATAGCCAAAGCAGAAATTGCCGCCGTGATCTTTTTTAAGTTCATTAACATATCCCCTCTCGATATTATTGTGTGGATACAAGCCACACCTATACATATTAAATTTACAGCATTTGGAGAAATTTGTCAATAGCACACAGGCTTCATCTCTTAAAATACGGAATTATGCACAAATTGCGGTATTGTGAATTGTGCGTAAATACAGCGCAGCACTCGGGCGAATTCGATCAGATCCGAAAATCATACAGTTTTCTCCAAACAAAAAGAGCTGTACCAAAAAGGTACAGCTCAAAATCCGCTAAAAATTATTCTGCGTCGTCCTCAGCAGCGTCATCATCAGCCTGATCCTCAAGAAGAGCACGAATAGAAATGCTGATTCTCTTGGACTCTGTGTCGATGTCGATGATCTTAACATCAACAACATCACCTACAGAAAGAACGTCCTTTACATTTTCGACCTTTCTGTCAGCAATCTGAGAGATGTGGATAAGACCGTCAACTCCGTCGATGATCTGAGCGAAAGCACCGAAGTTTGTGATAGAAACGATAGTTGCCTTAACAACGTCGCCTACCTTATAGTTAGCCTTGAAGATCTCCCACGGATTGTCCTCAGCCTTCTTGAAGCCGAGAGAAATTCTGTTAGCCTCTCTGTCGAGATCCTTGATGTAAACTTCAAGAGTATCGCCAACGCTTACGACCTCGCTCGGGTGCTTGATCCTCTTCCATGAAAGTTCAGAAATGTGAACCATACCGTCAATTCCGCCGAGATCAACGAAAGCGCCGAAGCTTGTGAGTGACTTTACCTTGCCTGTGAATACATCGCCAACCTTAGCTGTTTCCCAGAACTTAGCCTGAGCCTCAGCCTTCTTAGCGTTCTGAACAGCCTTGATCGAGCCGACAGCTCTCTTTCTTCCCTCAGTAACCTCGATAACGATGAACTCGACCTTCTGCTTGAGAAGCTGCTCAAGCTCTGCGCCTCTGGGGAGACCTGTGAGTGAAGCAGGGATAAAGACCCTTACACCCTGAACAGTAAGAGTAACACCCTTGTTTACAACGTGCTGAACAACACCCTCAAGAACTGTGCCCTCTTCCTTAGCCTTGAGGATATTCTCGTAACCAGCCTGCTCGTCAACCTTTCTCTTGGAAAGAGCAACTGTACCCTCTGCATCGTTTACCTTGATAACGATGAGGTCGATCTCATCGCCAACGCTTACGATGTCGCCGGGCTTCTTTGTAGAATCGTCTGTAAGGTCATCGAGTGCAACATAGCCTGTGTGCTTTGTTCCGAGGTCTACGATAGCTTCTGTATTGTTTACAGCAACAACTGTGCCCTTAACTTTCTCTCCTGTATGTATTTTTTTGAATGACTCATCGAGTGCCTGAGCAAAGTCGATATCCTCATCCATGTTTGCTGTGAGATTTTCATTCTCTGTCATTTTGGTTTGTACCTCCTTGATTATATAAGCAGGAGTTGACGCTCCTGCAGTAATGCCGATTCTTTCAGCATCGGGAAGATTTAAGCTGTGAAGCTCGTCTGAATTCTCGATATGATACGTTTTACAGTATCGGCTGCAAACCTCGTAAAGTTTTACGGTGTTAGAGCTGTGCCTGCCTCCGACAACGATCATGATATCCGAGCTTTTTGCAAGCTCAGCCGCATCGGACTGACGCGCATCGGTAGCGCTGCAAATCGTATCCGCAATAAAAATATCCGGATCATTCTTCGGGATCACATTTAAACACTTTTCCCATACTACTATATTATACGTTGTTTGCTCGACAAAAGCAAGCTTTTTTCCGAATTTTTTGTAGCTATTCTCAAAAAAGTCACTTAGCTCAATGTTGTCCTTAAAAACAAGATAATTTTGGTCACAATGACCAACGATTCCCTGAACCTCCGGGTGGTCTTTATCACCTGCGATCAGTATAAAGTAACCTTCCTTCGTTTTTTCGGACACAATGTGGTGAATTCTCGATACAAACGGACAGGTCGCGTCAAGCATTCTGTTGCCCTTTGCCTCTATCTGCCTGTAAACCTCTCTGTCAACTCCGTGAGAGCGAATAACAACGGTTTCGCCCTCCTCAAGCTCATCAACCGAGCTTATAATGCGCGCGCCTTTTGCCGTCATATCATCAACAACGTCCTGATTGTGGATTATCGGCCCAAGAGTCGCAACGCGAGTTCCCTTTTCAAGCTCCCCGTAGACCATTTTCACGGCACGGTCAACGCCGAAGCAAAAGCCTGCCGACTTTGCAACTGTTACCTTACTCATTCGCACTCTCCTCCGCAGCGGTCTCACCCTCAACGAGCAGCTTGATGTCCGCCATATAACGATTCTTCAGCCTTACAAGCTGGCGCGGATTCGGGTTATCCGATATCTCGGCGTAATCCTGTGGCATTATCGGCTCTCCATACCTGACCGTAAGCTTAGTGCGGAATTTCAGCTTGTCGCCGTAAACCACACCTACGGGAATTATCGGCTTTCCCGAACGTGCAGCGATGAGAGCCGCTCCCGTGTGTCCCTTGTGGACTTTTCCGTCCTTTGAACGCGTTCCCTCAGGGAAAATCATGAGACTCCTGCCCGATTCAAGCTTTTCGACAGCAGTGTCGATAACCTTTGAATCTCCCTTTCCCCTCGCAACCGGAAACGCTCCGAGAGCGCGTATCAAGGCGGCAAACGGCTGTTTCTCAAAAAGCTCCTCCTTAGCCATGAACGAAAGCTTTCCTCGCGCCGCACAGCCTACAAGAGGCGGATCGGCGTAGCTGCGGTGATTTGAGGCGTATATGACGCTTGTATTCTTGGGAATATTTTCCCTGCCCTCAAAGTGGATATTGTAGACGATGTGAAAGTAGACTCTAACCAAAAATTTTACAAAAGCATACATCACGCAATCCCTCCGCCAAGCTTATTGTTTATTATGTCAATTATTGCCTGTGCAGACTGCTCAAGATCAAGCTCCGTGGTATCGAGCAGAACTGCGTCCTCTGCCTGCTTCAGCGGAGCAGTCTCGCGGTTCATATCCTGATGATCACGCTTTACAATGTCGTCGAGTATCTCCTGATATGTCGGACAATCGGGCTTCTGTGAAAGTTCCCTGTAGCGTCTGTTTGCGCGTTCCTCGGCCGAGGCTGTGAGAAATATCTTCACATCGGCATCCGGCAGGACTACCGTGCCGATATCTCTGCCGTCCATTATCACGTTGTTCTCCGCCGCTATCTTCTGCTGAGTGCCGAAAAGATACTTTCTTACCGCAGGAATTGCGGAAGTCCGGGAGGCTGCCATGGAGATCTCGGGAGTTCTGATATGGTCGGAAACATCTCTTCCACCGAGAAAGACTCTCTGCGCTCCGTCAATGAATTTCAGCGAAACATCGGCTTTTTCCAAAGCTTGCTCAATGTCGCCGTCCGCAATATTGTTCTCGGTGATAAACAGAGCGATCGTCCGATAGAGCGCTCCCGTATCGACATAAATGTACCCGAGCTTTGCCGAAACCATTTTCGCGATCGTGCTTTTTCCTGCTCCGGCAGGCCCGTCTATAGCAATATTGATACTTTTCATTATCTTCTCCTTTAAGTTATTCGTACTTTACCTCTGCCCCGAACGGCATGAGCGCGAGTTTCGCAAGCTTGAACATCTGCATACCGAACGGTATCCCGATAATCGTACAGCAGAGAAATGCGCCGTGCAGCACATACCCTACCGCCATAACGAGTCCTGTCAGAATAAGCCATATTATATTAACGATCATTGAACCTGCTCCGCCGCCGTACTCAACAGTTTTTCCGAACGGGAAAAACGCCAGTCCCGCGAATTTGAAGCATTGCAGACCGACAGGTATGCCGACTATCGTAATGCACCAGAGACAACCTGCGAGAACCCATGAGAGACCGCTCGTTAATCCGCCGAAAATAAACCACAAAACATTTCCCAGACAACTCATAATATCACCTCTCTACATATAAAGTGCCGCGCTGTAGGCGGTCGAAAACGCTATTTGCAGGTTAAAACCGCCCGTATATGCGTCAACGTCTATTACCTCGCCTGCAAAAAACAGTCCGCGGACAAGCTTTGATTCCATTGTGTGCGGATCTATCTCCCTGACCAAGATACCTCCGCTTGTCACGATTGCCTCATCTATCGGACGGAAACCCGAAACTCTCACAGGAAATGCCTTTATCAGTTCGCCGAAACGCCTGCGCTGTTCCTTGGTAACGCTGTTTATCTTCTGCTCCTCAGGAATTCCTGATAGTCTTGTTATCACAGGAATCAGTTTTGCAGGGAGAAGCTTTCTTATGCCGTTAATGAAGTCACGGTTGAGATTTTCCGCGAAATCACGCTGTATACGCGCGTCAAGCTGTTCACTGTCGAGCGCGGGTTTGAGGTCTATCGCGAGATGATAGCGATTCGGTTTCATATCTCTTATATGAGAACTTGCACTGAGAACAAGCGGCCCTGAAACTCCGAAATGCGTGAAAAGCATTTCCCCGAATTCGCTGAAGATCGGCTTGTCGCCGTCATAAACAGTAAGAGTTACATTTCGCAGGGACAATCCCATAAGTTCCGCGCAGAATTTGTCAGGCGACACAAGCGGTACGAGACTTGGTTTCAGTTCTGTAACCGTATGACCTGCTTTCTCTGCAAATCCGTAGCCGTCTCCGGTCGAACCCGTTTTCGGGTACGAAGCTCCGCCGCTTGCGATAAGAACGGAGTTGGAACGGTACTCCTCACCGCCTGCTCTGACTCCCACACAAGTTCCGTTCTCTATAATAAGAGACGAAACTCGCTTATTTATCACGCGCACACCGAGTTTTTTCATCTCACGTTCAAGTGCGTCCGCAATGTCGTCCGCACGGTCGCTCACTGGAAAGACACGGTTGCCGCGCTCTGTTTTGAGCGGAACTCCGAGTTCCTCGAAAAAGCTCATAACATCGCTGCTGTCACAGGCGGAAAATGCGCTGTACATAAACCGCGGATTCACGGGGATATTTTTCATGTGCTCCTCTGCGGAACTGTTATTGGTGACGTTACAGCGCCCCTTTCCTGTTATGCGGAGTTTCCTGCCGAGCCGCTCGTTCTTCTCAAAGAGCACAACGCTCTTGCCGAACCGAGCCGCGTGAACCGCCGCAAAACAGCCTGCTGCTCCGCCGCCTATTATAATTGCATCAGTCATTGTCTTTGTTCATCAGCCTGTACAATCTGCTGCGTACAGCGCTGCGCCTTTCATTAGTTGCTTTTTCATCAACGGTGTAGATTCCGTCCGCAAAGTTAAGGATATCTCCCTCGCGGGCCTCTGCCGGCAGCTTTTCGCGCGGTATCTCAACCATTTCGCCGTCCGCTTCAAGAACAGCGATGTTATCCTCAAATCTGTCGATTACTGTCATTTCAGTTCCTTTCGGTATTTACCTCAACATTTTCTCCGTCCGAAGTCATTACGACATTGCCGTTCTGATCGGTGCGGAATATCCTGTCGGTGTATGCGGATATCCTGTCAAGAGCCTCCTGATTCGGATGACCGTAGGAGTTTCCCGCGCCGCAGGATATCACTGCTATCTCAGGGGAAACAACATCGAGGAACTCCTCCGAGCTTGAATAGCGGCTGCCGTGATGTCCGGCTTTGTAGACTGTTGCATGGGTAACTGTTCCGTTTTCAAGCATTTCTTTCTCCGAAAGTTCCTCTGCGTCACCTGTAAGCAGGAACGAAGTTCGTCCGAAGGTGATGTCAAGGCTCACGGAATAGTCGTTCACATCGCTGTATCCTGTCGAGCACGGAGCAACAACTTCAGCAGAAGCTCCTCCGACCGTGATGATCTGCCCGAGCTGAGCCTGCTCTATCGTAACATTCTTTGATTCGCAGGAATCGAGAAACTTCTCAAAATATTTTGAGGTCGGTATATCATCGTCCGCAAGCGCAGGCATTATAACCTCACCAACGTCAAAAGTATCTATCACCTCTGCCATGCCGCCCATGTGGTCGGAATGCGGGTGGGTCGCGACAATATAATCAAGCTTATCAACTCCCACGCTCGTCAGATAGGAAGTGACCTTGTCCGCCGCAGAGCTTTCACCGCAGTCTATCAGCATGGTCTCGCCGTTTGAAATGACAAGGGTGGAATCCCCCTGCCCTACATCTATAAAGTGAACCGAGAGAGTTCCGTCAGCATCTATGTATCCGCTGTTATCCTCAAAGTACTTTAGCAGCACCGTGCCTGCAATGATCAGGCAGATAATGAGGAAAAACGGAAGTCCTACTTCCTTTTTCCCTTTCTTTTTGGCGTATTTTCTGATGATCTGCTCCTGCCGTTTGGTGATGACGGGTGCTTTTGTCCGTGCTGTGGAGTTTTTCCTTGACGTGGTGGCTTTCCTTTTCCCTGCCATGAGGATCTTTCACCGCCCTTTCTGTAATTCTGTGTATCGTCTTCAACGAGACATTTCGGCGATTTTCCGATCAGATCGCGCCTGCCTGCCTTTTTAAGGGCTTCAAGCACCAATTCTTTGTTCTGCGGTCGGAAATACTGGAGCAATGCTCGCTGCATCGCCTTTTCCTTTGGTGTTTTCGGAACATAGACCTTTTCCATTGTGTACGGATCAAGTTCGGTATAGAACATAGCCGTTGAGATAGTTCCGGGAGTCGGATAAAAGTCCTGAACCTGCTCGGGACGTATCTTGTTTTCCTTCAGGAACAGCGCAAGTTCTATCGCCTCGCTAAGTGTACTTCCGGGGTGCGATGACATGAGATACGGAACGAGATACTGCTCCTTTCCGATACCTTTCGTGACCTCGTAGAAACGCTTCTGAAAGCGTTTGTAGGCTTCAATATGCGGTTTTCCCATTTTATCAAGGACTACTGCGGAGCAATGCTCCGGCGCGACTTTAAGTTGTCCGCTGACGTGATACTTTATGAGTTCACGCATGAATTCATCGTCCTTGTCCTCTATAAGGTAGTCATAGCGGATACCCGAACGTATAAACACGCGCTTTACGCCCTTGACTGCGCGAATTTTACGCAGCATATCGAGGTACTCGGAGTGATCCACCTTTAGCGCAGGGCACGGAGTCGGCGCGAGACATTTCTTGCCCATGCACAGTCCCTTGCTGAGCTGCTTATCACAGGAAGTCCGCCTGAAATTAGCTGTCGGGCCTCCGACATCGTGTATGTACCCCTTGAAATCGGGCATTTTCGTGATCCTCTCCGCCTCTGCGAGAACTGACTCCTCACTTCGCACGGTTACTCGCCGCCCCTGATGAAGCGCGATCGAGCAGAAATTACAGTATCCGAAACAGCCGCGGTTGTGGGTTATTGAGAAACGAACCTCCTCAATGCCGGGAACTCCGCCCTGTGACTCATATGAGGGGTGATAGGCTCTCATGTACGGAAGTGCGTAAATGCGGTCAAGTTCCTCCGTTGTAAGACTGTATGCGGGCGGATTCTGCACGAGCATCATATTGCCGTGACGCTGGATAACGGTCTTGCCGTAGACCTCGTCCTGCCAGTCGTACTGTATCTTCACAGCCTTGGCATACTCGGTCTTGCTGTCACGAACCTGTTCAAATGACGGGCACTGCGCCGCTCCGAGCGGCGTGTTGACAGCTTCGGTAAGGTAACACATTCCGCGAACATCATGCATATCGGAAATTTTCTCGCCTGCCGCCAGACGCGTACAGACTTCTTCTATCTGATGTTCGCCCATGCCGTACATGAGAAGATCCGCGCCGCTGTCCACGAGAACAGACGGGCGAACTCCGTCGTCCCAGTAATCGTAATGTGCAAATCTACGCAAGGAAGCCTCAAGTCCGCCAATTGCTATCGGAATATCGCCAAAACACTCACGGAGTTTCTGACAATAAACGATGACTGCGCGGTCGGGACGTTTTCCTGCAACTCCGCCCGGGGAATACTCGTCCTCCGAACGCTTTCTCTTGGCCGCCGTATAGTGCGCGACCATTGAGTCGATGTTTCCCGCAGTAACAAGAAACGCATACTTTGGCGCACCGAATTTCTTAAAATCCCTGTCCGTATGCCAGTCGGGCTGCGAGATTATGCCAATTTTAAATCCAAGCGACTCGATAAGCCTCGTTACAATAGCCGAACCAAAACTCGGGTGATCGACATATGCGTCACCCGTTATGTATATAAAATCGAACTGCTCGATACCAAGCTCGTCCATTTCCTTTCTTGTGATAGGCAGAAAGCCCTCGTACATTATATCACCTCATTGATCCTTCAGTCGACACCGTACAGACTTGCACGATGTTGCCTTGAATATTTCAGCCGCTCTACTCCATTCGGCGGAGTTTTCTCTCATCATACTGCATTTTGGACATAAGAACGCGTCTCGGCTTTGCTCCTTCACTCGGGCCGATAACGCCCATTTCTTCAAGCTCGTCCATGATTCGGGCAGCTCTTGCATATCCGAGTTTCAGCTTTCTCTGGAGCATTGACGTGGAAAGCTGTCCTGCATTTACGGCGACTTCCATAGCGCGCTCAACGTAATCCTCGTCGCTTCCTGCGGCAAAGTCTGCGGAATCGTCACCGCCGCGGCTTTCTCCCTTTGAAACAGGCACAAACGACTCAACTTCCGCGATAATGCTGTCATCAAATTCTCCCTGAACCTGCGACTTTATGTATTCTATCGTTGCCGAAATATCCTTGTTTGAAGCGAAACAGCCCTGAACTCGCACAGGCTCGCCCGTGCCGATAGGCATATAGAGCATATCGCCGTTTCCGAGAAGTTTGTCCGCGCCTGCCATATCGATAATCGTTCGCGAGTCTATCTGCGACTTTACAGAAAGTGCGATACGGCTCGGAATATTTGCCTTGATAAGTCCTGTAATTACATCTGTGGTCGGTCGCTGAGTTGCAACAACAAGGTGCATACCTGCGGCACGTCCCATCTGAGCAAGGCGGCAAATCGAGTCCTCGACCTCTTTGCCTGCCACGAGCATCATGTCGGCAAGTTCGTCAATGAAAATAACTATCTGCGGGATCTTCGCCATATCGCCGTCAAGTTCCGCAAGCTCGTTGTATGACTTGAGGTCATTAGCTCCGGCATCAGCAAAAGTCTGATATCGGCGCATCATCTCATTGACTGCCCAGCCGAGCGCTCCTGCCGCTTTTTTTACGTCTGTGACGATAGGAATATATAGGTGCGGGATTCCCTCGAATATCTTGAACTCAACAATTTTCGGGTCGATGAGAATGAGCTTAACCTCATCGGGCGTTGCGTTGAACAGGATACTCATGATTATCGAACGGGTACAAACGGACTTTCCCGAGCCTGTTGTACCTGCGATGATAACATGGGGCATTTTCGCTATGTCGCCCAGAATTATATTGCCCGTAATGTCCTTTCCTACCGCGAAAGTAAGCTTGCTCTTGGATTCGCGGAACTCGTGTGCCGAGAGAATATCCCTAAGCGAGACCATGTCCTTTACCTCGTTCGGGATCTCGATTCCTATAGCCGATTTTCCCGGAACTGCGGCAATTCTTACACCCTGCGCGGCAAGGCAAAGCGCAATATCGTCGGCAAGTCCCGTAATTTTCTTCACCTTTACGCCAACTCCGGGCTGGATCTCGTATCTTGTGATCGCAGGGCCGCGGAAAATGTCCTTTATCTTCACCTCAACGCCAAAACTGCGCAGAGTATTTACGATTATATCCGCCTTTGCACGCATTTCCTCTACCGCCTCTGTACGGTTGACCTTGACCTCTGACGGCGTGAGCAGATCAAGAGGCGGCAGGATATATTCCGGCTTTTCGCGCCGAACAGGTTCTGGGACTTCCGTACCACCTTCAAGCGGAATATCTATTGCCGACTGCTCAGCTTTCTTGTCAGCAGCGCGGCTGATAAGAGCTTCAAGCTGCTCGTCCTTCTCGGGATCGGCAAGTATATCCTCGTTTTTCTCCGTCTGACCCGTGATTATATGGTCGCTCGGTAGCGGAATATCCATATCAAATCCCCCAAGATCAACATTCGGAACTTCCTCCTCGATCTCAGGCTCTGCCTTCTTGCGAGATTTTCTGCGGCTGTTGACAATGTTGATAGCTTCCATGTCCTTGTCAAAGCTCTTTTTCTCACGATCGTCGCTGTAATCATCATCCTCCTCAAAAGCATCGCCGAATTCTCCGCCCATAAGCATATTCTGCATACCGTCAAAGAAGCGCTTTATCCACAAAAACGGCTGCGCAAGAAGTTTCAGAAAGTCTATCAGTCCCTTGCCCGAGAGCAGCATACCAAACACGAAAAAAAGCACCGCTGTGCAAATTTTTGCGCCAAGCTTGCCCATGAGTTTCAGCAGCGGATACGCAAGGAACACGCTTGCGATCCCTCCGCCCTTCAGCGCCACTCCCTCCTCGTAAAGCTTGGTCAGGAAGTGCCACAGACTGCCGCTCGGGACTTCGCCCACAAAAAAAATCTGAAACGCGGCACTTGCGAGAAAAGTCATCGCTATTCCCCAGCCTGCGCGTCCCGAAACGCTCTCTGAACTTTTTTCCATGCCTATCAGCACGGACGTATATATGAGTATGACAGGCACGGCAAAGACTGCCACACCAAACATTCCCAGAAGCAGATTATGTATTTTCAGCCAGCCTGCCGAACCCTTTACCAAAGTCATGAGAGCTATAAGAACTCCCGCCGCAAAGAGTATCACTGACCAGAACTGATTGTCGCGGTTCTTAGTCCCCGTGATGCCGTTCTTGGATCTTGACGGTTCAGACTTGGGGGCACTGTCAGTTTTTGTCGTTGCCGCGGACTTCTTTTTTGGGGTCGTGCTTTTTTTTCTTGCTTCTGCCATTATTGATCTGTTTCCTCCGTTGTTCTGTATTTACGGCACTTTCTGTCTCTTTGTGCCTTATCATGGTCAGCATATCAGAGCGAACTCACTCATGATATGCTGATCTGTAAAATGCTGTTTATCCGTTAATCTTTGTATCTCTTTTCTGACGATTCTATCATGCTGTAGAGACAGTCCATTGCATCGCCAAGTCCGCCCACCTCGTCAATAAGTCCGAGACTGACTGCCTTTTCGCCGTCAACGACGCTTCCCACATCCATGACAAGCTCCTCGGTATTCATCATCAGACGGCGAAAATCAGCTTCGCTTATGCCGCTGTTGGAAGTCACAAAGCTGATTATCCTGTCCTGCATTTTGTCAAAATAGGACAGCGTCTGCGGAATTCCGAGTACAGTCCCGTTCATTCTCACGGGGTGGATCGTCATTGACGCTGTCGGAACAATAAACGAATGCTTCGCACTGACTGCAAGCGGCACACCTATTGAATGTCCCCCGCCTACTACTATCGAAACCGTCGGCGTTTTCATGCCTGATATAAGCTCCGCTATCGCGAGTCCCGCCTCAACATCACCGCCGACTGTATTGAGAATTATGAGCAGTCCCTCGACACTTCTGTCCTGTTCGATCGCTACAAGAGCCGGAATAATGTGCTCGTATTTTGTAGTCTTGTTCTGCTCCGCAAGAACGTAGTGCCCCTCAACCTGACCTATAACGGTAAGGCAATGTATGAGATGCTTGGCGTTCTGCGAAACACTCTGCCCGAATTCTCTGATAAGCTCCTCGTCCTGACTGGTCTCATTGGACGAATTTTCGTTTTTTTCTTCATCTTTCATGCGTAAACACTCCCATTCGATTTTTTACTATTATGTGCAAAACCGCAGGAGAGTATACATATTAATTATACCTATTTTCGCTTAAAAAGTCAAGCAAAGTATTGACGTAAAATATATCAACAAATAGAAAAAGCCGTCCCCTATGAGCAGGAACAGCTATATTCGGTCAAAAAGAAAAAGACCTCTCAAAAAGAGAAGCCTGAAGAATAATGGTGGGCCATTAGGGACTCGAACCCCAGACCGTCCGGTTATGAGCCGGATGCTCTAACCAACTGAGCTAATGGCCCGAATAAAACTATTCGGAAGCCAAAAAGACTTCCGAATAGTAAGCTATTGTACCGGCACTGATTTAGTTTCCCGGGCCGTCACCAGCCAAGTATCATCAACGTGAGTGAGCTTAACTTCCGTGTTCGGAATGGGAAC
>OGDF01001828.1_pt1 | contig 30556 bp, 32 predicted proteins | sample 1570141 | NCBI WGS metagenome assembly OGDF01 (sample SAMEA4370581, study PRJEB24528) | human gut metagenome | reverse complement strand
ACAAAGTAAAATGTTGTAAATAGTCTAGCAGGGATGTATATTTTCATGTACCAACATAATATTTAAGAAGTTTCCCATAGATATATTGGACTTCCTCTTTTAAAACACAAAAATAAATACTACCTTATTTAGGTAGTATTTATTAAAAGTTACGTCAATTTTGATTAAAAATATACTACTTGAACCTCTCATGAGTAAAGTCACGAAATTTTTGGGAATAGAGCGTACTTGATATCTTATTTTTTCACTAATAGCAGTGTCTCTTATTCACCAAGCGATCCCCGTAGTTCCTACGGTTCTTAATTTTTCTCTAGACTAATGATTGTATCTTTAGACCTTCGGCCATAACATGGAGCAAAATAAAAAGGTACTAAGTCTTATATATCAATCTTCGAGTAACCGACGGTTAACAACCATATCGAGCGGCATTAATCACCCACCTGTAGAGGATGAGCGACTTTTGCCTAATTATTGTTAAAAGCCTAGTTTCATTTGTTTAGATTGGAAAATACGTCCTACAAGTATCTCTTTTTTTTCATGGTCGATCCGATAAAATAAGGCATAGCTTTTGCCGATCACGATCCGATATGTTGGGATATCCATTCCATAGATTTCGGAAACTTCCTCATGTATAGTTGGAAAATTTTTGGTTAGTTCTAAAGCCTTCTGGATCGCACCTACAAATCTTTTTATGCTGGCTGGAGAAAGAGCAAGCTCATTTTCCCATTCTTCTATTATCGTTTCAAGGCTGGTCTGGAAACTTTTAGAATAAACTAGCGTGTACTCTTTCATCTATTCACTCCAGCCGTATTTTCCGAAAGCTTTTACCATTTCAATTTCTGAAACTGTTAAACCTTTCTCAAAGTCTTGGAAACTTTCTTCAATCAATTTGCGATCGTGTTCTTTTGCTATTTGAGTAGTATCTAATATGAATAAGTTGCCTTCTTGTTTGGCTTGGATAGTGTCTCCGCTTTTTAATCCAAGAGAGCTTGGAAGGATCACTCCCACGCTATTGCCGATCTTTCTAACCTTTAGTTCTTTTCCCATGTTATCACACTCCTTTTAGTTTTTGATGAATAAATTATAACATGTTATAACAACAATTGCCAACGGTGTTTCTTAAGGGATTCCACTCCATATTATTATTGGACAAAATAAGCCACTTAGAACGCTGAAAACATATACAAACGATATCAAAATACGAGTGAACTACTCACCATACACTTCCGTTAACATCCATTTAAGTAGGTATTTTTATTATATATAGATTTAACATATGTCGGTCGGTTGATTGATATAGCTAAAGTTATAACTCAACCGAAGCCGATTCATCTACACGAATAAAGTTGCGAGTGTTCTCGGCTAATTCATAAAAATTGTTATGTGTTCCATATAGCAATACTGGAATAACTTTATTTTCTTGAATCTCATAAGCAACTCTATACACGGTGACCGCATACTTAAATCCATTAGACCAATTACCTGATAAACCTCCAGTTTTTTGCTCTTACTTAAATGGATCAATGGCAATTTCATCACAAACCTATAGAGGATGAGTGACTTCTGCCTAATTACGTTAAAAAATATTGAAAGTAACTCTATGTAGCAAAAAATATCTAGAATTTCATTTCCTCAAAACTGATCGATATTGTATCTAAAAATATATACTACCTAAAATAGGTAGTATATATTAAAATATGTGCTTTTGTTAGAAAAATCAATACATAAATTATCATATCTGTATATGTCATTTAGGTATTTCAGTTATGTTATAATAGTTTTGCTGTCTGCTACCCCGGCCTAATCTGGCAAGGGGAGGAGGAGATATAATGAAATACCTTTTTGATTTTGTTTTTGCAATCAAGCCATTTGCAGAGGTAACTGCACACTACATCTGCAAGTGGCTTGATTGTAAAATTGCCAAAAAAGACAGTAAGCCTACCCGTTAATTCTATAATATAGAAACGTAAAAAAAACTACTTAGAACGGTAGATCATCGCTAATAACAATGCATTGTCCACCAAATGGATTTTGTGAAGCATTAAATACATTGTTATTAATTGTCGCTGCTTTTAACTAGGCCTCTCCCCTTCTATTATAAAAGAAGATATATATCATTTCTTAATTACCTACTACCTTAAACCAAAATTTAAGTACTACCTAATTTAAGTAGTACTTAAATAATCTAAAAAATAGTTATCCCAATTGTTATGCTTTTATAATACGATTATTTGTAACAAAATGAATATTATATAATTAAACACTACCATATTTAGGTAGTGTTTAATTATTAGCAAAACAAAAAATATTTATTCTATTCTCTTAACTTCAACTAAGTTATGCTGCACACCTTTATATAAATCATATGCAACTCATTAGCTAGACAAACTACAAGCATGTAGTTTTATCTGTTAATTATGTACTACCTAAATAAAGTAGTTTATAATTAACAAGTATATATATTTAAAAATTTAAGATTAATTTTTTTATGACTTGTACAAATTTATCTGATATTCTCTTATTAAGAACTACCTAATTTGGGTAGTTCTTATTTTTTACATTTTAAGTAGTATTTAATTGCAATTTGGTAGTATTTTTTTATTATCTTATTCCTAGAACGGTAGTACTTAATATAAATATAGGTAGTATCTAATTTAAGTATTAATGGTAGTATCTAATTTAACAGGTAGTATGTAACTACTTTAAAGTAATTTTTTTCAGATTAACACAGTAGTATCTTATTAAATAAGTTAATTTTAATGGTAGTACATAATTATTACATATATCTGACATTGGTAGTACTTATTGTATTTTTTAGTAGTATATAATCTATTGTTTTCTAGCCTAAAGCCTTGTCTTATAAGAATAATATAATATATACTACTGAAATAAGGTAGTATATATTACTAGTAATGGTAGTATGTTTTATATGCATAAGGTAGTTCTTAATTTATTTTTTGTTTTGACACTGGTAGTACTTAATTATCTTTAATTTTAAAACTAAATTTTATTCATACGTTCTTCTGGTAGTATTTAATTATAAATAATATTTATTTAAAGTAGTTCTTAATGACTTTAAAGGTAGTACATAATTCATTTTATTTCTGATTTTAGGTAGTATTTAATTAAAAAACAGTTTTAATGCGTTTGCATTTTTTATTTATCTTTGCTATTTTCGAAAAGAGTAGGTAATTTTACATAAATAAAACAACGTGAAAGTAGAGGATCTACAATGACTGATTTTAATTTTTTTAAGGCGGATAGAGTTTACAACGAATTATTTTATCAATTTCCAAAAGTCTTTATTGTTTCTGACGAATACAAAAAAATGAAAGATTCAACTAAGATTGCCTATATGCTTTTAAAAGCAAGATTAGAGATCGCAATCAGCAAACGGCAAATCGATGAAGAAGGTAATGTTTATTTTACTTATACGACAAATGAACTATGTAGCGTATTAAACTGCCAAAAACAAAAAGCGATAGCAATCAAAAAAGAGTTGGAATCCTTTGGTTTATTATTACAAAAGCAGATGGGATTTAACAAACAGTTAGGGAAAAATAATCCTAATAGACTATATCTAGCAGAATTAAAAGTCTCAGAAAATGATATCTACTTACTCGAAAAATTTGATAGAGAGAATAGGGAAAACGTTGATAAATCAGAGGGTATGAAAATCATACCCACCCTCGACGAAAAATCAGACGCTGAATCCCTTGGGGCTCAAAAGGGTATGAAAATCATACCGTGCCAAAACGTTGATAAATCAGAGGGTATGAAAATCATACCAGAACTTAATAATAATATATTAGACACTAATAGACACAATATAGACACTGAAAAAGACCGCCTACAAGATCAATTGTTGTTAGACAATTTTGAGACAATTATGACAAACGACAGCATTGCTACGTTTGTCCCTGAACGAGTATTAAATTTGATAAAAACATTTTCTTCAAGTTACAGTGAAGCTCAAAAAACCGTCCAGACTATTCATAATGCAAAGAAAAAAGCTGAAATAGAAAGTGGTATTTCGATAGTTTTTGAAGAACTCGATAGTTATTATGTCAATGCAGAACAAGAATTATACACGACACTGTTAAAAGCCTATCAAAAATTAAAAACCGAAAAAGTCGAAAATATCCAGAACCTGATTTTTGTCTATGTAAAAAATTGGTTTATCGAAAAACCAATAGCTGCTAAAGTATCAAGTGAAAAACGTTTGAATTCTGAAAGCTCCCCAAGCACTATTACGAAAGACTGGTTAGAGTGAAACTTTACTGACAAAGTGATTGTTGCTTCATGGAGTAACATTAAAATTAAAAATTTATTATTATTCTAATTATATTACGAATATTACAAAATAATAGCTATTTTAATAGAATTTATAAGTTAAAATATTATGATAAAAATCACAAACGTAGCCTTTTACGTCATAAGTGTTAAAAGAAATAATTAATTTCAAATATAAAAAAAGGGAACGTATGTTTGCGTAATCCTTTTTTTGAGTTATAATAATACGCGAAGAGAGATAATTTCATTATTTAAACAAGCTAAAAATCTTGATATTACTTCTTTTCAGGCAATACGAATATTATTCGCTTACATTTTTTTGTATAAATTTAGTTGTTTTAAATTTAATTGTCTGCTATGCTTGTGATGAATTGATTTTCGTTCTGCACTTTTGGACGATAAATTTGGACAATTGAAAATACAAAAAAAAGAAAGGCGGTATGAACTCGGAAGGCTGGTAACCTTCGTCAGCGTTCATACACGGCATTAAGATTTGGCCCTTAATGCGTTAACCTTTCAGTGTTACGGTATTACCCGCAATGGATTTAGTATAACAGATATTCAAAAGTGATACCACTTTTTTTGGCTGTGTTAAGGTTAAAAATACGTGATATTACGATGAATCTATGCCTAAGCATAATGTTATAAAAATGTCCGTGTGGCTCTTTGCCGTATGACGAACGCTGAAATTAGAGGGAACGCATGTTTGGATGCGTTCCCTCTTTTTTGTTTGTCATGAACGAAAATCAATTCTCTATTTTTGAAAAATAACAAGAAAAACTTGTTAAAAATATTTAAAGAAATTGGGTGGTTTATTTTATGTCATATACAGGAATTTTGAGTCTCAAAGATATTTGTCACTACGGTAAACGGTGTACCGCTACAGAGAAAATCACGAAGAAACTATCAACTGGCCAAAGTAAAACCGTTGTGCAGTGTAAGAAATATATAATCCAGAAAGACAAAGTCTCAGAGGAAATGATTTATTACATTGGGAAACAAAAGCAAATAATTTTAAAAGATCCTATCCCCTTAAAAGAGCTATATCCAACAATCAAACATGTTTATGACCAAAACGGTGTACTGATTGGTCGAAGAAAAAATGGAGTCTTGCGTTGTACCGCAAAAGGGATGGGGCGTTTGATCAGCTGAATTGATCATTTTCATAACTTGTATTTTATCGTTTTTCGCTTGCTTGAAAATATTGTCGGGACTTCTAAAGGAACTTAGAGTCACTAGAAAAATAAGGAGTAGACTTGATCTATCAACAATTCCCTTCGGGGAGTGACGGGGTAGGTTTTAACGATTGGTAACGTAAAAAATTGGTCAATCGAGTAAATGCGCTTGTTTGGATAGTGGTGAAATGAATTTGTGTAAATAATAAGCGCAGAGTAAACAAGAGGGAATTTAGAAGTTAGACAAGTTAGAATAGCGTCTAGATTAATCATGAGCAGCTACTAAGGGATCTAGACTTTAACGCAAACTCATGGAATAAGGAGTAGGTCTTCTCGTAATGGGGAGGACGCACAAGAAATTGTGTCGTGTGCTGCAGTACATGTAGATACTTGCGAGGACGTTGATTATTGGATCAATCGAGCATTTACCGCTGTCTACTAGGGTTTCTCGTTTCGGACGCCATAAACGAGTCGAAATTTTTTATGTATTTTTAAGTAAACGAAAAACGATAAAATATGAACAAGTCCTGAATAAAGTGAAAAAATTGATATAAAACATAGAGAAAATGAAATTTACGTAATGGAGGAATGACAAATGAAAAATTATGATCCGAATATACGATTGGGCACACATACTATTAAGGTTTCTTTCCAACGTTGGGATTACAAAGGATTTGTGACGTTTAGAAGAGGCGGAAATTGTAAAGGATTAGATGTTTTAGCATTAGACGAGGATGATTTATACGATTAAACATTGACTGATAATCCAATTGGATTCGGCTTGCTACCTGAAGATGATGAAGGCGATGAGTGGTTTAAAATGACGCTTACGAACGACAAAGGAGACGAATTGTCTGTAGAAGATACCTGGTCATATTTGAGTGATTATATTGTCAGTGTTGAAATCATTGACTTTGTAGCGGATAAAGAAGAATAAAAATTGGAGGAATAGATCATGAAATTTTTCGAAGTAAAATCACCATGCTATTATGCGTTAATCGCAGAAAATAATGAAGAAGAATGTGCAGAAATTACGACGAATAATAAAAAGCTAGTATTATCATTAGACATCGAGTAAAGAATTTATTTAGGAGGCAAATTAGATGGCGCGACCAGTTTTAGATGCGATGGATATGGATACTTTGACAAAAGGAAGGTATGTACAGCTGTTAGCTCGTGGTTATTCACCTAAAGATGTATTTAAAGCCTTATCCAAAGGAACAGATATGGAAAAAGAAAGATTACGAAAAGAGTTTGATTATTGGAGAACCTATAATGGAATCAAGGATTTGAAACCAGCAAGGCCAGTAGTTAAAAGAAAGAAAAAGATAACCCAAGAGTGAAGTGTAGAGCGTATGTGATCATAGGCTTTTTTATTTTTATCAAAACAAGGAAGGTAGGAAAACTCATGAATTGTAAAGAAATCGAAAATAGAAAAAAAGTGTCGAAAGAAATGGAAGAAAAGTTACTAAAAACGATGAAACAAAAACACCTTAAAAGGTTATCTGTCATGCAATATATCAGTGATATGCAGATAACAGGAAAGGAGAAAGCCTGTCTATTGGGATCAATGAAAAATTTTGAACAGTTGAGACGAACTTATGTGAAAATAAGTTCTAATTGCCAACTATTATTAGAAGTTTCTTGACGATTATGATATGAAAATGATCAATTATGATGTGGCATTGTTATTGAATAAAAAGAATAGTAAAATTTAACGTGGTTTATCTTGGTTAGATGTAGTTAAATTAATTCAAATATAGAAGGTAGATAGATGAATAAAAACAATAAAACTTTATTTAATCCTTACGTGGGCGTAATCATTGTTTTTCTCCTTTTTAGTTATTTTGCTTATCAAGGTTATCTAAAGGACAAAATCGCTGAAAAAGTAGATGGTGTAACAAAAACAATCCATATTCAGGAACAAGCTAAAACCTATCAAGATAATTTAACCAGTTTAACGGATATTTGGATCAATACAAATACGATAGGTAGTTCTTTAATGACATTAGCTCTTCTTATCACAGGATTTGCTAGTTCATTTGGAAAATGGTACATGCGATTGCTATCATTACCAGCGTTGATTCTTGCTGGGGCAACGATTTGGGTTTGCCAATCGAAAGCAGCATTATACGCGCTTGTTATCTTCGTTATCCTAGAAATTTTACCTAAGAAGATTTTTCGAAACACACACTTGTCCTTTTGGATGTATGCAGCAGTTTCGGTTCTAGCTTTACCGATTTCTTATTTTGCTGCAATGTCAGACAAAGTTCATTTATTTACAGGACGAGAAGAAATTTGGCGCAAATTCTATGAAACATTAGGCGAAAAAACAGGACAAATATTTGTAGAGATGAACCTTTCTTTTTCCATATAGGAAATCAGATTCTAGGTAATCATAATACGTATCACGCACTCGTCAATCACTATGGATTGATTGGTTTTGCTCTATCGATTATTCTTTTGCTTAGTTTTTTATGGTTGCTCGTAAGAAAATGTGAGCTGACAAACGGACAACTAACATTCTTGTGGGCTTTTTTAGCGATCATGTGTCAATCATTCATGGAAGAAACATTAACTACAATCAGTTGGGTGCCAATTGTATTCTTAATGTTAGCAATGGCTACACACCAATATAAAACCACCAGATAAATGAAATAGAATAGTAATAAGAGAAAACACTTTTTCGTTGTGAAAAAGTGTTTTTTGTTTTGTCTGAAAGGAGGCAGATGGATGAAAAAATGGTTATTTGGTTTTTTAGGAGTCACTTTAATCGTCTTTTGCAGTGTGTTTGGCTATGTTAGCTACCAAAAACATGAAGGAGAGGTGTTTAAGCAAAATATAGAAAAAAAGATGCCCGTAGATCAAATCAATGCACACGCAAAGAGTTATAAGGAGGATGCAACGAACGTCAATAATGATATGTCTTTGGGGCAAATGTTGTCCATACAAAAAGAAGCAATCAAAATGGGCGTCAATAAACAAGTATTTGCACAAATTCAGATTCCTGCACTTGGTTTAGCATTGCCAATTTTTAAAGGGGCAAATCAATACACTTTGAGTCTTGGAGCGGCTACTTATTTTTATGAAGATGCCGAAATGGTCAAAGGAAACTATGTCCTAGCAGGTCATAACATGGAAATGCCAGGGGTTTTATTTTCTGATATTCAAAAGTTGTCATTAGGGGAGGTGATGGACTTAGTTAGTAACGATGGCGTCTATCGTTACAAGGTAACGCGTAAATTTATCGTACCTGAGTACTTTAAATTAATCGATGGCGTTCCTGAAGAGAACTCTTTCTTGTCTTTGCCAAAGAAAGGAGAGAAACCCTTATTAACGTTGTTTACTTGTGTTTATACGTCACAAGGAAAAGAAAGATACGTGGTACAGGGGGAGCTACAATAACAAGGTTTTAATCAACGCGAGTCGTTGAAATATGAAATGAGGAGAGTAAAAAATGGCAATAAATCGGTATGTAAAAAAAGCTGGAATGCTTATTGGAATGTTAGGAATCATTGCAGGCTGCTTTCAGGGATATCGAGCATATGCAGAAGATGTCACGCAAAAAACGCCACCAGAGAAGGTCAATATCACGGTTCATAAATTAATGTACGATCAAGGAACGCAATTGAATGTTGATATTGACGGGATCAAAAACGATGGTTATACGCACGATCAATATCCTACAGGTGTAACGAAATACAACAAGGCAGATTATGGTGATGTTGAGTTTACGTTAGGAAATATTACGGATCAAGTATTACCGACTGAAGATTCTGATCTAACCAACGCGAAAGTGGACGAAATCGTTAAAGATGTAGAAGACAAGGGATCTAACAGTGAGTACGTCAAGAATGCAACCAACAAAATTACTTCAGCTGTAGATGAAAATGGTGAGATCACTTTTGCTGATCAACCAGCCTATGTCAATTCCAAAGGGAATGTATATGTGGTTTATGAAAGTAAATCCGCTGCTGGATTAGTCACACAAAAAGCAAAACCAATGGTTGTGATTGCGCCAATGACTGATAATACAGGTTCAGGTTTTTTAAAAGACATTCACTTATATCCTAAAAATATTGTTTCTAAGTTGAGTTTTGAATTAACGAAATTTGGTGACGATGGCACAGCTCAAAGCAAACAAACACCTTTAAAAGGGGCAAAATTTGAGTTATACAAGGGCGAACCTGGAAAAGGAACAAAATTAGGAGATCTTGTATCGGATGATCAAGGAAAGCTGACTGCTACTGATTTGACGTTAGGAAAATACTATTTTGTGGAAGTTCCTTCAGAAGTTGTAGTGGGATCAGATAAAGAACCAACAGCAGATCAATATTTATTAGGCGCAGACGCTCGCAACGATGCGCACAATAAATTAACCTTTGAAATTACGAATGATGGCGTGACAAGTGACTTAAAAGCTTCATACGTAAACTATAAAGCATCAGTGATCGATAAAACAGTAACAAATGGAACAGGACAAGAACATTCTTTCCAAATTGGTGACGCAGTAAATTATCAAGGAACGATTCATATCCCAACAGACATTGCAGGCGGAGCAGACGGTATCACAGTAAACGGAGTGAAAAGCGAAACTTCTCCTTACAGTGTATTTAAATGGGGGGATACAGCAGGACAAGGACTTTCTTATGTCGCTGCTAAAGCAAATATCAAAGTAACAAATAAAGATGGATCTGTGGTATTAAAAGAAAATACAGATTATAAAATCCAAAATTCAGAAAATGGATTTGTGATCGATTTTATCGTGAATAATGGCCAAGTAAGTGATACTGTAGCAAGTTTACACGGACAAGATCTTCAAATGACTTATAACATGTATGTAAATGACAGCGCAGCTGTTGCCAATCCATTAACAAATAGCGTGGATTTCGTTTATAACAACAATCCATTTAATCAGGAAGAACACCACGAAAAAACGAAAGCTGACGTTGTGACTTATGGTGCAAAATTCTTAAAAGTCGATAGCGGACTATTTGGAACAGGAATCAAAGCAACACCGCTTGAAAGCGCAGAATTTGCTGCTAAAAACGCAGAAGGAAAATATTATGGTGGATTAGTTGATACGGATAAAAACGGTGTCAAAGAAGCAGTATGGGTAGACGATGTAGCAAATGCAGCGATCCTAAAATCAGATAAAGAAGGTCACTTTGAAATCACTGGTTTAACTGAAGGTGAATATTCACTGGAAGAAACAAAAGCGCCTGAAAACTATCAAAAATTAACGAAAGAGATCTCTTTCAAAGTAGACAAAGATTCATACAAAGAAGAAAACCGAATCACGATCAAAAACAATCAAAAAGCTTCCGTACCAATGACCGGTAGCAACGGTTTTCAAACGTATGTATTAATCTCTTGCTTGTTGCTAGGAGCAGGGGCACTTTCTGCAGTTGTTTACTTTAAGAAGAAAGCCTAGAAGGATCAAAACCAATGATTATCAGGAAGCCTAAGAAAAAGCGAATCATGGGTAAATGGATCATTGCTTTCTGGTTACTTTCAGCTGTAGGTGTCTTACTTTTGATGCCTGCTGAAGCGAGCGTGGCGAAATACCAACAAAATCAGCAGATTGCCGCAATCGATCGAACAGGAACGGCAGCAGAAACGGATTCTTCTTTGGATGTTGCTAAGATTGAGTTAGGCGATCCTGTTGGTATTCTTACAATTCCAAGTATTTCTTTAAAACTACCAATTTATGACGGAACGTCCGACAAAATTTTAGAAAATGGTGTAGGTATTACGGAAGGAACTGGTGATATTACAGGAGGAAACGGTAAAAATCCTTTAATCGCAGGTCATAGTGGACTTTATAAAGATAATCTTTTTGATGATTTACCTTCAGTAAAAAAGGGAGAAAAGTTTTATATCAAAGTTGATGGTGAGCAGCACGCTTATCAAATCGATCGGATTGAGGAAGTGCAAAAAGACGAACTACAAAGAAACTTTGTCACTTACTTAGAACCAAATCCCAATGAAGATCGAGTAACGCTAATGACATGTACGCCTAAGGGGATCAACACACACCGTTTTCTAGTGTATGGGAAGCGAGTAACCTTTACAAAATCAGAATTAAAAGATGAAGAAAATAAGAAACAAAAATTATCTTGGACATGGCTTTTAGGAAGTACTGTTTTTCTTTCAGTCATGATCATTGGTTCGCTATTTGTTTATAAAAAGAAAAAATAAAGGAGGGTAACCAACATGAGAAATAGAAAATGGCTATTTGTTTGTGCAGCCGCTCTTTTTTCTTTCACTGCCTACACACAGTTGACGTTTGCAGACAGACAAGAAAGCACGGATAGCACAGAACAAACAATCCAAACGTCAGATAGCAGCACGATTCAAAGCAGCGATGAAACCGTCGATTCGTCAACAGTTGATTCTTCAGAAGAACCTAAAATTGCTGAAGACGATCAAATAGTCAAACAGACCATTCACGTTCAAAAGATTATTTCTTCAGAACAATTAGACAACCAGGGGCATGAAAAACAAGAAGGAGTAAATGGCGCGAAGTTTTCTGTTTATGATGTATCGGACATTTTACAAAAGATGGATGTTAAGGATCTCACTACTGACCAAATTGAATCCCAATTAAAAGATCGAGTGAAAAAACTATCCAGTGATCAATTGAAGCTAGTTTCTAATGGAGAAACAAAGACAATTGATCAACAAACAGGTGTCTTTGAATTCTCGGTAGAAGTACAGGCAAATCAGAAACAAGCTTATTATATTGTCAATGAATCAAGTCCTGAAAACATTTCTAATAGCGAGGATATTTTGCTATTAACACCTGTTTCTGATAAAAACGGTGAATTCTTAAAGGATGTGTGGATCTATCCTAAATCAGAAGCTTCGCAACCTAAAGAAGAAGTAAAAAAAATCGTTTCTACTGGCGTAAAGAAAAACTTCTTTGAGAATTGTTGGGATTTTGTTACTCACTTGTTTTCTAGAGATTAAGGAAGAAATAAAATGAAACTGATCAAATTATTATTATTCAATCTTTCTTGTTTAACCGCAGTCTTTTTGTACTGCGGTTTATTATTTTCTAAACTATCTATTTTGCCAAGCTACCAACTATACCTAATGAGGATTTTAAACATACCAGCTGCTTCCATGCCGCTAGATATTATGGAAAAGCTCATTAGGAATCCATTATTTACTACGATCAATTTGATCGTTATTGTCGGAATTTCACTAGTTATTTATAAAAAAGAGGGGATGAAGGGATGAATTTTAAACACTCGTGGACAAGACGGTTAAAATATGTTTTTCCCATAATGATGATGTTAGGTACATTGTTTGGGTTAAAAACAGCCAATGTCTTTGCTGAAAAAGTTATTGTCGATCCGTCAAATCCAATCCAGAACGTAAAGAATAATTTTATTATTCCAAAAGATGTTCCTAATGCAAAAACAAATATTACTGTAAACGGAGCGTCAAAAGTTTACAAATATCATGTTGATGCCAACAAAGGTGGTTTTACAGACGACTACGTAGGATTAGTGGAGGGAAACAAAAATATACGCTATCCTTCTTTCCAAAAAGAATACGGTGAAACAAACCTTGTTTTAGAAGGCGTAACAACCAACACCAAAGTCAATATTAACTATGGAAAAATCGGTACGTATAACGGGAAAAAAGTCAATATCAAGCTAGTTCTATCTAATATTCACTTATACTCGGATACGTTGCCGTGGAATCTACTAGATAACAACTATACAAAAACTCATTTTCGAGACGATGGCTATAAAAATACGAATGGTGCAATGAGTAAATCTAAAAAAAGAACAGTACTTTGGATCTCAGACAATCTTTTCTCAGGAATTGTTTACCATTCAACACAAATGAATGTGCAGCTAGTAGCCACATATGAGGACGGTAGCCCCGTTCAATTTTCAGGAGATACATTTATCAGTTTTAACTCTTTGAACCCTGCAGGAGGAAAAAGCACGGATCTTAAAGGAGAATATGCCCACTATGACAAAATGAATACGACAGATTGGTATGTCAGAAAAGATACGGTTCTTTCAGAATTTAAATCTTTCTACAACAATCTGAACGTGGTAGGTGGCCACCCAGGAGGAAGCTCTAAGCTGACACAAGCGGATAATGATTTCAATAATTTGCATGATAAATTAGGAGATCCGAAGTTTGGTCAAGGTACTGTGTCCTTTAAAATATCTGAAGCAAATCCGACGTTTGTGATTGGTTCTTCTAATGTTCAAACCTGGTTTACTTTATCTTCTGCGACAATCTTTAGTGTTGTTCCTGATCAACCTGAAAAAACAGGGGTTGATAAAAATGGAAATAACGTGAACGATAAAATGTTGCAAGTAGGAGACACGATTCAATATCGAATCAAACAGAAGGTGAATCGATTAGGAGTGGATTTACTAGCGGTTTACGATCGATTTGAGTTAATCGATAATTTACCAAAAGAAGTAAATTACGTCGATGCACACGTTGAAAGTGGTACAAATAAAAAATTCGATGTATCTGGTGAAGTGACCTATGACAAAACAAAACACCAGGTAAAATATGCAGCGAAAGCTGATACATTAAAAAATCGAATGAAGTATAACGGCGAAACTTACGAATTAGTGATCAATGTAAAAGTCAATGAATTGGCCAATCAAAATAGTGTAGCCAAAAATCAGGGAACGTCGATCATTAATAAAGTAGAAAAGAATACAAATATCATTACCGTTTATTTCCCTAAAATTCCAGTGAAAGAAGTACAACAAAATGGAAAAGATGTAAACGGACGAAATGACGGTAAGAAGGGTACGCCGACAGCTCCTTTAAACGCAGGATCTGAAGTACAATATCTAGTCACACAAAAATGGCACACAAAAGGCGTAGACGCTGCGTCAGATCACTACAAACAATTTAGTATTCAAGATCCAATTGAAGCTCGTTTGACATATAAAGAAGGTTCTGCGCAAGTAATAGATAAGAGTAAAGGAAAAGATATTACTTCTGAAGGCACACTAACCTATGATAGCAATTCAAGAACGCTGAAGTGGGAAGCTTCCGCTGACTTCTTAAGTAACAATCTTTTAGATGGACGAGAAATTCAGCTGATATTTACAGCTAAAACTCCATTACAATCAGAAAAAAATATTGATAACCAAGCCGTAGTAGCAGTAGATAATGTTTCTAATAAAACAAATGTTGTGACAATTGGGGTTGATCCTAACTTGCCACAGGTAATTGTTCCTAAAACAGGTTCTACACATTTAGTAACGATTTCAGCGGTCAGCTTACTATTACTTGTGTTAGCAACTTTTAGTTATGCGGTTCTGAGATACATTTAAAATAAAAAAACGAAAGAATGAATAAAATGAAAAAGTTAATAATAGTAGTTACTTCCTTGATTGCCATGATTGTTATTTTAGTCGGATGTAGTAATGAAAAAAATAAACAAACTAATCAAGATAATGGCGTATTGAAATCAGGAACTATGTGGAAAGAAGAAGTAGGTGGTCTTGTTTATAATTTGAAAATTATAGACGAGACTACCTGGGAATACTCTGAGAGTGTATGGCATCCAGATCCTGTACAAATAACAGTCAAGAGGCAAAAAGACTATAAAGGTTTAGAAAGATACAAAATAGTAGATTCAGCTGGTGTTAGGGAATTTATAAACAAATCTGATTCTTTATTTATTGTTGTTCCCTATGAGAAGAATGGCGTAAAAAAAATAATTTTTCTTGGATCTAGCAAGGATGAAAAGCGAACGAAAGAGAAATTGATTCACGATGGATCACAATCCAATAAATATAAGTTACAAAAGACTAGCGAGTGATTGCTAGTCTTTTTATTTGTCCTGAAGGAGGAATCACAGTGGCAAAAGCTAAAACGCCATTTGAAAAAGCCGCGTCTAAAATCTTAGAACGCCGCGGTGTATCTGAAACACAGTGGAAACAAGAAGTCCTTGAAAAAGCACAATTTGACCTATTACGGGGAAAAGACAAGGACTTAGAAGGATATATCTATCAACGTGAACGTGAAAAGCTTGTTTTCGATGAAATTATTAAACACTAAAAGGAGCGAACAATTTTATGTTTGAATCAATTACAATGAATTTTTTAACACAACCGAAAGTAGTAGCTGCGGTTGATATTTTTAGAGCATTACAAACTGCCGCAACTAGTTTAAAAAACAATCTGATGATTTTTGCTGCTGCTGCGGCCGTTGCTTCCATTGTTATTGGGGGTCTTTTCTTCCTATTTGGACGAAGAGGAGCTGAAAATGGGAAGATGCACGTAGGCTATGTATTGATGGGGGTAGGAGTTATTTTAGCAGCAGCTTCTATTGTGGTTTCGTTATTTGGATTGTTTGGACAAACACCTCAAGGATTATAAGAAAGTAAAAAAGTAGGAGTAAGAAGTAGTCGATACTTTTTACTCCTTTTTTATGAAAGGAGAATACTCATGTACTTTACGATTGCAGGCAATACCAAAACAGATAAAGAGTTAATAAAAAAAGCAACGAAGGAAGTAGGAAAGCGTACTTCTTTTTTACCGAAAACAATTAAATATTCTGTCATTGAAACGGAAGAACAGCTACATGTGTTAGGGAAAGTACTGGAACACGAAAGTCGATCTTCTGTTAAGTTGACTCTCACGTTACATGACACAGAAGGAAAAATAGAGAAAGCTGGTACAGAATACGTTTTTGGGCAACTGGATTATCAAATTTCAGAAGGTTTCTATCCTACATTGATGGATTTAATCCGCCTTGATGTGTTTAAAGAAACGGATGAAACTATGAGTGTGGAAGAGTCTTATCGAAACGAAAAACTTTTACAAGTTTTAGAAGAAGAGTTAGAGAGCGACCAAAGAAAAGTGAATCAAGGGAGTGAAGTCGAAGTAAATGAAGAAGTACCATGGGAACGACCAATATTTCCAAAGAAGGAGTCAAAAGAAAAAGAGACAGTCTATGTTGACGAACAAGCTGATATTCCGACTCAGAAATCGATATTTGAGGAAGAGAACGATGTGATGGGTCAATTGGAGGTAGATCCCTTTGAAGAAACAATGGAGGATGAAGAGACGGCCGAAGTAGAAGTTGATCCAGTTGAAGCTAATGAAGAGTCAACATGGACTGAAGGGGATTCTCAGGAATATATTGAACCACTTATCAGTGAAGAAGTAGAAAAAAACGAAATAGAGGTACAAAAGGCAACTGTATTTGATTATATTTTGGATCAATATCCGCCAGAGCATGAATGGATGAAAGAAAAAAACAAATTATTTTTAAATGAGCTTTATTCGAAATATCAATTACCCCAAACCTATCAAGCATTTTTAGAGAGTAAAGAAGAATTAATCTCACAGGGTAAAGGCACACTTTTAGAACAGTTAGAGTCTGTCCAATCAACAAATTGGCATGAGCTTGCACAAGAAGATTTATTAGCCACCTTTGAAGAACGTCAACAAGAAACAGATCAAGAAATTAATGAGTATGCGACGGAACAGTCGTCTAATTGGGAGAAAGCAAAAGAGAAACTAAATAAAGAAGAACAGCGAGTGATTGAAGAAGAAGTACAAAAAATTAAAGAGCGATACGAAAAGAAACGCGACAATGCGTATTCCTTGTGTGTAGCAAAGATCAATAATTTTACTCAGACGAATCAAGAAGCGTTATCGAAAGAAAAAGAAAACTTGTTAAAAGAACGTATTAAAGAACGAAAAGAAGAATTTTACCGAGGTTTGCGTACAGATAAGCTAAAGATTAGCAAAGAATTAAATGAACAACTGAATAAGCTATATCAAACAACGACTGAAGTTCTTATGGAAAAACACGAACAGATCCAGCAAGAATTACAAGTACAAATTCCAAAATGGAAAAAAGAGTATGAAATTCAACAACAAGAATTGAAAGAACAAGAAGAAAAACAACGGCAAAAAGAAAAAGAGCGCGAACAATTAGAACTAAAAAAACGTGAACAGGATCTTGCGGAACAACAAATGGCAATAGAAAAACAACGGTTAAACCAAGTAAAGGAAAAAGAAGCAGCTGCTCGTAAGGAACGTCAAGAACAAATGGATACATTGCGACAAGCTCAGTTAAATTATCTAGCACAACCTCAACCAACGCCTTCAGTAGCTGCTGTTCAAACCCCAATGAACAACCAAACAAATCTAACTCCTTCACCACAGCGTTCCTTTAACGGATGGATGGTGGGATGTATTGCAAGTTTAAGCTTACTTCTAGGTGGAGGGACAGTATTTGCTTTTAATCATATCAATCAATCTTCACAGGCTGATTCTGTAGCCACAACGGCGTCAATCAAGGAAGAAGCCCAAGAACAAGCCCAAGAACAAGCAAGAAAAGAGTATGAACAACAATTGGAAGAATTATTGAATCGTACCAATCTGTCAACAACAGAGTCAAGTATGGAAAATAGCAAAGAGAGTGATCCTAGTAAGGCTAAAGAAGGATCAAGCGATTCAACTGTACAATCAAACACTTCCGAAAGTTCAGAATCAAATGAGGTGAAATAATGCGTGTTAGAGAAACAACGAGACGAAAAGACAAACGATTCAATTTAGAAAAGAATAGGTATCTTTCTCATTTCTATCGCTATACTCCTTCAGGAGAAGAGCTACCAGAAAAACATGACAAACGTATTTCTCAAAAGATTTTTTATAGTGGATTAGCTTATCTTCCTTTAAACTATGTTGTTACAAGAATACCAGAAGCATTTCATCGATTTGAGATTATTCCAGGAAGTTTACAAGGAGTGAATATTTTTCAGTTACAAGAAATGCCGCAGTTATTCCATTTTGATTCAACTGGTTTTTGGAATCCTTTGACCCCAACAACAAGTTTAGGCACACGTTTAGTTGTTTCTACGATTTGTGTTGTTCCAGCTATACTTATGGGATTGAAAATGGACATGTGGTTTCGTCCTCTAGCAGATGGGCAAAAAGGAGATAACCGATTAAAAACGTTAAAGGAAATCCAACAAATTTATCCGCAAATACCAGAATCAAAGGGAGGTTTTCCTGGTTATGGCGGAATACCAATTACTCATTATAAAAAGTACTGGTATATTCAGACGGATACAGTAAATACTTGTATTGTTGGTACTTCCCGTTCAGGGAAAGGACAGATAGAAGTTTTAGCAACCATTGACAATTTGTCTCGTGCAGAAAGACAAAGTTCAATGGTTGTTAATGATCCAAAAACAGAATTATATGTTGCTAGTAAAGATGAACTAGAAGCTAGAGGGTATGATGTGTATGCATTTAATATCACCGATCCACTGCAATCAATGAGTGATAATCCATTGGCACTCATCGTGAAATACTGGAAGCGAGGAGACATAGATACTGCAACGCAGTTAACCAATACTTTTACGAATACGATTTATTATGATGCCAATGCTTCAGACAACAAATACTTTAACGAAAATGCGCAGAAAGCTGTAAATGCGCTTATTTTTGCGTTGTTAGAACAAGCCGATCAAACAGGGGATTACTCCAAATTAACACCCAATAATCTTGTTGAGCTTCTTTCTGAAATTGGCGGTTTTAATTATCAAGATCCTGAGAATGATTACAAACAACTCAATGCCTTAGATGAATTCATGAATCAGTTACCACCTGGAAACATAGCAAAAAAACAATATGGGGCAACAAAAATTGGTTCTGATAAAGCAAAAGGGAATATTTTATCGACGGCAATCACAGGATTGAATCCATTTACCCTAACGAAAATTGCGAAAATGACTTCTCAATCAACCATTGATTATAAGTCCATTGGTTTTCCGAAGTATTTGGATCTCAAACTACACGAGAATCTGTTAAATCAGCGAATTGTTGTAGAGTTTTATCATCAAGGGAAAAAATTTCATGAGGAACGTGTCAAAGTAGGTTATAGAGGTTTTTGTGAAATCAACTTTGATTGTCATTTAGAGCAGGGAGATCATGTTTGCTTAAAATACGATCATCAAGGAAAAGAATATGTTGCTTGGTATGAGTTTTCTCAAAGAGTATTGAAAGACGAAGAGGGAAATATCGTTTATCGAAAAAAACGAGGAGAAACCCATTTACCAGAATTAGAAAAAGAAGCTGTTCTAACATTAGATGAGGATAAAAGTAACTTATTAGTAGAGTCTATTCGGATGCACTATACCGATAAACCAATGGCTATTTTTATGCTCACACCTGATTATGATCCATCTAACCATATCATTGTTAGTATTTTTCTTAGTCAGTTGTATAAAGAATTATCTACGCAATGTGTTAAGACTAAAGGAGATAAATGTCACCGTAGGATTCATTTTATTTTAGATGAATTTGGGAATATGCCACCAATGGATAATATGGAAGGAATCATGACAGTCACAGCTGGTAGAAACATGTTGTGGGATCTGTTTATTCAATCCTATCAGCAACTTTATGCGAAGTATGGGGAACAAAACGCAGCGATTATCAAAGAAAATTGTCAGACACATATTTATATTATGTCGACAGACGATAATACCATCGAAGAATTTTCCAAAAAAGTGGGGAATAAGACGGTTGAACAAGAGAACAGTACCACCAATTCATTAGGTATGAATACTCATATCAATCGCAATGTTGATTCAGATCGTATCTTAACTCCTGAAAGAATTTCTACTTTTTTAGAAGGTGAAACGATTGTACTCGCTCCTTTAAAACGACAAGATTTGAAAGGTCATAAAATACGGCCGTATCCTATTTTTAATCATGGGGAAACGAATCTTCCTTATGCTTATCAATATATTGAAGATTTCAATCCATCGTGGGATATCAATGATATAGACATACATTGTACACATGCGGACTTGGATCTTAAGGCTTTACAAATTGATTACGATTATTTTCTACCTGATATCTATGCACGTCGACTTTATCACAATATGCACGATCAAATAGAAGAGGAAGCTAAAGAAAACATTTTTATTAAAATCGTTCAATCTTTAGACAACTCAACGGCACAAAAGTTACTTATTCAATTTTATGAAGAGAAGCAAATAGATCGTTTGCAAGAATACCTTGAAAAATTGCATCAAAATGAAGAAATTACAGAGGTTATAAGGAAACGACTTTTGCTAGAAGCTGAAAAGGCGGTGAAAGAATGATCATTGGAGGAATATTTTCCGGCATTGCCGACTGGTGGTCAGGCTTATTTGGGGATGGGGATGCAGATCCCAAAACCGTAACGAAAGTCTTACAAGATTATGGTAATTATCTGCAGTATCAAGATGTATTCAGTTGGATTTGTAATACTTTTTTATGGGGTTTGATTAAAGGGTTATATAATCTCAATACTTTACTAGAAAAAACAATTTATCAAAGCTTTGATTTAAAAGACTTATTGAACGCTGCTGGTGTTAATGAACTGTTTCAAAGTTTGATTAGTAAGGTATTGGCTCTTTTTTGTGTCGTCACATTAATTTATTTAGGCTTAAAATTTTTTATGAGTAAACATCCACCAAAAATCAAAAATATCTTGGTTAATCTATTTATGGCCATGATTTTGATTTTTGGTGGTAGTTCTTTAATCGATGAAGGGCTAAATATTAGTAAAAACTTTTACGGAGACGTGACTGCAGCAAATAAAGCAGATAAAACTGGATCACCTGCTTTTCAAATTATTCAAAATAATGTGATCGATGTGAGTACGCTACTAGAAACTGATCCGAATAAAGTAGAATCCCTACCAACAGATAAAAGAAATGCTCTCACGGCGAAAAACTTTAAGACAGCAAATATTAATTCAGTGATTATTCCTAAGGAAGCCGCTAAGATGGCGGATGAAGATAAGAGTGGGCTATCAGATATACAAAAGGATCGGCTAAGAGCGTTACAATACCGACTGGAACTGGATGATAATGGAAAAGAAATCCCTGTAGAGATTAGTGATGAGGGGTTAGCAAAATATGTGTATACTTCAGGCTATCGCCGATACATTAGTAGTCCAGGGATTATTTTAGCTGGTGAATCTTCTTTGTCGGTTGCCTATTTATTTATCTTGTTTACGATTGTAACTTGCATTATTGAGCTGGTATTTAAAAAATTCTATTTAGTAATTGCCGCGTCAACGGACTTTGAGACAGGACAACGGATGAAAAGTGCTATAGAAGATATTTCTCAGTCTTTCTTGTTATTGGCGTTTACGATTTTAGAATTACGAATCTATACATTAATGCTTTCGGGTATCGGTGATTTGCATGCGTCAGGAAAGATCAATGGATTCTTGTATGTTGTCGCTTTAATTGTACTAACCATTGCGCTATTCAAAGGATCTCAATCTGTTACGAAGATTTTCGGTGTTGATACAAGTCTGAAAAACGGCAGCAATTCTCTTCTTAGCATGTTTGCCTTAGGAAATATTGCGAAAAATGTGGGTAGCGGAGCTAAAAACCTTGCAAGTGCTGGTAAGAGTGGTTTAAGCAATTTAAATGATATTCGTAAAAATGGATTTGGCAATCGAAAAGATGTTACCCCTGATAACGGGGAAGAACAATCAGACGATAAAGCTACAACTGTACCTAATAGTAAGAAAACAGTTTCCGAAATGTTCGGGAAAGCGAAAAATGGTGTTTCTAAAGCCGCAGAAGGTCTTGGTTACGTCAATGAACGTGGGTTAAAAGGAACAGATGAAGATCTTACAGAAAAAGCCAAAGACACCTTAGAAGAGAAATTAGACGGCACGAGAGCTAAAGAATTGGCTGAAGCTGTGAAGAATCCATCCGAAGCACTAGAAAAACAAAAAGAAAAAGCTTCAGAAGTCAAAGAAGGACTAAAAGGTGCGTATGGTGAAGGACAAGTCAATGCAGCAGTAAAAGCTAATACAACAACCGAAAAAGAAAATCAAGAAGGTGCAGCGATTCCTTCAGCCAAAGATTACCAAGATGAGTTGGATTCTAACGAAAATTCAGAAGAAGGACAAAATGGTCAATTACCAAAAACAGATCCAGAACAATATCGTTATAAATCTAACATTAATTCTGAAAATGAAAAGCGCATTTCAGATTTACCAAAACGAAATCAAGAAGTACAAACGGATGATGATTCCATCGATCTGCCAAATGATAATGGAGTCGAAGTTGGAACTGAAAAATCAACGAAAATTGGTTTACCTAAGGCACAAAATTTACCAATGAAAGATAGTCGTTTGAATCAATTCAAGGAGAATGATCAAAGTTTTGTTCATCAATCAACTGCAGGTACTGTTCAAATGAAACCAAGTCGTTTGCCTGAAAATGGAAATCTGACAACTGTTTCTTACAATTTATCTGAAAGTGGTGAGACAGGGAATGCGTCCGTTCAAAATGTTGTGACAAGAGAAGCTGCACCAGAACCTATTCAAAAAGTTCACACAGGTTACAAACCAGCAAATGTGGCATTTACTGCACCAACAAAAATAAATGTAACAAGAGAAACTAAAAACAGGAACAATGAATTGAAAGAACAATTATTGAAGGATATCAAATCATAAAAGGCCTACGAGTTAGGCCTTTTTTCTATGTATGAAAAGGGGAAATCATTTATGGATAAATATATTAACATGAAAAATCCTCCAAGATTTAGTGGGGAATGGAAGTTTTTTGCCTTTTTCTTTTTGGATCTATTAACGCTTGGTGGTTGCTTTTTTTGGGCGAAAATAGTCAATAACCTTGTCCATTTACCACTCTTTTTTGCACTCTTGAATTATGGCTTATGGATTGCGATAGCTTTAGTGATTGTTTGGCGCCCCTATAATAACCCTGGTCAACGCCAGATTTTTGCGATTATCGAATCTATTTTCTTTACGGATAAGAACCACTATCATGCGTTAGATCCTAACCGAAATTATCATGGCACGTATAAGGAGGATGAATAAATGCGAGTCAAAGGACAAAATTCAGTTGATAAGAAATCCATTTTTCAGTTTGGAAAACCAGAAGAACGATCTATCTTGGATTTATTTCCTTATAAATCCTGTACAGAAGAGGGAGTCTTAGTTACTAAAGAAGATCATTTTCAACGTTATTATCGTGTAGTTTCTACAGACGTGGAAGGATTAAATGAACAAGAGAAACTAGAACGAATGAATCAGTTGACCACCGTCATGCGTACGTATGTGCCAACAATTAAGTTAGTTAATTTGACCACAGAGACGGATCTAACGGAACAAATCGTGCAAAAGCGGCAGTTATTAGATAAAAATCGTATGGAACAATCCTTAGGAAGAAATCTACAGCGATTAAGAAAATATGAAAAGAAATTAGTAGAGGAAATCCAGGAATTGAAACGAGCAGAACAAGAACGTCCTGACTTAAGCTTCTTTTTCATCATTGAAGGAAAGACAATCAAGGATTTACAAACCAGAAACCGTCAGTTAATGCGATCTAGTGGCATTTTAGGGTTAAAACCACTCTACAAAAAAGAATTGATCAAGATTCTTTATCGAATGAATAATATGAATGATGAGTAGGAATGGAGAAGAGAGAATGAAATATCTGTTGATATGGTTAGAAAAAGATGTTCCGAAGGAAGAGACTACTAGAAAATTTCCTCACACTTTAAGCCTGGGTAAGTTGGGAAAAGGGCAATCTTTTCACCAAGTAAAGAATCAAACAAGAAGAGGTGACTGTACATGTTAGAAGCGATTAAAACAGCTTTTTCACCACAAAATGATCAAAAAGTACTTGATCCATTAAAGCAACTAGGAAATCGGGAAATCGAAATTTCAAAATCCAAAGGGTATGATTTAGATTTTTTAAAACAAGTGATGCCACAAGGTGGATTAAATTTCGATGAAGAGTATGTGACCTATGGAAATGGTTATTCACGGTGTGTGACAGTTTATCACTACACAAAAAATCCAACGCTTTTTTGGTTGGCCAATCTCATGAACAATCCTCATACAGTGGCCACACTCGATGTTAGCACAGATGAAAAGCAAAAAGTGATTGATCAAATCAATCGTGCCTTAGATGAATTAAATGATCGATCAGATAACGAACGAAAAGCGACTGACCGAAATAAAAGCGCAGAAGAATACCTGGAACTAGCGGAATATGCCCGAAAATTGACTTCTAATGGGGAAATTTCTAAACAAGTCAAAGTGAGAGTACATGTTTACGGAAACACGATTCAAGAAGTAGATGAACGAGCGCAGGAACTGATTGAAAATCTCAAAGGGATGGATTATCGTGCGGTGACCTATCTGCATAAAACCAAACGAGATTGGCAATCGATGTTTACCATGTTCGATGAACAAGCTGAATGGTTCGGAAATATCAAAGGGCAATCACTACCATCGTTAAACATTGGCGGAGGTTTCCCGTTCCACCACCAAACGCTAAAAGATCCAGGAGGGACACAATATGGGGAAACCATGACAGGCGGCCCATTTGTCTGGAATGCGACGTATAAAAATAGTGTACGGTTGTCTACTAATACCTTGCTTCTAGGAATGATGGGAGCTGGTAAATCGACCGTTCTTAAAATGATCGCGGAAGCCCATTTAGCTGCAGGAGACTTTATTTGGGGCTTTGAAAAGGGAAAAGACTTTATTCCTTTCTTAAAGGAATATAACGGTATTATGGTGCGCTTAGACGGATCTGACGGGATGATCAATCCTTTAGAAATATTTGCCACACGGACGTATGATGAAGCATCCAGTTTATATGACGATGGATCAGTCAAAGATTTGAAGATCAATGAAGCAGCGTCCTATCAAACACACTTAGACAAAGTGGTCTATCAGGTACAGTTAGTGAGTCCTCAGCTAAAAGGAACGATGAAAGCAGAATTTAAGACCTATTTAAATCGTTTTTATGAAGAGTATGGAACAGTACCACGCGGCTTTACTTCCTCAAACTCGCGTTCAAATACTGATACGCAAGTCACAGGGAAAGATCCAGAAGCTTATCCGACATTCAAAGAATTTTTAGACTTCTTAGGACAACTGGAATTACCAGGTGCTTCCCAAGAGAAAAAGAATCGAAAAGAAGAAATGGAATCCATCGTAGAATCCTTATGTGAGACGTATGGCATGATTTTTGATGGGCATAGTACAATTCGACACCTTGACCAACAACAGTTGGTCTTTTTTGATATTGATTCAATCACTGGATTGGATCGTGGGGTGCAACAATGTCAAATGTACATGGCGATGACGTTGATTTGGAATCAGGCATTGATTCAAGGAAGAAGACAACGACGTTTAATTAAAGAAAAACAAATGGAAGAACAAGATTTCAAACGCTTCTTGGCGATGATTGATGAGTGCCATAATGCGATTAATCCAGATTTCATTGAAACGGTAAATTATGTCACAAACTTCCAACGAGAAATGCGTAAAGTAGAAGCAATGACTGTTTTAGCGACACAATCCCCACAAGAAATGGTGCCAGAAAATATGTCTTCTGATAACTTCTCGAAACTGAAGAAAGTTTTTGAATTTTCTTCTACGAAGATCTTTATGCGTATGGATGAATCTATTTTACGTCATATAGAAGGATTAGTTGGTAAATCAATGACGAACTCAGAATTAGAATCCATTCCTCAACAAAATCAAGGAGACGCTGTGATCAATTTTGGCTCAAAAGAAACCATTCGTGTTCATTTTAGTCCGAACAAACGTCAATTAAAATTGTTTGATGGAGGAAAATAATGGAAAACCAAAATGAAAGTTTAATCAAGCAGTATGTTAAGCGTCGTGCAAAGCGACGCTTATTTTTGTGGTTGTTTGGTACTTCTGCAGGTTTGATGACTATTTTGATCACTGTGTTCGTGACCCTTTTTCTAATACTTGCGGCGGGTTCGATTGATAATTCGGATTCAGATTCAAGCAGTGGTGGCGAAGCTTTTACAGGAGAATATTCGGAAGGATTACCGATTTATAAAGAAATCAAAGGGAGAGGCCCATTTTCAGATGAAATTGCGCAATATGCGGTAGGAGCAGCCGTAAAATACAAATTATTGCCAAGTGTGATCCTATCGCAATACGGGTATGAATCGGCATTTGGAACGTCTCTATCTGCTAAAAACGACTTGAATTTTTTCGGAATTACCTGGTTTGATGGTTGCTTGTTTCCAAAGGGTACTGCACGAGGAATTGGTGGTATTGAAGGTGGCTGGTACATGAAGTTTCCCAACTCAAAAGCCGCATTCTCTTATTACGGATTTATGGTAGCTACGCAGTCAAACTTTAATGCAAGCGTAGGAAATAAAAGCCCTGGCGCAAGCTTATTGATTTTAGGACGAGGTGGTTATGCAGCTGCAGGAATCACTGAAGATAGTCCTTATTATACAGGTTGTATGTCGATTATTACCTCAAATAAATTAACAGAATATGATGAATTTGCGATCAAACATTGGGGAGAAGGCGGAAATGACAACGGTACGATTACTGGTGAATGGACGAATCCTTTCCCTGGCAGCAGTTTAGATAAAAGTTCCTTCAGCGGTGGTCAATTATTTGGAACGAATCCAGGCGGTGAATTCCGTCCGAATGGTTTCCATGATGGATTAGACTTTGGTTCAGTTGATCATCCAGGAAGTGAGATTCATGCGGTTCATGGAGGAAAAGTCGTATACGTTGGAAATCCTGGTATTTCAGGTTTGGGCGCGTGTGTGATCGTGATTAATTACGACGGCTTGAATATGGTATATCAAGAATTTGCGAATAGTACAGGAAATTCTCGTGTGAAAGTAGGCGATCAAATGAAAGTTGGTCAAGTAATCGGGATACGAGATACAGCACACTTGCATTTAGGCTTCACTCGAATGGATTGGCGTCAAGCACAAGGACACGCATTCACAGATGATGGTACATGGATCGATCCATTACCATTTTTGAATAGCAGCAAAAAATAGATCAGGAGAAAAAATATGGAAAATAAAACTTTAAAAATCGTCTTAACAGCTGCAATTAGCGTTAGTTTAATCGGCAATATCGCGTTGTTTTGGCAGCTGAAAGAGGAACAAGCGACAAATACAAATACCTATAAAATTGAAGAAGTGGCTAAAAACGCCTCTGAGAAGCTCAAAAAAAATTCCTCTTCAGCGCAGGCAAAGATCGACAAGTTAAATCAAACTATTAATGAGAAAAACCAAGAAATCGATCAGCTGAAGCAACAAGATGGCACAAAAGCAAAAGAAGAAGTAACTGAAGCACAAAGTAAGACGGCAGAAGAGTTCGGTAAATTGGCCATTGATAAATCATTAAGCAGAAATGAATTAACGGAAAAACTAAAAGATGTAGCAACCCAAGAAGTGATTGACAAATTAAGTCCTGCAGACGATGATCACCAACATGATGATTACGGAAGTTACTCCTTTACATTAGGTGACGTGCAAACTTACGCTCAAACAAGCAGTGTAAAAGAGGAACAAAATTTTGTCGTATTTGTTGATTATACAATCGGCAATCCTCAATTCAAAGATGTCAAACCGCAAAAAATAAAAGGTGGATTAACTGTCACTGAAAAACAAGTAGATGGTCAATGGAAAGTCACAGACTTTAGTTATTTCACTCGTTAGGAGGAAGAAAATGAGTAAGAAAAAAGGAGCAAGACAACGTTTCAAAAAACGAAAAAGTTATCTTAGATGGCTGGGAATCTTTATGATTCTCGGCTTTTTGATTCTTGCTAGTCCGATTTATACGCACAAGAAGGTAGACATACCAGATGAGGTAAGCACGAACGCATTCTTAAACACGAAGGAACTGACGATGGTTTCAAAAGAAAAAGGAGCAAATCAGCAATTAGTTTTTGAATTTGCGATCGACGATGAAGATCAAAGCTTATTAAAAGAACTGGCTAATCTTAATTATCGCGTAGAAGTAAAGACAGCTAAAGGGGATTATCAAGCAATAAAAGCCGAAGTGATCAAAGTTTCTGATGATTATTTTGCAGTGAAGCTATCGCATGTACCAGAAGAATATATTGCTATGCGATTAACCATTATTCCTGAAAAAATCGATCCAAAGGTGGATATGCAAGAACCGCAAGATCTGATTTTTTATATTCACGAAGATAAGGTCAAAGATCAAGTGAAAGACAAAGATTATGAACAACATGCGATCAATTACAAAGTGAAAGGATACAAGAAAGAACAAAAAGTAGCACAAAAACAAATTGAATCTTTCCAAGCAACCATAGATTTGAATGAAGAATTAGTGAAGAAACTAAAAGATCAGTTGCCTTATCAAGTCGCAGATGATCAGGAAAACACTGAAAATAAGATTAATGGTTACCAGCAAGAAATTGAAACATCGAAAACGCAAATGAAAGATCAAGAAGAGATCATTCAAAAACTTCAAGAAAAAATTGATCGTATTACAAAAGAAAATATTTAGTAGAACAGGTGGAGTGAAAGAAATGAAGCGAGCGAACTTGGTCGGCAAAGATATTTTCGCTGAGCAGAAAGTATTGATTAAAGCCTATCTCAAAGTTGTAAAAGTCAAAGATGTATGTCAAGAAGTGAATTTATCTAACACGACAATATCTGAACTGAAGAATGGTAGAAAGAATTTAGACACATTAAAATTGAGATCTTTTGAATCTCTATATATAGCTGCTAAAAAATATTTTACAGCTGATAATAAATAAAAAATCAAGGTGGGTTCTATGTGAAAAAAAGTATCAAAAGTTTTTATGGATTAGCTATATCGCCCTATTTATCGTTGGGTTTCTCGTCAGTGTGTCCGTGATCGTCGGAACGCTTTTTCTTTTGTTCTCTGACGAAGATCTGTTACTTAAGGGGTTAATGAGTACGTTATCGTGTGTTATGTTACTTTACCTATGCATACAGCTCAACGAAATTATGCCCCCTCATTGGCAAGAAAAGAAGAAAGAATTTAAGGAAGAAATCGAAATAAAATCCAATGACTGGATCGAACATACGTGGCTTCCTCTGAAAAGAAATAGCAAACGAAAGGAATTTTGGGCATTGCAATTATGGCCAATAGGAAAACTTTTTAGTTATATGGCTTCACTTATGGTTACTTTAATCGGCTATTTGGTGGTGGTCTATGGGGTGGCCTATTACTTGTTAAGTGAGCCAAAACAGATCGCGGCGTCAAATATTTTCACGGCAGAAATGACAATAATGTGTGTCATGTGCTTTTCTATTTTTAGTTACTTACTCGTCCAATTTGTCAGGCAAAATTTAACAATGAGTAAACTTTTCAAAAGTTTATTGGACTTACTTATCTTAGGCAGTATGTTAACGACTCTAACAGATCGGTTCGAACAATCTGGAAGAACGGTAGAGGGGATAAAGAACTTCTTAACGACGATTGATCAATTTATAAATGGATATATGTATTTGTTTGAAGTAAGCTTTATTCTCGCTTTGTTTGGTTGTGTATTTATAAAACTCATTAAAAGATCAATCGAAAAAGAAATGGTTATTGATCTGATTCCGACGCTGAGCGGCTATGAGTATTACGTTGATTTTGGAAAGTATGAGGAGTTGATCCATACGGATATCGTTCACACGAGTATCCATGAAGTAACCGTTAAGGGCATCAGATCTACTTTAAAAGATGGACAGGAGACGAAAACAATCGACCGAAGAAAAGAGGTCTACAATTTTTATAAAGTTGAAGCAAGTCTACGATATGGCATTGGGAAATTGTGGTTAGATGGGAGTAATATTCAACAAAACAAACCATATGTTTTAGGAAAAGTGGTGATTTAGAACTTCCTATGAAAGATGAATAAATAAGGAGAATCCTTTGAAAATGATTCTTCTTTACAGAATTGTGCTTATAGTTGGCACGGAATTAAAAATCTTAAAGAAGGAGCATTTATTCAAAGTGAAAGAAAATCAGGATCAATTACTATGTAGTAAAGCGGGTATGGTGAACATTGAATACCGAACAGAATATTTAGAATTAATGGATCAAACTGATTTTTTGTCGATTCGAGAGCAACAAGAGCAAGAAAAATTAATGGCTACTTATAGCCAATTGATTGATGAATGGGAACAATTCAAGGAATCTAAAACATAAAATTCCATTTAAACACCTTATTTTTTAAAGAGCATAAGGAAACGTGGGAACACTTTTTAAAAAAAGTGTTCCAATAG
>OGDF01001827.1_pt1 | contig 30561 bp, 32 predicted proteins | sample 1570141 | NCBI WGS metagenome assembly OGDF01 (sample SAMEA4370581, study PRJEB24528) | human gut metagenome | reverse complement strand
CATGGAAAGACACAAAATTTTATGAATTAGGCTTGATTTTTATTATCTAATTTTTCTGGTATACAAAAAATTGTGAATTTGGTTTTCGAGTTGACAAATGTCATTTGGGTTGGGTAGAATTACTTATGAGTGAAAGAGGAGAGAGTAAAATGAATGATTCACAAAAAATGAAGTGGTACACACTTTCGTTTATGTGTTTTTCAACTCTATGGGGTTTTGGAAATGTTTTAAACGGATTTATGTACTTCAACGGAATTCAAGTCATCTTTTCTTGGATTTTGATGTTTGCGTTGTATTTTGTTCCTTATGCATTAATGGTAGGTGAACTTGGTTCTGCATTCAAAAATTCAGGTGGAGGTGTAAGTTCTTGGATTCACGAAACAACAGGTCCTAAAGCTGCATACTATGCGGGTTGGACTTATTGGGCATGTCACATTACGTACATTGCTTCTAAGGGTTCTGGTGGTTTGAAAGCATTAAGCTGGATGATTTTCCAAAACTCAGAAACTTATGCATCTTTTAACACAAAAGCTATTCAGTTTGCGACTTTAGCTGTTTTATTACTATTTAGTTATGTCGCAAGTCGTGGTTTAAACCCATTAAAGAAAATGGCTACAATTGCTGGGTCTAGTATGTTCGTTATGAGTATTCTTTATATCGTAATGATGTTTGCGGCTCCAGCTATCAATCCAAATGGTGGATATTTAGCTATGGATTTTAGTTTCAAAAACTTGATTCCAACTTTTGACTGGAAATATTTCAGTTCATTATCAATCTTAGTATTTGCGGTTGGTGGATGTGAAAAGATTTCACCTTATGTAAATAAAGTTGAAGATCCTTCTAGAGGCTTCCCTAAGAGTATGATTTTTGCGGCTATCATGGTTATCGTTTGTGCTATCTTTGGTACAATCGCAATGGGTATGATGTTTGATCCAGCTGTAATCGATGCTAACTTTGACTCATACAATGCGAATGGTTCATATTGGGCATTCCAAAGATTAGGTGAATACTATGGTATGGGTAATGTATTGATGATTGTTTATGCAGCTTGTAACTGTATTGGACAATTCTCTACATTAGTCATTAGTATTGATGCGCCTTTGCGAATGTTATTAGATAACGAAGATGCTCGTCAATTTATCCCAACTAAGTTATTGCACAAGAATGATGCAGGTGCATATTCAAATGGTATCATCATGGTCGATATTCTTGCCGGTGCAATTATCTTGGCTCAGGCTTTAGTTCCAAATGCAGATACAGTACTTCGTCAGTTGACTCAGTTAAACTCAGTAACAATGCCAATGCGTTACTTGTGGGTATTCTTTGCTTATGTGATGTTGCGTAAGAAAACAGATATTTTCCACCGTGACTATAAATTTGTGAACAACAACACAGTCGCAATCGTATTTGGTGCTTGGTGCTTTATATTAACGGGTGCTTGCTGCTTACTTGGTATGTATAAACCAGGGGATATGTATACTACAGTCTTAAATATTATCACTCCAGTTGTATTAACAGCTTTAGGATTGATTTTACCAGCAATCAAGAAAAAAGAGGCAAAAAATTAATTTTGCCTTTTCTTCTTATTTGTGGATAATTATAGTCGAGGAGATGTTTAATCATGAATACAATCGAAATTTCAAATGAATTAATTCAATTTATTGAATCAAGTCCTAGTATGTTTCATTCCATCAAAACGATTCGTACATATTTAGATGAGGCTGGATTCACGTATCTTCCTGAGTCTAAAGCTTGGGATGTTAAAGCGGGTGGAAAATATTATGCAATTCGTAACCACTCCAGTTTAATTGCGTTTAAGGTTGGTAATGATTTGGATTCTTATCATTTCCAAATGTGTGCAAGTCACTCGGATTCACCGACATACAAAGTTAAAAATGTGCCTGAGCTTGCCGGTCCAAATGAATATTTGCGTTTAGACGTTGAAGCTTATGGTGGTATGATTGACAACACTTGGTTTGATCGTCCATTAACCGTTGCGGGTCGTGTACTTGTTCGTAATGGTTCGAAGATTGAATCAAAATTATTATATATCGACAAAGATATCTTAATGATTCCAAATGTGGCTATTCACTTCAACCGTGAGGTCAATAATGGTTATAAATACAATCGTCAAATTGATTTGTGCCCTATGTTTTCTTGTGGAGCTCTTAAGAAGGGCGCTTTTGACAAAATGGTTGCGGATGAGTTGGACGTTAAGGCTGAAGATATCTTAGGTAAAGACTTATTCTTAGTGAATCGTCAAAAAGGTTTAGTTTGGGGATTGGAAAATGAATTTGTTTCAAGTCCTAAATTGGATGACTTACAATGTGCATTCGTTTCATTAAAGGCATTTATTGAGGCTGAAAATGAAAAGAGTGTCAATGTATATTGTTGCTTCGATAATGAAGAAGTGGGTTCAAACACAAAACAGGGTGCGATGTCTACATTCTTGAAAGATGTATTACACCGTATCAATGCGGGTTTAGGAAAAACGGAGGATGAATATTATCAGGCTATCGCGAAGTCTTTCTTAGTAAGTTGTGATAATGCGCATGCTCTACATCCAAATCATGCAGAAAAGACAGATGCCGTAAACTTTGTCACAATGAATGGTGGTATTGTCATTAAGGAAAGTGCAAACCAGAAATATACAACAGACGCATTTAGTCGTGCTTTATTTACAGGTGTATGTCAGAATGTGAATGTGCCAGTACAAAGCTTTGCGAATCGTAGTGATGTAGTGGGTGGTTCTACTTTGGGTAACTTATCCAATACGCAGGTAAGTGTTCATGCGGTAGACTTTGGTTTGGCTCAGCTTGCGATGCATTCTTGTTTTGAAACTGCAGGTGTTAAGGATACTGAATATGCGATTGTCGCATTGAAGGAATTCTATGAAACAAATGTGCAGATTGAAGAAGCTGAATCTGTATGTCTAGAGAAGTAATCATTCAAAGAATAGAAAAGTCGGATTTAATCGATGCGAAAAAGGAATTGATGATCGATCTAGTAAATTCAAAAAAGGAAGATAATTTCGACAAGAAAGTGGATCGTTTGTATCGTCATTTTTCTAAGAGTTCTACGTTTAAAAAACATGCCGAAAAAATGGTGGTTCGTGATGATGAAAAGCTAAAGATTTGTAACATGATGCTTGTGATGAGTGTGACATTGACTTTGTTCTTTTTAAAGGCGGTCTTGTTTTCGAGTTATGTTGTGAATTTTAGTGTGGATGCCATTGTCGGCTGTGCAGCACTTGTATTTTCATTGATCAATGTACGTACAAAGTATCGAACGCTTCAGCGGTATGATTTAGTTCGTGACTTTGTCTATTTGGATGTTTTATCTTTAATTTTATGTATATTATTTAAAATGTTCTTTCCTGTGCAAGTTGATTTTTCATTGATTATTTTATTGGTGGATTATTATTTGTGTAAGAAAAGATTTAAGGAAAAGGCATTTGAAAAATTAGAAGGGTAGGCTTGTGCCGGCCCTTTTTTCATTATTGAATTTAAAAAGAGAATCTTCTATTTTTGTTTCAAATATGGTATTATTGATTAGCAGTATGTAAAAGGAGACGTCGAATGAGTAAGAAAAGAGTTTATGCGGCTATCGAAATTGCTGATCAAGAGATTCGTCTTATCGTTTTAGAGATATTTGAAGCTCGTTACAACGTTTTAAGAACAGAAAGAGTTGCTTGTTCAGGTGTAGATAAAAATCAAAAGATTGTCGATGAAAGTGCTATTGTTACAGCCATTCGTCAAGCTATAACGAATGCACAGGCAGCTTTAGGATATCGAATTGAGCGTGTCTTATTGGCTGTTCCTAGTGTAAATGTAATGCGTAGCTCACAAAAGGTGCGTGTTCAGATTGAAGATGGTACAAAAAATATTCGTTTGTTCCATATTCAGCAAGGATTTAAAAACGCCATTCAAAAACGATTGAATGAAGATGTAGAATTTGTCAATGCGAATAAGGTGTCTTATGAAGTCAATGGACAAGTGAGTCAGAAACTTCCATTAAATCAGGAATGTGAAGATTTCATTATGGATGTAGATTTATTATATGCCGACAAGGAAACAATCTATTCGTATGCTCGTTGTGTGGAACAGGCAAATCTTGAAATCTTGGATCTATGTGTAGATTCATTTGCGATTGGTCAAGAAACTGCAGCTTTGGCACAGAGCACAGAAAGAGTTACAATCCAAATTGATTTGGAACAGAATCACTCTACTTTAGCTTTATTTAGTACAGGTCGTTTAATGACATGTACAACTTTGGATTATGGATACTTATGGTTCATTGAGGATATCCAAAGAAAATATAAGTTAAGTGATGATGTATGTTACAGATTATTGCAGAATATTTTCTCGGGTCAAGAAGATGAAAACAGTGATGTGATTGTTTATATTGAACAAAGAGAAGATATGCGTGTTGAGATTACGGCCAATGAATTAGCAAAGGCTTGTTTACCTCGTATTCGTCAATGGATTGCAGCTGTCAATGATGCATGTTTACCAATTGTTCGCCAAGGAAAATCAAGATATGTGATCACAGGACAAGGAAGTAACATTCCTGTATTGAAGGATCTAGATAAATCGTTCAATGCGAGCGCAATGATCTATCAAGAACAAGCTATTGGTGCAAGAGATGGTGCATTTGTGTGTGGCTTAGGTATGGCTTATGCATGGCAAGACATCAACCGTATTCACCATGATGACAGAATTAGTGCAAACAATAATGAATTAGAAGCGAGCATTGATTCTATTAATCAAAAGGCGCATACTGGTGAAGGTGGATTTACGAAGAAGTTAAAGAATGCTATTTTAGCAGATGAAGAATAAAAAAGAGAGGAAAATATTATATGACTGAATTTAATCAAGTAGCAAATATTAAAGTATTTGGTGTTGGTGGTGGTGGATCCAACGCTGTTAACCGCATGGTTGCTGATGGTGTTAAGGGCGTTGATTTCTATATCTGCAACACAGATGTACAAGTTATGAAAAACTCTCCTTGCGATAACAAAATCGTTTTAGGAAAGGAAACAACTAAAGGTTTAGGTGCTGGTGGAAATCCAGAATATGGACGTAAAGCTGCTGAAGAAAGTGAAGGAGAAATCCGCGAATCTGTAAAAGGAAGCGACATGGTATTTATCACTGCTGGTATGGGTGGTGGAACTGGTACGGGTGCTGCTCCATTAATCGCTAAGATTGCTAAAGAAGAAGGTGCTTTAACAGTTGCCGTTGTAACTCGTCCATTCACTTTTGAAGGTCGTCGTCGTGCAAACAATGCTAAAGATGGTATTGAAGAATTAAAAAAATATGTTGACTCATTAATTATCGTTTCAAATGACAACTTATTAGATGTGATTGGTCGTAAACCAATCGAAGAAGCATTCCAAGCTGCAGATAACGTGTTACGTCAAGGTGTTCAAACAATCTCTGACTTGATCGCTGTTCCAGCATTGGTAAACTTAGACTTTGCGGACGTTCGTAGCGTTATGCAAAATCAAGGTCGTGCATTGATCGGTATTGGTATGGCAGAAGGAGAAGACAAAGCTATCTCTGCTGCTGAAAAAGCTATCCAGTCACCATTATTGGAAGCACAAATCTCTGGTGCTAAATCAGCTATCGTAAACATCACTGGTGGTGACAAAGTTAGCTTATTTGATGCACAAAACGCTGTAGCTGTAATTCAAGATGCAGCTGGTGGAGATGTTGACTGTATTTTCGGTATCGCAATCAACGAACAATTAGGGGATGCGATCATCGTTACAGTTATCGCTACTGGATTTGAAGAACCAAAAGAAAAACAACGTAAAAGACGTAGTGAACCAGTAATTAAACAAGTTGCGAATGATACATTGTTCACAGAACCTAAAATCCAAGCGCCTGTTAACCCAGGTGTTGTAACTAGTGTTGAAAATAACACAAGTGATGATGAACAAATTCCTAACTTCTTCTTCAATCGTTAATAGACACATAAAGAGAGCTTAGTAAAAGCTCTCTTTCTTGTTAGTAGTAATCAATATTCGTTAATTGCTATGGTATTAACTGCAAAATCCATAGCGAGATAGGATAAAATATCTAAGAATCAAAATTTTGCAGAGTATTATTTATTAGGTACATTATTAAGTACGATTAGTATTTTAGTTATTTCATTAATATAATTGTTGAGCGAATCAAATCTTGCTCTTTTTTAATTAAGTCAAACATCTTAATTCGGTGTTAATTAAGTCATATAGCTTAATTGATCATTCATTACCGACAAAATAATGGCTGTAATTTAAAAAAAGTATAAAAAAAAACAGAGAATTGTATCTCTGTAATAGGCATGGCTGGGGTACTTGGATTCGAACCAAGGAAATGTCAGATTCAGAGTCTGATGCCTTACCGCTTGGCTATACCCCAATGTGCCTATTTATAATACACGATTTGTGTCTTTTTGACAAGTGTTTTTTATGTAAAACGCTTGTTTTTTTGCGTTTTAGACAAGATAGGAAGTATCGTAAGGAAATGCTTGAAATTAATGTCTTTTTCACATTGGGTTGTCAAAATAATAGGTGAGAAGAAAAGAATATATAAATGGGAGGTGAAGGAATGAAAAAGAAGATTTATATATGTTTGAGTATTCTTATAGTATTTATTCTTTCTTTAAGTATTGTTCGTGCCAATACGATGGATACGTACGGAATGAGTTTAAAAGAAATGGAGATGATGGAGGAGTATAAAAAGGGAAATATCAATACGGATGAATTTATTGAATTACGAAAAGCTAAGGCAGGTGAGTATGGTTTATTAGATTATTGTGATTCCACTTATTTTTTAAGTGAAGACTTTTATGATAACTATTCGGATGCGTATTTGATCAAGAATGGCTTGATGATTTTAGATCGCTATAGTGCAGGATTTGAGACGACTGTAGATGTGATGGAATCTAGAGCGAGTAGTGTAGTAAGTATGAGTCATCATCGGTATGAAGAAAAGCCTGGTTACTATATTGCGAATGGAATATGGAAATTGTCGAATTCGCATGAAGCATTTTGTGCGCAGGGATTGAATGCATCTCCTGCAGTAGGAGATGTGACTTCCGATCCATATTTGGTTGAAAATGAGAACTTAAAGAAATGTTTGTACTATGGCTATAACGGTCCTGGGGACATATTAACATCTCGTTATGGCGTCAGTGGAGCAATTGTACTCACAAGTGAACTTGTTTCGAATGCTTATAGTTCAAATTGTATTAGTAAGGCGAGTAATGATGGGTATCACTGGAATAAAGTAGTGGGTGGTTTATGGAATGAAATCATCGCAAAGCCAAGTGTTAAAAATTATTCAACCTATTTAGTAGATGTAGCTGGGTCTGCCTATAACTGGCAAGGGGTGTTAACGCCAATTCAAAAGTTGGCATATGGTGTATATGTGCCTACAGGTTCAGTAAAGCTTTTAAAGGTCAGCTCAAAGAATGAGATCAATCAATCGAATGCATCCTATACATTTTCTGGAGCTCTTTATGGATTGTATAAAGATTCTGGGTGTAAAGAAAAGATTGGTGAATTTAAAATTGATGAAAATGGCAAGTCCAACGAGATTAAAGATTTAGATATTGGTACTTACTACATTAATGAAATACTAGCGCCGCATGGCTATCAAAAAGATACAACAATCTATACTGTTAAGGTTAAAGATCAAGCGGTTCAAGAAATTGAAGTGCGTGATGTTCCACAAACCAATCTTGTGGATTTAGTTTTGGTGAAACAAGATGCCCAAACAGGAAATAAAGCGCAGGGTATGGCCAGCTTAAAAGATGCAAAGTATGAATTTAAGTTTTATGGGGGTCTATATGATAAGGATCCAGCAAGTTTAGGTGTTTTACCAATACGCAGCTGGATATTAAAGACAGATAAGACGGGCAAGATTCTGATGGAAGATTCGTATAAAGTAAGTGGTGATGCCTTCTATACGGATCTGAATGGAAAGATATGTTTACCATTAGGTACGATTACGGTTCAGGAAATCGATCCTCCACAGGGGTATTTATTGGATAGCACAGTATATGTACAAAAGTTAGATTGTACAAGTAGTACGTCTGAACATATTAGTGCATTTAAGACATTCAGTGTGAAAGATACAGTGAACCGTTTAAAGTTGATTAAAGTACAGGAGGGTACGCAAATTCCATTGCCAAATGTCATATTTAAGCATATAATGCCAAACTTACCTTTTCCTTTACAAGAAAAGACGAATGATAAGGGTGAAATTGAATGGATGGGTCTGACAAAAGGAAAACATACATTAACCGAGTTTAAGACTCTAGATGGGTATGCCCTGGATATTAAGCCTATTGAATTTGAAGTGTTGCGTGATGGAAGTATTTCTGGAGTGGATCCTGTCATTACATTTTCAAATAAGGTGAATCCTTTTGAATTGAAGATCGTAAAGAAAAACAACATGCATCAATTACTGGATGGTGCTATATTTGGATTATTTAAAGATAGTGAGTGTAAAGAAAAAATTGATGAGAAGAGTACGGTTGATGGTGTTGTATCTTTTGCGGATTTAAAGAATGGTGAAACGTATTATTTAAAAGAAATAAAGGCGCCAAGTGGCTATCAAAAGATAGATCGTGTGTATTGCATAAAAACGGATTTTATACCGGTTAAAGGACAATATGATGTGTATATAGATCAAGAAAAAGTAGATGGCTTATATGCGGATGCAAGTGTGAACTTGGAGTTTGTGAATGAAAGAATGACAAAGCTTCCACATACAGGTTCTAGTATGAGTTTGGTGTGTGTGGTTGTAGGTGCCTATTTAATGTTGAGGAGAAATCATGAATAAAAGAAATTTAATTTATACAGGACTATTGATGTTGGCAATGGTCACAAGTCCAGTCAGCGCAAAAGAAACAAGTGTTTCAGTTGTGCATGGGACGGCAAATTTTAATGAGGGGAATGCGAGTATTGTGATTCAGGCAAATCAAAATCAATCCATGCAGGGTAAGTCGTTTAAGGTATATAAACTATTTGATGCGACAAATTCAAAGGACAATACTTCGATTCACTATACTTTAAATAGTGTGTATGCATCTAAAATCAAGGAGCTTGTATCAAGTAAGTTATCTAAAACGGTATCGGATCAAGATGTAGTGGAATATATGATGTCTTTAGATAACGAAGGAAGTCAAAGTGAATATCGTACCTTTATTGAATCGATTCAAAAGGCGATATCTTCTATGGAAGCTCATATTGTGAATGTAGAGAGTTGTGATGTGAATGGAAATATCACGTTGGATAAGTTGGGATATGGTTTCTATTTGATTGATGAAATTACCAATGTATCCAATAGTCATTCGGCAAGTTCTATGACGATGGTCAATACGGCAAATCCTAAGGCGACGATTCAAATTAAGTCGGATTATCCGAGTATTGTAAAGAAGATTTATGAAGATGACAACAATATAGGTTGGAATGATATGGGTGATTTTGAGATCATGCAGAACATTCCGTATAAGTATGAATCGAAAGTGCCGGATATGAGTGGATATGTTTCTTATTTTTTAGAGTTTGAGGATGAAATGGATCCAAGTTTATCTTTAAAAGAAGATAGTATACAAGTAAAGGTCAAGGATACTATTATTCCAGCTGATACATATAGTGTAACTAAATCTTCAAATGGATTTAAAGTTACATTCAATGATTTTAAAGGACTTGGTAGTCAAGGAGATCCAATCTTGTTTACGTATGATGCGTATTTAAATGATTTGTCAGCCACAAAGATTTCAAAAAAGGGTTTTGAAAATAAGGTACGATTAAATTTCTCAAATGATCCGCAAACGAATTCTAAAGGACAAACGCCTTGGGATAGTGTTGTGTGCTATACATATCAGGTGAAGGGTTTAAAGACAAATGAGAAGGATGTCAAACTTGAGGGGGCTACATTTAAGTTGTATCGTGATTCTAATTTGAGTGATTTAGTAAAGGTAAAGAAAAGCACAAATGGATATGTAGTTTCAAATAGTGTAGATGAAGAGATTGTATCCAATGAAAAGGGTGAGTTTGTGATTCAAGGTTTGGATCAGGGAACGTATTATTTAAAGGAAATCCAGGCACCGGACGGATATACTTTATTAAAGGAAGCTATTGAGATTCAAATTACGCCTACATTTGTAGCGGATCGCAATAACTATACTTCGAATGGAGAGGGATTGGTTTCTCTATCGGCAACAAGTTTTAATACGCATTTAAATGCGAGTACGAATGATTTAAGCGTAGCTTTAAAAATAGTGAATCAAACGAGTTCTAAATTACCAGTCACTGGATCTATGGGAACGATTGTCTGTGTACTAACGGGTGCTGGTATTATGGTGTATGTATGTAAGAAGAAAAGGGAAGAATAGGATTCTATTCTTTCTGGGTTTCTTGATTTGTGTATTGCCACTCATCTTAAATTTCTTCTTTCATCAAAGTGTAGAGAATGTCATTTCAAGTTTTTATTTAGAAGAAGAAAAAATGGATGAGGGCATATTGGAGTCGAGTTTTAATGCTGGGTTGAACTACAATCAAAACTTGTATTTGGGTAAAGAAAAAGAAGAGTATGAAACGATGTTGAATACTTTATCCTCAAATGTAATCGCAACCATCCAGATTCCAGTGATCGATGTAGACTTACCAATTTATCGTGGAACGAGTGATGAAGTGTTAAATCGTGGGATTGGTCATTTTGAATTTACAAGTCTTCCTGTTGGCGGAAAGAATTCGCATTGTATATTAACAGGTCATAGAGGTCTTCCTAGTGCCAAGCTTTTTACGCGTTTGGATGAGTTAAAGAAGAAGGATTTGATCTATATACATGTGTGTAAAAAAGAATTGGTCTATGAGGTGGTGGATTCTATTGTGGTAGAACCGGAAGCTATCTTGGATATAGGTATTGAAAAGAATAGGGATTTGTTGAGTCTAGTGACTTGTACGCCGTATGGGATCAATACGAAAAGGTTGGTTGTAAGGGCCAAAAGAGTGTTTCCTAAAAAGAAAGAGAAAAAAGTGCGTAAATCGTATTCTTTTAGGGAATTGTGTTTTATTTTAATTCCAATAATTTGTGTAATGGTGGTGAAATGGTGAAGAAAATTGGTTTGATCATATTAATGATGATCGCATGTATTATGCCGATAAACGCAAACTCAATAAGTGTGGAGTTGCAGGATTCGGTAGATGAACTCTCGAAGGAGAATGTTGAGTTTAATGTTGTTCAAGTCGCAAAGCTTGTGGATGGCTTTTATGTATTGAATCAAGAATTTCAGGATTTAGATGTGGACTTCAATACGGAGTTATTGGCTGAAGAAGTGGAAGCAATTTGTACAAAATTAAGTGGGTATTCCATGGTTGGACAAACTCTTGTCACGGATGAAGAAGGTAAAGCTGTTCTTGAAGATGTAGAAGAAGGATTGTACTTTATTGATCCTGTCAATATTCATGAGTATGAAAGAATGAGTCCGATGTTAGTGAGTGTTCCTGAGTGGGATGGGGATACGTTAAATTGTGATGTGGTGTTGTATCCTAAGCATCGTCCGTTTGAGAAGTTGATTATTAAAAAGATTGATAAGGATTCTAAGGATGAAATCTTGGATTCTATCGAGTTTACAAGCTATAAGGATAAGGATTGTACAGAATCTTTAAAGACATTTAAAGGTAATGGTACTCTATCGATTTTAATGCGTGAAGATAAGATGTATTTAAAGGAGACAAAGGCTCCTAATGGGTATGAAAAATCGGATCAAGTCTTATTTGTGGAAGTCAAGGAGGATGAAATCTTTATTGATGGTAAAAAGGTAGAGAATCATGAGTTCTTGTTTGAGAATAAGAAGATTCATGTTCCAACAGGAATTGAATATCATGGTAATATTTATGTGACTTTAGGTTTAATTGCACTTGTGATTATTTTACATTTGATTAATAAGAAGTTAAGAAAGTAGGAGTTTTTCTACTTTCTTTTCTTGTGGTATGATGGGTATATGGAAAAAGGCCAATATGTATATATTTTAGAGTGTAGGGATTCTACATATTATACGGGATATACAACGGATGTAGATAAAAGATTAGAAACGCACAACTTGGGTAAGGGGGCAAAATATACGCGGTCTAGAAGGCCTTGTAAGCTTGTGTATGTAAGGGCTTGTGAGTCGAAGTCCAAGGCTTTGAAGTTGGAATATAAAATTAAACAAATGTCTCGAAAAGAAAAGTCGGAGTTGATTGAAGGAATCTTGAAAGAAATGTAGTTTCGTATTATTATATAGAAAGCGAAAGGATGATTATAACTATGAATAAAACTAGAACTCGTTTTGCGCCGAGTCCAACTGGCTATATGCACATTGGAAATTTGCGTACAGCTTTATTTGAATTTTTAATTGCGAAACACGAAGGTGGCGACTTCTTATTACGTATTGAGGATACTGACCAAGAGCGTAAGGTAGAAGGTGCTGTAGATGTTATTTATAAAACTTTAAAAGAATGTGGTTTGAACTGGGATGAAGGTCCAGATATTGGTGGAGACTTTGGTCCATATGTTCAAAGTGAACGTTTACCTATGTACAAAGGGTATGCCGAAGATTTAATTAAACTTGGTGGAGCTCACTATTGTTTCTGTAGTGAAGAGGAGATTGAGGCTCAAAGAAAAGAAGCTGAAAGCTTAGGTATTTCTTTTAAGTTCAATGATCCTTGTAAGCACTTGAGTGCTGAGGAAGTACAGGCTAAATTGGATGCGGGTGAACCTTATGTTATTCGTCAAACAATCAAAGATGTTGGTGAAACATATTTTGATGATGAAGTATATGGTCGTATTGAAGTGGATGGAGATGTTTTGGATGAACAAATCTTGATTAAATCGGATGGATATCCAACATATAACTTTGCGAACATTATTGATGATCACCAGATGCAGATTTCTCACGTAGTTCGTGGAAATGAATATTTATCAAGTACACCTAAGTACAACTTGATTTATGATGCGTATGGATGGCAAAGACCTACATACGTACACGTACCACCTGTAATGAAGGATGAACACCACAAATTATCAAAACGTAATGGAGATGCTTCTTTCCAAGATCTTGTTGCGAAGGGATATTTGCCGGATGCGATCATGAACTATATCGCACTTCTTGGATGGGCTCCTGAAACAGAACAGGAAATCTATACTTTGGATGAGTTGATCAAAGTATTTAATATTCACCGTATTTCTAAATCACCAGCCATTTTCGATATTGATAAATTGACTTGGATGAACGGTGTATATTTAAGAAACATGGATGAAGAAACATATTATGAAACAGTTCGTCCATACTTAGAAAAAGCGGTTCATGGAGCATACAACTTAAAAGAGATTGCCAAAATCATTCAACCTCGTATTGATATCTTGAATCAAATCGAAGAAAGTGTTGACTTCTTTGATACATTAGTAGATTACGATTTAGAGATGTATCGTCACAAGAAGATGAAGACAACTCCAGAAGTTGCATTAAAAGCTTTAAAAGCCAGCAAGCAAACTCTAGAAACCTTTGATCAATGGGACAGCATGGATGCATTGCACGAATGTTTATTAGCTCTTCCTAAAGAGTTGGAAATGAAGAATGGACAGGTATTATGGCCAATTCGTACAGCCGTTTCTGGTAAACAATTCACTCCAGGTGGAGCGATTGAAATTGCGTTTATCTTAGGAAAAGATGAAACATTACGTCGTATCCAAGTGGGTATTGATCGTTTGAGTGAAATCGTAGAAGAGTAAAACATACAAACGCTTAGAGAAATCTAGGTGTTTTTTTTTGCGTTTTACCAGCAAAAACAAATAAATAATTACGTATCTGTAATATAGAATTGTCGATAATATGATATGCTATTACTAGATCGAGGATTGCTTATGAGATATTTTTCAGTGGCTGAAATAGCTAAAAAATGGGATATATCCGAGCGCAGTGTTCGAAATTATTGTGCACAGAATCGTGTAGATGGTGCATTTATTGCCGGTAAAACTTGGGAAATTCCAGAAAATGCCAAAAAACCAGTTCGTATGAACAAGAAGAAAGAACAGCCTGTTACTTTATTGGATGTCTTGAAGGAAGTCGCTTGAGTCATGATCAAACTCGATATATTTTTGAAACAAATACGATTGGTGTAGAAAATGAAGTGTTGAATGTGGATGATGTACTTGAAACGGCAAATCACTTTCGATGTATTGATATGATTATTGATCATGCCAAGACTACTTTGAGCGAGAATTTTATTAAAGATTTACACTTGACTTTGAAGAATGGTACAAGTGATTCAAGAAAAGAAGGGTTTGTGGTCGGCGACTATAAAAAGGTACCAAATGAAGTGGGAGGAATGAATACAGCACTTTCTGAAGAAGTTCCAGGTAGAATGAAGGGATTGTTAAAAGAATATAATGGTAAAAAAGAAAAGACTTTTGAAGATATACTCGATTTTCATGTAAGGTTTGAGCGTATTCATCCATTTCAAGATGGAAATGGTCGTGTTGGAAGATTGATTTTATTTAAAGAATGTTTGAAATATAATATTGTCCCATTTATAATCAATGATCAGTTGAAAATGTTTTATTATCGCGGTTTAAAAGAATGGAATTATGAAAGAGGCTATCTGATGGATACTTGTTTGTCGGCACAAGATAAATATAAAGCTTATTTGGATTATTTTAGAATTGCTTATGAGAATAATAAATCAAATTGAAATCGATGAATATACTGTGATTGAAGTGTCTGATCAAACGTGTTTTGGAAACTATGTGGTAATTGAAGGTAAAGAATATCCTACAGAAATCGTATATGATTTTTGTAGGATATTCTTTAAATTAGATTCAATTCTTTAAAGGCATGATATATACCATCTTCATCTAGTGATGTTGTGATCATGTTAGCTTTATCTTTGATTTCTTGTGGAGCATTTCCCATGGCGATGCTCAGATGTGCTTTTTCAAACATAGGAATATCATTGAAGCCGTCTCCAATCGCAATCGTATCTTTAATGTCAGCATTAAAGTATTTGATTACGGCATCCATGCCTGTGGCTTTGTTGATGTGGTAGGAAGTGATTTCTCCACTTTCTTTTCCTAGTGGCGCAAAGGTTGCCGGAATCACATCGTATTTGTCGGATAGATCTTGTTGGATCTTTTTGTATGGCGTTTTCCCATTGTCAATAACGGAGACTTTGTTGTAGACAAGGTCTTTTATATTGTCGACAACGGTGATTTGGCTCGTTAGAATTGTAAGGCCGTGTTTGGCTTTTTCTTCTTCACTTTTGCCGGCACATTGTTCTTCCACCATTTTTAACATCGTGTCTTTTGTATATTGAGTGGCATAGATGCCATTAGAACATTCAAAGTTAGCGGGAATGTTGTTTTCTAATAAGTAGTTTGAAAGATATTGGCTTTCTTCTTTTGTGAGTGCATTTTCTTCTACGATTTTGTGTTCACATTCAATGGTTGCCCCACTTCCGGCAATAATCGCATCATAGTCAATTTCTAGCATCGGACCAAAGATTTCAATGCGCTGTCTTCCTGTGCATAAAATGACTTTATGTCCGTTTTTTTGGGCTTGAATACAAGCTTTGATGGCACTATCCGGAATATAGCCTTCGTGATGGAATAGAGTGCCGTCGGCGTCTAAAAATATAAGTTTCATGAGTACCTCTTTCTGATTGGACGAAATGATATTTTTATTCTACAATAGAAAGGTAAATATTTAAAGGGGAGGGATAAAATGGGCGATTATATGGTGATAGGTATTGTGTTTGTTTTCGTGGTATTGATGTCAATACTTCCAAAACCAGTTTATAATGCGATTACGCGTGCTTTTTCAATGCATAAAAATGGAATTCGTAGAATTCAGAAGTATCGTACGACAACCGATTCCATTGGAAATTTAATGTTGGGTATATCGATAGTTTTCTGTATCTTCTATTGCTTCATTCCATTCTATTCATTTTTATATAGCATATTTTTCATTGTGAGCTACTTATGTCTTTTGGCACAGGCGTATCGTGTTACCACAAAGAAGCCTAAACAAATCGCAAAAACCGTTATCTTTTTGACGAATTTATTTGCGGGTGTCAGCTTTCTAGGTGCACTTGGCTTTTTAAATGGGCATGCATCGGTGGCTGTGATCAATCAGTTCATGATTGATTTTCATGCGCATAAGGTATTCAACATCTTATACCTTCTACAAAATCGTACTTGGATGTATTGGTTGTTTCAAGGTGCATTGTTTATGTTTCCACTCTTTATTATGTGGTCACACTTTAAATATATGCGATTGGAGAATAGTGTCAAAGCAGTTTATTTTGTGACATATATTATTAAGATGTTATTTTTGATTATGATTGTGTTATGTTTTTCTTGTGAGGCATTTGATTTCTTGGATATGGTATACCAGGTGGATGCACTTAAGAAATTGGCATAGAGGAAAGAAGGATTTAAAAAATGATTACTCAAAGAATTTCAAAATTACGTGAGAAGATGATGGAGAATAATGTACAGGCATATATTATTCCTACGTCTGACTTTCATGAAACAGAATATGTTTGCGAATATTTCGCATGTCGTAAATATATGTCTGGATTCACTGGAAGTGCAGGTGTCTTAGTTGTATTACTAGATAAGGCTGCACTATGGACAGATGGTCGTTATTTTATTCAGGCGGCAAATCAATTGGAAGGTACAGGCATTGATTTAATGAGGATGGGCCAGCCTGGAGTTCCTGAAATAGATGCGTATATTGTTGAAAATCTAAAGGAAAACGATACAGTTGGATTTGATGGTCGTGTTATGAATACAAAGGATGCCTTGGCATATAAATCTGTATTTGATTTGGCACACTTAAATATGAATGTAAATCTAGATTTAGTAAATGACGTATGGACAGATCGTCCACAGCTTCCTAGTACACCAACTTTCCATTATTCGGAAAAGTTTGCGGGTGAATCTATGGAAAGTAAACTTTCTCGTTTGCGTGCTTTCTTAAATGAAAATAAAGTCGATTCCATTGTACTAACAAGTGTGGATCAGATTGCGTGGCTTTATAATTTAAGAGCACATGACATTCCTAATTTCCCGGTTGCGCTTGCATATTCAATCGTATCTTTAGATTCGGCTTCAATTTATATGGATGCTTCTCGTTTGGATGAATTGAGTGAAGAAGAATTTAGAAAGAACAATGTCACTGTTTGTGGCTATAACGATATTTATTCAGCTACAAAAACATTGAGTGGTTCAGTACTCGTGGATCCATCAAGTGTAAACTATGCGATTGTTTCTAATTTAAGGGCTAAGCCTGTATTTAAGGAGAGTCCAATTATTTTATGGAAGGCTTTAAAGAATGAAACAGAGTTAAAGTGTACAAAGTGGGCGCACATTAAAGATGGTGTTGCCGTCACAAAATTCATGTATTGGTTAAAGAAGAATGCGGGTAAGATAGAGATGAGCGAAATGAGCGTTCAGTCTAAATTACAAGTTTTTCGTAGTGAACAAGAAAATTATTTAGAGGATAGTTTTGATACGATTTGTGCCTATAAAGAACATGCGGCTATGATGCACTATTCTTCAAAGCCAGAAACGAATGTTGAAATCACAAATTCGGGTATGCTTCTAATTGATAGTGGTGGACAATATTTAGAGGGTACTACAGATATTACACGTACATTTGTGTTGGGTGATATTAGTGAAGAAGAAAGATATTGGTTTACTAAAGCATTAAGAGGACATATTCGTTTATCGGATGCACACTTCTTATTTGGGTGTTCAGGAATCAACTTAGATATTCTAGCTCGTGGACCACTATGGGATCAGGATGTGGATTATCAATGTGGTACAGGACATGGTGTAGGTCACTTATTGAATGTACATGAATCACCAAATGGCTTTAGATGGAGAGTGTTACCTCATCGTAATGAAATGTGTGTATTAGATGAGGGTATGATTACTTCTAATGAGCCAGGAGTCTATTGTGAAGGTAAGTTTGGTATTCGTCATGAAAATGAAATGGTTGTCGTAAAAGGCAATGTGAATAACTATGGTCAGTTCATGCATTTTGAGCCAATTACGTTTGTACCTTTTGACTTGGATGGTTTGGATGTTTCTTTATTGACAAATGAAGAAAAGGCTTGGTTGAACAACTATCATAAAGAGGTATTGGAAAAGATCAGTCCTTATTTAACGAATGATGAAGCTGAGTGGTTAAAATCGGCTTGTCGATCTATTTGATGAAAGAAAGAATGATACCAATCACATGTCCACATTGTGGGCATGTTTTTGAGATAAAAAGAGATACGGTTGTGATTGCACAAATGGATAGTGTCGCTAGAATACGCTTGAATGATGGTTCGTATTTTATGCATCAATGTCAAAAGTGTAAGTCCATGTTTTATTTGTACTATCCATTCCTATATCGGGATCCGAAAAAGAAGTTTAATCTTATCTTGACACAACAAAAGAATATAGATAATTTGAGTGAAGATGAGAGGGTTGTACTTTGTCATAGTGTTTCACAGTTTCTTTTGGCTTTTAAGATCTATGATCAGTGTTTAAATCCTAAACTTGTACTGGTCAAAAAGAAGCAGTTGGAAAAAAGATTGGGTCGTAGTATCAAATTTGATTATTATGACAAGAAGAATGGTTGTCTTTGGTTTGAGGATAAGGCTGTATCTTTAACCAAAGAGGAATGTAAAGCGATTCTTATTTTGTAGTATTGTCAAAATAGGTTATAATGTTTGGTAGAAATGAGGTTTTACGTATGAATATTTTAATTGCCGGTGGTACTGGATATATTGGTAGTCATATTTGTGTTGAATTATTAGAAAGTGGTCATGATGTTGTCGTGATTGATGATTTCTCAAATTCAAAACCAGATGTGTTGGAATCGATTTATAAAATTACAGGAAAGCATGTTAAATTCTATGAATTTAATGTGTTAGATGAGGAAAAGACTGAATCTGTATTTAAGGAAAATAAATTGGATGCGGTGATTCATTGTGCTGCTTTTAAAGCGGTTGGTGAAAGTGTGCAAAAGCCAATTGAGTATTATACAAACAACTTGATGACTACTTTAGTGGTTGCCAAAATGATGAAGAAATATCATGTTCCAAGTATTGTGTTTAGTTCAAGTGCGACTGTTTATGGAGATCCTGAAGTGGTTCCTTTAACAGAGAATTGCAAGCTTGGTGAAACAACCAATCCATATGGTTCAACAAAAGCGATGATGGAAAGAATTTTAACGGATGTGCAATTCGCCAATCCAGAAATGAGTGTAACTTTACTTCGTTATTTCAATCCCATTGGAGCACATGAATCGGGTTTAATTGGAGAAAATCCAAAGGGAATCCCTAATAACTTGATGCCTTATATTATGAAGGTGGCTACTGGAGAACTTCCAGAACTTGGTGTATTTGGAGATGATTATGATACACCAGATGGAACGGGTGTTCGTGACTATATTCATGTGGTCGACTTGGCAAAGGGTCATGTATTAGCGATTGAAAAGTACAATACACCAGGTGTACATATTTGTAACTTGGGAACAGGAAAAGGATATAGTGTATTAGATATAGTACATGCCTTTGAAAGAGTGAATGGAATTAAGATTCCTTATGTCATCAAACCAAGACGTGCAGGAGATATTGCGACATGTTTCGCAGATCCTACAAGAGCTAAGGAACAGCTTGGCTGGGTGGCTGAAAAGAATCTAGATGATATGTGTAGAGATACATGGAATTTTGCGAAGAAACAATTATTATAGTGAGGTATTTATGGCTAAGATTATTTTAACGGGGGATCGTCCGACGGGTAAATTGCATATTGGACATTATGTGGGTTCCTTAAGAAATCGTGTTCTTTTACAGAATTCTGGAGAATATGATGAAATTTATATTATGATTGCGGATGCACAGGCATTGACAGATAATTTTGATAATCCGGATAAGGTGCGTGAAAACATTTTAGAGGTGGCTTTGGATTATTTGGCTTGTGGTATTGATCCGAGTAAGACAACAATTTTTATTCAGTCTGAAATCAGTCAATTGACAGAATTGACATTCTATTATATGAACTTAGTTTCTGTAAGTCGTCTTCAAAGAAATCCAACTGTGAAGGCTGAAATTAAGATGCGTGGATTTGATGCGAGTATTCCAGTTGGCTTCCAGTGTTATCCAATTTCACAGGCTGCAGATATTACGGCATTTAAGGCGACTACGGTTCCTGCTGGAGAAGATCAGATGCCTATGATTGAACAGACGCAGGAGATCGTTCATAAATTCAATTCAATCTATGGGGAGACTTTAGTAGAGCCTAAAATCTTATTACCACAAAACTGTGCTTGTTTAAGACTTCCGGGTACAGATGGTAAGGCAAAGATGTCTAAGTCTTTGGGTAACTGTATTTATTTGTCGGATGATGAAGAGACAATCAAGAAGAAAGTTATGAGTATGTATACAGATCCTGATCATATTAAGGTGAGTGATCCTGGTAAGATTGAGGGAAACTGTGTATTTACATATTTGGATGCATTCTGTAAGCCAGAGCATTTCGAAAAGTATTTGCCTGAATATGAAAACTTGGATGCATTAAAAGCACACTATCAGCGTGGTGGTTTAGGAGATGTGAAGGTGAAGCGTTTCTTAAATAGTGTTATGCAAGAAGAGTTGGCTCCAATTCGTGAAAGAAGATTGGAATGGCAGGCAAAACTTCCAGAAGTTGTCAAGATTCTAGAAGAGGGTACGAAAAAGGCGTATGCGACAGCGGAAAAGACTTTGGATGAAGTGAAGTCGAATATGAAGATCAATTATTTCAAAGACAATTCTTTGATCTAGGGGTATAGAAAATGGTAGTTGTAGATAAAGAAAATTTTATGGGTGGTACTGGTATTGCGCATTTTGAACATATCATGAGCGCACAAGAGATGCATGGTATGAATCGTGTGTATGCCAAGGTCACTTTAAAGAAGGGTTGTAGTGTTGGTTATCATGTGCATAATGGAGATGGCGAAGATTATTTCGTTCTTTCTGGAGTGGCAACATTGGATGATAATCATGAGCGAACTTTATATTTAAAGCCCGGGGAACATTATTTTACACCAAGTGGTAAGGGTCATAGTATTTTGAATGAACAAGATGAGGATTTAGTCTTCATGGCTTTGATTATTTATGATTCTCAACAAAAAATGTAAACGGATTACTAATTTGTGCAAACATGATGAACAAAATTGATATATAATACTATTGGTTTTGTGAAAGCGTTTTCGCACATAGAACTATTTCTCTCTATAATATTTCTGTGAGAAATAATCCGTCAATTTATTCTCTTAAATCGCGACTTAATAGAGGATGCATAAAGAGTAGGAATACGCGCCTACTCTTTTTTGTTGGTCAAACTTTGTGTATTATAGATATAGGAACGTCTGAAGTGGGTAAAAGATGCGTCTCACACGCCGTAGTGGCCTGGGAAAGCGTCATTTATTTTTGAAAGGTAGGGTATGTTGTATAGCAATCAAGAGTTTTACAGATACATATAAAATTAAAGGTTCTGATATAGATCGATTCTGTCGTATTATGTCGGATACAAAGAAAATCAAAATTCAAATAACAAATGATCATCATGATCTAAAAGATGTTGAAGAATTCAAAAAAATGTTTGGATTCAGTAAATGAAGTACGTAACCGTTCTTTGAAATGTATTGATTCTAAACTTACTAGAAAACAAAAAAAGAGTTTCTTTGGAACGACCTATGCATTTGGAAAAACGAATAATACACAGTTAATTGGACAATTATCAAAGAATTATACAAATGGTAATGATAAATTGATTAGTGGGGATTTACTTATTGAACTAGCTTTCGAGCGTATTAAAGAAAAGAATATGTTAAGTTCTAGTCCAGTAATTCACATAGATTGCAAAGATGAGCCGAAGTTAAAACAATTTTATCATAAAATGGGATTTGTTTATTTTAAGAAAAACGAGGATAAAGATTGGCTTATGTATTTGATGCCTATGAAAAAAGTGAAAGATGCGGATTTTACAAATGAAAGATGATGTATTGAGTATAATTTATTCTCTTAAATCGCGCCTTAATAGAGGATACATTAAGAGTAGGAATGCGCGCCTACTCTTTTTTGTTGCATAAATGGTTTAAAATAATTGAAATTAAGTACAAAATGTATGGAAAATGTAATATTATTAAATCATGAAAAGATTAAGTAGGATTGAGATATATAATTTTAAGAATATTAAAAGAGCCGAATTAGATTTTAAGAATTCTATATTGGGTTTGTATGGACAGAATGGTTCTGGTAAAACAGCTTTGATCGATGTGTTGGATTTAATTAAGACCATTTTATGTGGTCAAAAAAATTTCATCGGATTTTTCAAATATGATTCATGTAGATGCAGACTATTCTAGAATTGTAGTGCAGTTTACTATTGATGAGAATGGAAGGCATAGTGAGATTGAATATTCGCTTAAATTCAATAGATCTTGTATTTATGATGAGATTCTTTCTTATGCGTATACGGATGGTGAAACAAGAGTTGCAAAGTCTAAATTGATAGATACTTCAAATTCACCTATTTTTAGTCCTGTATCTAAATATAAGTCTTTGATTGGACCTTCAAAAGTGAATGAATTGGATATTATGGTGATTAAAAAGATGGCTCGTAAGGAATTTCGATCATTTATTTTTTCAAGTGAGTTTTTGGAAGTAGTTCGAAATAGAAGTGATGAATGTAAAGACGAAGAGTTTTTGCGTCATGTGTATATTTTAGAGAGTTTGGTTAATTTTGCGAATTATGAATTGTTTGTCGTGAAATCAAAGTGTTGTATAGATGATTCAACGGTTCTTTCTAAAAGTGCTTTGGATGTTTATAAGAAACGAATTGAAAGTATGAATCGAGTTCTTCCTTATTTGGTGCCTGATCTTACACTGGATGTACAAGTGCTTGAAAAAGAATTGATGAGGGATAGTTCTGTTGGATATCGTGTGGAATTGGTTTCAAATAAAATGCCATTTAAGTATGAGTCGGATGGTGCAAAGAGAATTGTATCGATACTACAACCTTTGATTGAAGTTTTTAATGCAGATTCAGTTGTGGTTGCGATTGATGATTTGGATTGTGGTATACATGAATATTTGTTTGGTGAAATCGTAAAGTTGATGAGTGAACAAGCAAAGGGGCAATTGATTTTCATAGCGCATAATTTGCGTCCGTTAGAAATAATCAATAAGAAGTTTCTAGTATTCACAACTACAGATCCAGACAATCGATATGTCCGTTATAAGAATATTGCAGCACATAATAATTTAAGGGATGTATATATAAGAGATATTGCATTAAGTGATTTTATAAAGAGTGCAGAGATTTCTTATGGGGTAAGAAAGGCAAAAGGGTAGTGTAGTATTACCTTTATCTTAATTGTATAGCATAATTCAATGAAAATTTAAATGTAAAGGAGCTAATATTATGGATAATACAACAAGTTTCAATATTTGTGTAGATAGTGATATTTTAAAACAATGTGAAGCCATGTATGGTGAATTAGGTGTTGATTTGAATACTGCAATCAATGTGTTTCTTAATAAGTCTCTTTGTGTAGGTGGTTTTCTTTTTGATGTAAACAAGGAGACAATGGCGGCTATGTTGGAGGCTGAACGTATTGTGCGTGATCCTTTTGTAAAACGATACTCTGATGTAGAGGAAGCATTGAAGGTATTGAAAGAGTGAGTATACATTGAAAACAAATTTTTTTAAGATAATGAAGAAACACTAGCTTGAGATTGTCCATATTGGATAAAAAAAGAGTAAAAGCTCTAAATTTGATTTGTGAGCCTGAACATCATACCGAGTCCTCATTGTTTTTAGCCCGGTTCCAGGCTGACGTTTCCAATCACCTTCCGTTTGGTTTTGGTAGGGTACACCGTTTTTGGTATTTCTACCATCAATCGTATTTTACACAATATATTATTAAGGCTAAGGCTATCTTCTTGTATTGACATCCATATAAATGAGTATGGATACAATAAGCTTTAGTGTTCGTGTAGATAGTAATATTAAGAAACAAAGTGAAGCGAGTATGGTAATTTGAATATCGCAATTCATGTTAATGGTTTTCTTATTGATGTTCGTTTAGAGAATCTATGTTAGAAGCAGTATTTAGTATTGAAAGATGTTAGTTTGTGACTGATTTTAATACAAATTCACTAAAAAGTACAAAGACAAATGGTTGTATAGGGATTATAATAAAGATGTATTAAGTGCTAATACATGAAACTTCCTTTCTATCTTAAAACTATGGGAAATGCGGCAGGACTTTGTGTCTTGTCGTTTTTCCTTTATAATGGGTGTGGAGGTTTTTTTGTGTATGAAATATCCTAAGTTTTTAAATGAGAAGTATAATACGATTGGTGTTTGTGCTATGTCGAGTGGTGTAGGGCATAAGCTAGATAGTTTTGATGCGTCTATAGAGTATATTCAATCCAATGGGTTTCATATTGTTGAAACAGCTAGTGTTCGTAATAATAGTGAACCAAGTATTGATGCCAAAACTCGTGTTGATGAATTGAATTCGTTGGTGAATGATTCTAGTGTTGGAGCTGTATGGTTGGCTGCGGGTGGTGATTTTCAGTTTGAGACGTTGCCATATATTGATTTTGATTGGATTGAAAAGAATCCTAAGTGGTATTTGGGTGCGAGTGATCCTACAAATTTATTGTTTCCCATAACTTGTAAGTGTGATTTGGCTACGGTGTATGGGTTTAATGCGGGTAGTTTTGATGAATATGGTATTAATGAGTATTCAAGTTTGTGTCTTGATTTTTTAAAGGGAAAGAATGGTGAACTACATTCAAGTTCTCTGCATCAGGATGTTGATTTTTATAATGATGGAGCTCCAATACTTAACACAAAGACAGAATATGTGGGTAATTGTAGTGTAGTGGGTAGATTACTTGGTGGTTGTTTTGAGAGTATAAATGATATGGCGGGCACGCCTTATGACTTTGTAGAAGTTTTTAATGAACGATATAAGTTGGATGGGATTATTTGGTTCTTTGATATTTTTTCAATGAATTCATGTGATGTGTATCGTGCTTTATTGAAGATGAAGTATATGGGGTATTTTAAATATACGAAGGCTATATTGGTGGGTCGTGTACTATTTAAGAATGTTTCGGATTTAATTGGGTATGACCAGGCTTTTAAAAAGGCATTACCTGATATAGATGTCGTATTTAAGGTGGATATTGGACATACATATCCGCATATGTATGTAGTAAATGGTGCCATGGCTAGAGTTGAAGTCAAAGATGGTCAGGGTTCTATTGATTATGAACTTAAAGAGTGATTGAATATACGGAATACCAGGATGAAGTGCAATCATTATTCTTGTTAGTGAATTGGGTGTCTAAAGAATATCCAAAGTATTAGGGTTGGGTAATACAGGTCATTTGATTGAATTTGCTAAAGAGAAGTATGAGGATTATTTATATATTGAGGGTGCTGGTAGTATTATTGTTTGCAATCCGGGTAAAAGGAATAGTTTAAAGCCCCATATCTATAGAAGGTATGGGGCTTGTTGATAATATAATATTCTACTAATTTATAATTTACAACGAATGCAATTTGGCAATCAGTGCTTCTTGAAGGACTTGCGAAAAATTGATTTTTTTGCTCATAGCTTCTTTGTTTAACCATTCGGGTATGGTTAATGTTTTTTTGATGGCTTTATTGAAATGTGTTTTTGCATATTCTTCAACATCAACAGATACAAGGGTGACAAAAGATTGTTTAAATTCGAATTCAAGTTCAGATGCGATTTGTGTTGGATCAATTTCTTCTAACTTTGAAGGAATTGGAATATCTTCATTGTCTAGTTTTGCGCTGAACAATGCACCGGCTAGACAATCTACGGCCATTTCCATTGCGTCTTGTAGTGAATCTCCACATGTGGAAAGGTAATTGAAGTCTGGAAAAATGACAGAGTAATGATTTTCTTCTTCAAAGAAACAAGCTGGATAAATTGACAACATGTTGTTTACCTCCTTTTTAAAATATTCAAGCAGAGTCATTTAAGCCATGCTTGTTTTAGAATGGATTGTTCAGTTGACTTTGATAAATCTTTTGTGTGAAATGGTATAGTCACTTTACCTTTTTTCGTTGGGGGTTTGTATTGCCTGTGGGAACCCACTTGGCTTTTTAATACCCATCCATCCGCAAGGATAAGTCGTTCCATATCCTTTGACGTCATTGGCATATGTGTCCTCGTTGCGCATATAGTATATCAAAATACACGTGTATATACAATACGTATTAGTGTTGAACGTATAAATGAAAAGAAGGAAATTAATCCTTCTTTGAAATGTAAAGTGTACATGTAAAGTCTAGGTTTTTAGATTGGTCAATTAAGTATTGTGGTTGTACTTTTGCACCCCAGCTGTTGATTCCGCCTACGCCCATTTGTTGTTTTGTGATTCTTAGATGGGTTGTGTTGGTTTGTGGAAGTTCAAATGTGTGGTTGGCATTATATAGGTGCATAAAGGAATACTTGCTTGCCATGCATTCCATTTTTTCAGACTTGATGTTTACTTGAATGGTGTCGTTGGATAGGCTGCACCATTTGCAGTCTGTGTGGTTACCGTGTTCTTGTGGTTTTAAGTATGGAATGTAGTTTGTGTCTACGTTTTCAAAGTAGAAATCGGTTAGAGCATGGTCTCGATCTATATATGTGTCTTTTTCGCCTTTCCCAAAGTAGGCGAAGTTTTTGAACTCTTCTTTTAGAGCAAATTCGATTCCAAAGAGTGGTAGTGTTTGTCTTTGTGAGTTTTTGTCTAGGTGCAATTGGATTTGAATACTTTGATTGTTGTAGACTGTATAGACGAGTTTACATTCTTCTTCAATGGATTCAAGTTGTATTGTATAGATCATTTGTGCGCATTTGGAGTTTCGTATCATTTTAAAGCCGACTACATTTTGAAATAGGCTGGCATTTAGCCAGTTGGCATAGGTTTGTTTGGCACCGCGATCATTGTCGGTTAAAGCTCTGTAGAAGATTGGTTTTGGTGCTTGTTTAAGTATTTCTTCATCATTTACTTGAATGGATACTAAACCTTTTCGTTTGTCAAATAAGTATTCGGTATCGATAAATTGAATGCCAATGGTTTTTTTTCCTTCTACTACGAGCATGGCTTTTTCTTTGGGTTGGTCTTGTTTGACTTCAAAGACTTGTTGGTCAAAGGATTGAATGCCTAATGGTGTTTTGTAGTAGATGGTTTTTGTGTAATAGCCTGGGGTATTGATTTGTTTAAATTGTACGGGCATTGTTTTTGTGGTGCCTGGTTCTACGCTTGTTTTAAAGATGCCGGATTGAATAACGAGTCCGTTTTGTTTCAATTCAAAAATAAAGGTGTCTTTACTTAGGTCATAGAATAGGTTTTTGTTTCGGATTGTTACGGAATCGAAATGGATTTCCATGTCGACATAGCGATAGAGTTGTTTTAGTTCTTGGCTTTTGCCGGTTTCTTCTCGATTGGCTAAAAGGATGCCGTCTCCACAAAAGTTAGAGTCGTTAGGATAGTCGTCGAAGTCTTGTCCATAATAGTATTGTCCGTCTTTTAAAATGGCTTGGTCTACATAGTCCCATACAAAGCCGCCTTGGTATTGTTCGTATTCGTCTTCTAGGTTGGTATATTCTTCCATGCCTCCTAGACTATTTCCCATGGCGTGCATATATTCACATAGCATAAATGGTTTCATTGGATGGCTTTCTAGATAGGCTTTCACATTTTCTGGAGATGTATACATTCTAGATTCAATGTCGGATGCGTTTTCGAATGTACGATCTTGTACGATTCCTTCATAGTGGACAAGTCTTGATGGGTCTTGTTCTTTGAAGTAGTCGTGTAGGATCATAAAGTTGGATCCGCTTCCTGATTCATTTCCAAGTGACCACATTAAGATGCAGGCATGGTTTTTATCTCTTTCATACATGCTTCTAGCACGGTCTAATAGGCAATCAGTCCATTCGGTTTTATTTTGTGGAAGGATGTCATTAGCTCCATGGGCTTCTAGATTCATTTCGTCAATGACGTAGATTCCGTATTGGTCGCATAGTTTATACCAATAGCTGTTGTTTGGATAGTGGGATGTTCTTATGGCGTTGATGTTTAGTGATTTTAACATGTGGATGTCTTCTTCCATTTGATCTTGAGATAAACATCTTCCTGTTTTTAGATCCCATTCATGGCGGTTGATGCCGTGGAATACAATTCGTTTTCCGTTGAGTTTCATAATGCCATATTCAAGCGTGAATTTTCTAAATCCAACTTGTTCTTGAATGGATTCTATGATTTCGTTGTTTGTGTCATATAATACTAATTCTAATTGATAAAGATTAGGAAATTCACTGCTCCATAGGCATGTATTTTCTACAGGGATTTCAAATGTATCTTGCATATTGCCATTCCATACGATGTTTCCTTGTGGATCGTATAGTTTGGCTTGTAGTGTATGGGATTCATTACTACTCATTTTACAAACACAACTAAGAACACTTTTATTTGTGTCTAGATTGATGTCTGTATCGATTTTTAAGTCTTGTATGTGAAGGCTTGGTTGTTTATAGATCATGACATCTCTAAATATGCCTGTAAAGCGCCACATGTCTTGGTCTTCTAGCCATGTGCCTGTGCATTTTTGAAAGATGCGTACGCAGAGTACATTATCTTTTTCTTGTGTGTATTTCGTAATGTCAAAGCGGCTTGGGGTAAAGGAATCTTCAGAGTATCCGATAAATTTACCATTTAGCCATACGTAGATATTGGATTCTACGCCTTCAAAGGATAGGATGAGTTTATTTCCGATAAAGTCTTGTGGACAATCAAATGTTTTACGGTATTGATAGACTTTATTTTTGTCCATATCAATTTGTCCGGGTTTTGCCACATCATGCCCATCCCAAGGGTAGGTAACGTCTGTATAGTGGGGGTTATCGAATCCTTGGAGTTGGATGTGTCCGGGCACTTGGATGTCGTTCCAGTTGGTGTCATTAAATTCTGTATTATAGAAGAATTTAAAGCATGAATCATAATTTTTTGAAAGGTTGAATTTCCATGTTCCATTTAGTGAGAATGAGCTTGGCTTTTTGTCCTTTCCAATTGTATATATGTGGTCGCTATAAGCGTGTAGTCTATTTACTTGAAAGACGCGTGGGTCTTTGATCCAGTTTAAGTCTGGTGTTCGCATTGTATCACTCCTTGTTTTATTGGTAACTTAAATTATATCAAAGGCTAGTATTGAAAGGAAGGTAAAAATCAATTAAAATATTTGATAAATTGGAGGTTGAAAGATGTCAGACATTCTTGGTTTTGTGGTTTCAATAGCCTTAATTTATTTTGTAATCAAAGTCGCATTTAAGTTCATTAAGTGGATTGGGATTTTGTTGGTTGCAGTATTTGTGTTTAAGATGGTAGCTTTGATTTTGTAGAAGAGGTGAACTCTTCTTTTTTATAATCAAAATAATTAGAAATTATTATATATAGATTTGTTAATGTGTGATGATTTGTCGTCAAGATCTAACCAAAAGCGCTTTTAATGATATTTTAATTCTAGTGCAATCAAGTTTGTTAGAAGGATTTTATGGTATGGTTTCGCCAGTATTTGCTGAAGAAGTTGATGAAACTTTGGAGAATATAACTCCAATTGCAGAAGCTTCAAATAAAACCAATGAGAATGAGCGTGCTGCACTAAAAACAATTATAGTGCAATTGATCATTCATGAGAAAGGGCATATGTTTACTCGAATTGTGTCTATAAGGATGTGAGTGTAGAAGTGGCTCAGGATGAGACTTATGACGAAGTTGAAGATGCTATCATAAAACAATATTTCCCAGAGGGATATGTTGCAGTTATCGCTGGTAAATGTGATGCATTGGGGTCTTTAATTTATCCTTTAAATAAAGGGAAAACGATTTATAAGGCGGAGTGTGTAAAAAGGAAAACAATGGCTTATTTGATCCTGAAACATAGGATATTTATTAATTCTATTGTTTGTACTACGCCGGCTGCGGTTGAAGAACATTTTGAATGGTCTAAAACGGATGATTATAATAGTCAATTACAAGAGATGTGTCAAAGAAATGGTTGGAATTATGTGGATATTTCAGATATCACAAATCATGGTGAGGATAAGTATTATCAACAGGATGGAGTTCATTATATACAGGATTTGTATCCTGTATGGGCTGAAAGAATGATTGGTGAAACAATTAAAGTTATTGGATAGAAGGATTAAGATCCTTCTTTCTTTTTTTGTAGGATACTTTATGGTGTGTTATACTTTTACAGAAAGATGTATATTATACTACATAGTTTTTAGAAATATTCTTAACTTGATTATAGTAGTTGAGTACATGTAATAAATGGAGGTTTTTAGAAATGGGTAAATATTTTGGAACAGATGGAGTTCGTGGTAAGGCGAATGAAGGTTTAACTTTGGATATGTCCATTAAAATTGGACAATATTTAGGCT
>OGDF01001816.1_pt1 | contig 30674 bp, 18 predicted proteins | sample 1570141 | NCBI WGS metagenome assembly OGDF01 (sample SAMEA4370581, study PRJEB24528) | human gut metagenome | reverse complement strand
ACCTGGTAGTTAGCACCACCGACGCGGCGGGCACGGACTTCCAGGACAGGCATAACGTTGTTGAGAGCCTGTTCGAATACTTCCAAAGGATCTTTATTCATTTTAGAACGGATGATGTCGAAAGCATCATAAACGATGGTTTCAGCGACACCTTTTTTGCCGTCCAACATAACTTTGTTGATGAAGCGCGTTACCAATTTGGAATGGTACACCGGATCCGGCAGCACATCACGCTTCGGCACGGGGCCTTTTCTTGGCATGTCTAATTCCTCCTCTATGCTATGTAAGTCATCTTGTTCATCTTAAATGGCAAATCTTATTTGCCTTTCTTAGCGCCGTATTTAGAACGGGACTGCTGACGATCTGCTACGCCAGCTGTATCCAAGGCACCGCGGACGATGTGATAACGTACACCAGGAAGGTCTTTGACACGACCGCCTCTGATTAATACAACACTGTGTTCCTGTAAATTGTGACCAATGCCGGGAATATAAGCAGTTACTTCGATGGAGTTCGTCAAGCGAACACGGGCAACTTTACGCAGAGCCGAGTTAGGTTTTTTCGGGGTAGCTGTGTATACACGAGTGCAGACACCGCGTTTCTGCGGGCAGTTTTTCAAAGCCGGTGCTGTCGATTTAGTTACGGCAACCTGACGTCCTTTACGAACCAATTGGCTGATTGTTGGCATTTGGGCACCTCCTCTCCAAACAATTAGATTTATAATGTAATCATCAACGAGCAGAGCTCATGAGATGATGTTACCGAAAATTATTTTAACAAGCCTACGGCTGCAGCTTTTACCTTGATGTGGCAGGCCATGCCCAATTCGGTCATGGTGTAAGCGCGGTCGACGGGGATGTGAGCGCCTTCGGCTTCTGCTATGAGCGGCGCTACGACCTGTGCATCGCAATCATTGGCGATGTACAGCTGTGTGACTTCGTTTCGTTTCATTGCTTTCAGGGTTTGCTTCGCGCCCACAGTCTTGCGGACACTGGCAGCGAGTTCCAAGCTCACGAAACCTCACTCCTTACGTCTTGCAATTTAGACGCAATGCATTCATTGCGACACTTAGATATTTTATCATCACGAATATGATATGTCAATGAGTTTTTGGGTAAAAACTGCGTAATCAGTACATCTTTTATTACACGGTACCTAGTGGCTCGTGGTTCGTGGTTCGTGGCTCGTGGCTCGTGGCTCGCGGCTCGTGGTTTGTGAACCACAAGGCGTAGGGGCCGTCCCAAAGGGCGGCCCGCCATGAGATACAGCAAGCCTCGTGAAAAAACAACCTCTCAGTCAGCTTCGCTGACAGCTCTCCTACTAGGAGAGCCGGGCCACTAGCCACTAACAACAAAAAAGGCGCTGTCTTCATGGGACAGCGCCTTTTTTACTCTCTTAATGTCCGGCTTCTGGTGTCGTATCGGCACCTTCCGGTGCTTCTACGGGGTTGCCTTCTTCGTCTTCATAGCTGATAGACGGGACGGTCTTTACGACCTTGATTTTGCGATAACGGCTCATACCCGTACCAGCCGGGATGAGTTTACCGATGATGACGTTTTCTTTGAGGCCCAGGAGCGGGTCGATCTTGCCTTTGATAGCGGCATCGGTCAGGACACGGGTCGTTTCCTGGAAGGATGCAGCCGACAGGAAGGAATCCGTTGCCAGTGCGGCCTTAGTGATACCGAGGAGCATCGGTTTGCCGATAGCCGGCTTGCCGCCGTTGCTGACGATGCGCTTGTTCATATCTTCAAAGATATTGACGTCGATGTAATCGCCCGGCAATACATCGGCATCGCCGGCGTCTTCGATCTTCATCTTGCGCAGCATCTGGCGTACGATGACTTCGATATGCTTATCGTTGATACCAACACCCTGAGATTTGTATACCTTCTGTACTTCGTATACGAGGTACCGCTGGGTAGCTTCGACGCCCTGGATGTGCAGGATGTCGTGGGGGTTGATGGAGCCAGCCGTGATACGGCTGCCCTTTTCGATGACATCGCCTTCGTGTACGACGAGGTGCGAGCCGAAGGGAATGGTGTAGCTCCGTTCTTCGCCATCCTTGGACGTAACGTGGACGATATTGATATCGTGGTGGTCTTCTTTTTCCGTAATCGATACGGTCCCGCTGATTTCCGTGACGATAGCATTGCCCTTCGGCTTACGGGCTTCAAACAATTCTTCGACACGAGGAAGACCCTGGGTAATATCGCCGGCCGTTGCGACACCGCCTGTATGGAAGGTACGCATGGTCAGCTGTGTGCCCGGTTCGCCGATGGACTGAGCAGCGATGGTGCCGACCGATTCGCCGACATTTACCTTGCCGCCCGTACCGAGGTCACGGCCATAGCACTTAGCGCAGACGCCATAACGGCTGCGGCAGGTGAGGACGCTGCGGATCCGGACTTTATCATAATATTTTGCGATTTCTTTGGCCTGGTCAGCCATGATTTCTTCGTTGAGGGCCACGATGACTTCACCCGTTTCCGGATTGACCAGGGTTTCAGCAGCCGTACGGCCTTCGATGCGGTCTTCCAGCGATTCGATGACGCCGTTGCCGCTGTCTTCGACGATAGCCGTGACTTCGACGCCGCGGATGTCGTTGTTGCGGACCTTGACTTCATCGACGTCGCTGTTGAGGATGCGGTCGATGGCATCTTCCGTGAGCGGCGTGCCTTTGGCGCAGATTTCAATGCCGTTGGAATCGATGACGGCCTTTTCGACGGTCTTGCCGAGCATGTTTTCCGCCATGGATTTGCGGATAGCTGCACGGAAACCTTCTTCCGGTGCGCCGAGGGAGACCGTTTCGATGACATTGGTGTGGTTCAGGTCATCGTTGATGTCCATCTGGCTGCCGCGGAGATAGAGTTTCGGGATCTGGTGTTCGATAACCGTATCCATATCGTCGTTGGTCAGGAGATGTTCTGCCGGGAAGACGATGTCGCCTGTTTCCGGATCCGCAATATCGCGGGCCAGGACGCGGCCGATGAGCTTGTCGCGCAAGAGGTTGACAGCCTGGCGGCAAGAGCTTGCCAGACGGGCGCGTTCGCGGACGAGGTCGATGCCGAATACGTCGCAGTCATCTTCGCGGACGATGACGTCCTGGGAAACGTCGACGAGACGACGGGTCAGATAACCCGAGTCAGCTGTACGCAGTGCCGTATCGGCCAAGCCTTTACGGGCGCCGTGAGACGAGGTGAAGTAGTCCAGTACGGACAGACCTTCGCGGAAGTTCGCTTTGATCGGCAAGTCGATGATACGGCCCGACGGGTCAGCCATCAAGCCACGCATGCCGGCAACCTGACGAATCTGGTCGCGGCTGCCTCGAGCGCCGGAGTCAGCCATCATGAAGATCGAGTTGAACGGGTCCATGTTATCCATCATGACATCCGTAACGTCGTTGGTAGCCTTTGTCCAGATTTCGACGCTCTTGTTATAGCGTTCGTTTTCGGTAATCAAACCGCGCTGGTACATGGCATAGGCATTCTGGACTTTCTTGTCGGCTTCATTGAGGATATCCCATTTTTCTGCCGGGATCTGAATGTCCGAAATAGCGATGGACATACCGGCCTGGCGGGCGTAATGGTAGCCGATGGCCTTGATCTTGTCCAACAGTTCTGCCGTCTTGGTGTTGCCGACGAGGTGGAAGCAGGCATCGACGAGTTTGCCGATCTGTTTCTTGCTCATGAGGACGCCCAGGCAGTTGACGTCGACATATTCTTTATCTTTCTTGAATTCAGCGACAGCGGCTTCGTCGATCTTGCGTTTCGGCAAGGGACGCGTAGCCGTGAGGTCGACGCCGAATTTTTCTTTCAGCTGCGAGAAGCCATAGTCATGGATATGGCCGTCTTCGTCTTTGATCTTGACGAAGTGGGACCAGTCGATGAGGCCGTTTTCGTAAGCAAAGACCGTATCTTTCGGATCCGTGAAAACCATGACCTTATCCGTATGGAAGAGGCGCAGTGGTTCGTAGATCTGATAGTTGTAGAGCAGTTTGCCTGCCGTCGTTTCGATGAGGCCGTGGCCGGGGATGCGGACCTTGATCAGGGCTTCGATGTCGATGACCTTGGCATCGTAAGCGAGCATGACTTCGTCATAGTTGGAGAAAATCTTGCCTTCGCCCTTGGCGGCCGGTTTGACCAACGTCAGGTAATAAGCACCGAGGACCATGTCCTGTGTCGGGACAGCAACCGGTTTGCCGTCTTTCGGAGCCAGGATGTTGTGCGACGAGAGCATGAGCGTCCGGGCTTCGGACTGGGCTTCTACGGACAAGGGCAGATGGCAGGCCATCTGGTCACCGTCGAAGTCGGCGTTGAATGCCGTGCAGACCAGCGGATGAAGCTTGATGGCGCGGCCTTCCCAGAGGATCGGTTCGAAAGCCTGGATACCCAGACGATGCAGTGTCGGGGCACGGTTCAAGAGAACAGGATGTTCCTTGATGACGTCTTCCAGGACGTCCCATACTTCCGTGTTCACGCGTTCGACTTTCTTCTTGGCGTTCTTGATATTGGTAGCAATGCCCTTTTCGACAAGTTTCTTCATGACGAAAGGCTTGAAGAGTTCCAGGGCCATTTCTTTCGGCAGGCCACACTGGTGCATCTTCATTTCCGGACCGACGACGATAACCGAACGGCCGGAGTAGTCGACACGTTTACCGAGCAAGTTCTGACGGAAACGGCCCTGTTTCCCTTTCAGCATGTCCGACAGGGATTTGAGGGGACGGTTGCCCGGGCCCGTGACCGGACGGCCGCGGCGGCCGTTATCGATGAGGGCGTCGACGGCTTCCTGGAGCATACGTTTTTCGTTGCGGACGATGATATCCGGCGCTCCCAGTTCCAGGAGGCGGCTCAAGCGGTTGTTACGGTTGATGACCCGGCGATAGAGATCGTTCAGGTCAGACGTAGCGAAGCGGCCGCCGTCGAGCTGGACCATCGGGCGCAGTTCCGGCGGGATGACCGGGATGACGTCCATGATCATCCATTCCGGTTTGTTGCCGGAATGACGGAAGGCTTCGACGACTTCCAGGCGGCGGATAGCGCGGACGCGGCGCTGGCCCGACGAATCGCGGAGTTCATCGCGGAGCTGTTTGTCCAACTGGTCCAGGTCCAGGCCCTGCAGCAGTTCCTTGACAGCTGCAGCGCCCATGCCGACGCGGAATTTATCGCCGTACATATCCAGGTACTGACGATATTCCGTTTCCGTCATCAGCTGCTGCTTGGAGAGCGGCGTATCGCCCGGATCGAGGACGATGTACGAGGCGAAGTACAAGACTTTTTCCAGCGAACGGGGAGAAATATCGAGGATCAGGCCCATCCGGCTGGGGATGCCTTTAAAATACCAAATATGAGATACCGGTGTAGCCAGTTTAATATGGCCCATCCGTTCACGACGGACTTTGGCGCGCGTGACTTCGACGCCGCAGCGGTCGCAGACGACACCTTTATACCGGATACGTTTGTATTTGCCGCAGTGACATTCCCAGTCCTTTGTCGGCCCAAAAATGCGTTCGCAGAACAACCCATCCCGTTCCGGTTTCAATGTACGGTAATTGATCGTTTCTGGTTTCTTGACTTCCCCGTGGGACCATTCGAGGATCTTTTCCGGCGAAGCAAGACCAATCCGCATGGAATCGAATTCATTCACATCAAGCACTAATACCGCTCCCTTCTATCGACTCGTTATTCATCATCTTCAGTAATATCATCATCGTCGGCCTGTTCAGCTTCAGCGACGGCATCGAGGCTCATGGCGCTCATGATGTCATCTTCATCGCCGTTGGCGACGGGTTCCTGTTCTTCGCCTTCTTCTCCTTCGGCAGGAGCGTCTTCAGCCGGTGCAGCCGGGGTATCCGGACCATTTTCACCTTCCATGACGCGGCGGAGTTCATCGGTCTGTTCCGGTTCCGTTTCATCGTCATCGTCGAGTTCCTTGATGACGACTTCTTCACCGTCTTCGTTCAGGATCTGGACGTCGAGGCCGATAGCCTGGAGTTCTTTGAGGAGGACCTTAAACGATTCCGGTACGCCCGGTTCAGGAATATTTTCACCTTTGACGATCTTTTCGTAAGCCTTGACACGGCCGACGACATCGTCAGACTTGACAGTCAGCATTTCCTGGAGGGTATAGGCTGCGCCATACGCTTCCAGAGCCCAGACTTCCATTTCACCGAAACGCTGGCCGCCGAACTGGGCTTTACCACCGAGAGGCTGCTGCGTAACCAGGGAGTACGGGCCGGTCGAACGAGCATGGATCTTGTCGTCGACAAGGTGATGCAGTTTGAGGAAGTACGTGTAACCAACCGTGACGCGGCGGTCCATCGGTTCCCCTGTACGGCCATCATAGAGGACGGATTTACCGTCTTCCGGCAGGCCGGCGATCTTCAGGGCTTCAAAGACGTCTTCAGCCTGAGCGCCATCGAAGACCGGTGTTGCAATGTGGATACCGGCGACATCCGGTTTCGGCATGCCATATTTATCGAAATCATAACCGGCAGCGCGCAATTTTTCTTCCAGACCCGGATCCATTTCCTTGATCTGTTTGCCCAATTCATGGACAGCCCAGCCAAGGTGGGTTTCCAAAATCTGACCGATATTCATACGAGACGGTACGCCCAAGGGGTTCAAGACGATCTGTACCGGAGTGCCATCGGGCAGGAACGGCATGTCTTCCTGGCGCATGACGCGGGAAACGACACCCTTGTTCCCATGACGACCAGCCATCTTATCGCCTTCGTGAATCTTACGTTTCTGGGCGATGTAGACGCGGACCAGGCGGTTTACGCCAGGCGGCAGTTCATCGTTGTTTTCACGGGAGAAGATACGGACGTTGACGACTTTACCCGATTCGCCATGAGGTACGCGCAGCGATGTATCGCGGACTTCGCGTTCTTTGTCGCCGAAGATGGCGCGCAGGAGGCGTTCTTCCGGTGTCAGTTCCGTTTCGCCCTTCGGCGTGACTTTACCGACCAGGACGTCGCCCGGGAAGACGTCGGCACCGATCATGATGATGCCGTTTTCGTCGAGGTTCTTCGTGCTTTCTTCACTGACGTTGGGGATTTCGCGGGTAATTTCTTCCGAGCCCAGTTTCGTATCGCGGGCATCACATTCGTATTCTTCGATGTGGATGGATGTGTAGAGGTCGTTCTTCGGGAGTTCTTCACTGAGGAGAACGGCGTCTTCGTAGTTATAGCCTTCCCAAGGCATATAGGCTACGAGGATATTGTAACCGAGAGCCAATTCGCCGCCATCGGTAGCCATGCCGTCAGCCAGGGCCTGGCCTTCTACGACCCTTTCGTTCTTATAGACCAAGGGACGCTGGTTGATGCAGGTACTCTGGTTGGAGCGGACGAATTTGATGAGTTTATACGTATCGACAGAACCGGAATCCGTGCGGACCTGGATTGTGTCGCCCGTAACGCGGGATACGACGCCGCTGTGTTTAGCCAGGACGCAGACGCCGGAGTCACAAGCCGTCTTGTATTCCATGCCGGTGCCGACGAGCGGAGCCTGTGTGCGCAGCAAAGGCACAGCCTGGCGCTGCATGTTCGCACCCATGAGGGCACGGTTAGCATCATCGTTTTCCAGGAAGGGGATCATGGAAGTACCGACGGAGACAACTTCCTTAGGCGATACGTCCATGAAGTCGACGCGGTCAGCCCGGAATTCGCGGGTATCTTCACCGTGACGGCAGGCAACGCGTTCGTGGACGAAATGGCCGTCTTCGGTCAGCGGTTCGTTAGCCTGGGCGATGACGTACTGTTCTTCTTCGTCAGCCGTGATGTAGTGGACCTCTTCCGTGACGACGCCCGTTTCTTTATCGACGCGGCGGTACGGAGCTTCGATGAAGCCAAATTCGTTGACTTTCCCGAAGCAGGCCAGGGACGAGATCAAGCCGATGTTCGGGCCTTCAGGCGTTTCTACCGGGCACATACGGCCGTAGTGGGAGTGATGGACGTCGCGGACTTCGAAGCCTGCACGTTCACGGGACAAACCGCCAGGGCCAAGGGCGCTCAGACGGCGTTTATGTGTGATTTCGGCCAGCGGGTTGGTCTGGTCCATGAACTGGGACAACTGGCTGGAACCGAAAAATTCTTTAATAGCAGCGACGACAGGACGGATGTTGATCAGGACCTGGGGCGTAATGCTTTCGGCATCCTGGATGGTCATGCGTTCGCGGACGACGCGTTCCATACGGGTCAGGCCGATGCGGAACTGATTCTGCAGGAGTTCGCCGACGCAGCGCAGGCGGCGGTTGCCCAGATGGTCGATGTCGTCGACAGTGCCGAAGCCGTCCATGAGGTTGAGGAGATAGCTGATGTGGGCGATGATGTCTTCGCGGGTAATGGTGCGATGGTCATAGGGAAGGTCGCTGTTGTTGCAGATGATCTTATAGACCGAGCCGTCGGGCTTTTCGACGAAAGCTTCAACGAAGCCGCCGCCATCACCAGCCGGAGCGCCATCAGCGATTTCACGGTGGAAGACACCGCTTTCGCGGATCTTTTCGACTTCAGCCGAGCCGATTTCCGTATGGGCATCGACGATGACTTCCCCTGTTTCCGGATTGACGATCGGTTCGTGGAGGGTCAGGCCGAAGAGACGGCGTTCCCAGCCGAGTTTCTTGCCGGCTTTATAACGGCCGACGCGGGCCATATCATAACGGCGCGGGTCGAAGAACAGACCTTCAAAGAGATTGCGGGCGCTTTCGACAGTCGGCGGTTCACCGGGGCGAAGTTTCTTATAGATTTCAACGAGGGCTTCGTCCTGATTTTCTGTCGTGTCTTTTTCAAACGTAGCCTTCAGGCGCTTATCGTCGAAGAAGAGTTGCAGGATATCGGCGTTGGACGACCAGCCCAGGGCACGGATGAGTACCGTAACAGGGATTTTGCGGTTGCGGTCGATGCGGGCATAGACGATGTCATTGGCATCGGTTTCCAATTCGATCCAGGCCCCGCGGTTCGGGATGACCGTTGAATTGTACAGGCGGATGCCCATCGGGTCGATTTCGCGGCCATAGTAGACGCCAGGAGAACGGACGAGCTGGCTGACGATAACGCGTTCTGCCCCATTGATAATGAAGGTACCTGTATCGGTAATCAGTGGGAAGTCACCCATGAATACTTCCTGGTCCTTGATTTCACCTGTTTCGTGGTTGACAAGACGGATCTGGACACGGAGCGGTGCGGCGTATGTCGTATCGCGTTCCTTACATTCACGAATGTCGTACTTCGGTTCCCCTAACTTAAAATCCTCGAAGGATAAAGACAGGTTACCCGATGCATCTTCGATGGGAGAAATGTCTTTGAAGATATCTTTCAGTCCCTTTTCCAGGAACCATTCGTAGGATTTATTCTGTAAATCCAACAAATGAGGCATTTTCAAGACCTCGTTAATCTTAGCATACGTGTATCGAGTCCTTTTCCCTACTTGTACAGGTTTGAACATGCTGATTCTTCACCCCTTATAAAAAGTAAACCATTATGATAGCGTTGTACAGCGCTGTGTAAAGCGACAAAAAAGCAAGGCTCTCAGACGATTTGAACCTTGCTTAATTTTTTGCTCACCGGAAGCGCTTCCTCCATGTATCTCATAATATCAATTGAACATTTTGCAATGAGTTATTATAGCATATGAAGTTGCTTCTGTCAATATTTAATTTTAACAAATTCCTAAAATTTCCAATTACTGATGGACCCGGGCCAGGGTGTATTTCTTCTTCCCCTTGCGGACGATGACGAATTTGCCATTGGAGTTCTTATGGGGTTTGACGATTTCGTCGAGAGCCGTCACTTTGACGCCGTTGATGGTGACCGCACCGTGGGTGATGTCTTCGCGGGCCTGGCGCTTCGATTTATAAATCTGGGAATCGACGAGCCAGTTGACGACGTCTTTTTCTTCGTTGGAAACGTCTACTGTCGGCATCTTGCCGAAGGCCTGTTCCAATTCGTGTTCCGACAGGTCAGCAATGCTGCCATGATACAGGGCTTCCGTGATGTTCTGAGCTTCTTTCAAAGCTTCCGGGCTGTGGACGAATTTCGTGACTTCTTCAGCCAGGCGGCGCTGGGCCAGGCGTTTTTCCGGTTCTTTTTCGACCGATTCAGCCAGGGCGTCGATTTCTTCCTTGCTGAGGAAGGTGAAGTATTTCAAGTATTTGACGACGTCCGCATCGTCCTGGTTGAGCCAGAACTGATAAAATTCAAAAGGCGACGTCTTTTCCGGGTCGAGCCAGACAGCGCCGCCGGCAGTCTTGCCGAACTTGGTGCCGTCCGATTTCAGCATGAGGGGAATGGTCAGGCCATAGGCTTTGGCTTCGCTGCCGTGGATCTTGCGGATCGTGTCGATACCAGCCGTGATGTTGCCCCACTGGTCGGCGCCGCCGATCTGCAGCTGGACATCGTTGTGAGCGAAGAGGTGTTCAAAATCGATGGACTGGAGGATCTGGTAGGAAAATTCCGTAAAGGAAATACCGGCTTCCAGGCGGCTGGCGACGACTTCTTTGCTGAGCATGATGTTGACGCTGAACAATTTGCCGTAATCGCGGAGGAAGTCGAGAAGACTGATCCGGCTGAGCCAGTCGTAGTTATTGACAAAAGTGATGTTTTCCGAATCGCCGAAGAGATGCATGAACTGGGCTTTCAATTTTTCGGCATTGGCCTTGATTTTATCGAGAGTCTGGAGCTGGCGTTCCGTCTTGCGGCCGCTCGGGTCCCCGATAGCACCGGTGCCGCCGCCGATGACGACATAAGGATGATGGCCGGCGTTGGCAAAGCGTTTGAGCATCATAAAGGGAATCAAGTGGCCGATATGCATGCTGTCGCCTGTCGGGTCGACACCGCAATAGAGGGAAATGCTCTTTTCTTCCGTAAGCTTCCGCAACCCTTCTTCATCTGTCATCTGATTGACGGCACCGCGCCAAGACAATTCATCAATGATATTCATCGAATTCGCTCCTTTATATAAAAAATGATAAGTTACACTCCATTATAGCGACCTGAACGGGTTACGTCAATGTGCGTAAGGGCTTGTCGCATGAAGGCAGCGCCTTTTTGAGTTTTAAGTTTGTAGTTTTTAGTTTGCAGCAAATAGTAAAAAATTTAAAACCAGCTTCTACAAACTCCGTACTACAAACTATAAAGTAAAAGGGACCTCGCATAGTGGTAGAAGCCTTCGTGCGACAGTCCCTTACGTTGTTAGTTGTTAGCAGATGGATTTAAATTTTAAGGTGCCGTTTGTCGCCGTTCGCAAAACCATGCCACATTAGCCCCTTGAGTATATGGCCAACTGGTCGCAGCGGGCCGCCCTAGCCGGGTCGGCCCCTACACACGAGGCCATAGGCCGTGGATTCTTTTATCGCCTGGCTGCGATTCCGTAGGGGCCGTCCTGGGAAGGCGGCCCGCTACACGCTGAGGTTTTCCCGAAACGTCGTTGTCAGTTTGAGCTCATCGCGGCGTCACCGCCGCATTGGAGTCCGAGAGGCTACTGGCTGATCCGGTTCACGATGAAGCCGCCCAGTACGGCTGCTGTGAGGGACGCAGCAATGATGGCCGTTTTGGCCGTCATCAGGACAGGACTTGCAGGAAAGGCCAGGCCGGCGATGAACAGGGACATGGTGAAGCCGATACCGGCTACGAGGCCGACGGCCCAGAAGTGGCGCATCGTCAATCCGTCTGGGAGAGATGCCTTTTTCAAGAATACCAATACCCAGACAGCCAGACCGATACCTAAAGGCTTACCCAGAACGAGGCCGGCAAAAATCCCCAGGCCCGGTGCGGATAACAGGCCGGACAAGCCGCTCAGGTCGAGGCGGATACCGGCATTGGCCAAGGCGAAGATGGGCATGATGAGGAAAGCCGAAACCGGCGTCAAGGCGTGTTCCGCCCGCAGCAGCAGGCCTTCCCGCCCATCCTTTCCAGGCACTGCCGGCATGGCAAAGCCCGTCAGGACACCGGCCATGGTCGGATGGATGCCGCCGTAGAAAAAGGCCAGCCAGATGAGGATGCCACCGGCTGCGTAAAGCCAGGGCTGCTGCCAATTCCGGCGGCAGGCTGCCAGCATCAGCAGCCAGACAACGAGGCCTCCAGCCAGGGCCGGGGCGTTGAGGGCCCCGGCATAAAAGACAGCGATGACGACGATGCCGCCGAGGTCATCGACGATGGCCAGGGCCGTCAGGAAGACGACGAGGCTCCGCGGCGCTCTGGGAGCCGCCAGGGACAGGACGCCCAGGGAAAAGGCAATGTCCGTCGCCATGGGGATTCCCCAGCCACCCGCCGTCGGCAGGCCGGCATTAAAGACACTATAAATAGCCGCTGGCACCAGCATGCCGCCTAAGGCAGCGGCCATGGGCAGCATCGCTGCCGACCGGGATTTCAGTTCTCCGTAGAGGAACTCCCGCTTCACTTCGGCACCGACGACGAAGAAAAAGACAGCCATGACGGCGTCGTTGATCCAGTGCAGCAGAGACATATGCGTCCCTGCCGGCAGCGGGGCCTGGAGCCAGTGGTCATAAACGGGACCGAAGGGAGAATTAGAGATGGCCATGGCCAGGATGGCACAGGCGATGAGTAACAGTCCGCTTAACGATTCTCGTTTCATATTTCCTCCTTGATTGGGCGGGCCGCCCTTTGGGACGGCCCCTACGGGATTGGCGGGGCGCCTTTGGGGACGGCCCCTACGGATTCGGGCGACGTTCAAGGATGACGCCTTGACGATAAGCTTCCAAGAGAGCCTTCAAGTCGCGGATCATCTGCAGGAGTTTCTTACCGTTATCCGTGTCGCCGATCATGACCCGCTTCGGTTCCAATTCGACCTGTGTCGATTCGGAATCGATGTCGACATTGTTCATGAGGGCCTGATAGACGTCTTCAAAGGGATAGTGGGATTTGATGCGGATACCATGGGAGTTGAAGATGAGCGTGTAACCGGCAATGCCCGTAGAGCCCTGATAAGCTTTACAGAAACCGCCGTCGATGCAGATTTCCTTGCCTTCCGCACGGATTGGGCTTTCGCCTTTCTTAACCTTGACCGGCGTATGGCCATTGATGATGTGGCCTTGGGGCGAGTCGATGCCAAATTCGTGAAGGATCTTGATACATTCATCTTTATCGCGATTCAGGCGGTAGTAAGCATTCTGCGGCTCTTTCCACGTCGATTCATCGATGATGTAACTCCGTTCAAAAGTCTTGACGATACGGCCGGATACGGGAGAATCAGCACCGCACCAGAGATACCACATATAATCCAGGCTGTCCGTATCGCGCTGGTCGTAAGCCCGGCGGATGAGGTGTTCCGCTTTATCCATGAATGCCTTGCCCTTATACGGCTTGCCGTCGAGGTAGATTTCCTTGAAACTGCCGTCTTCATTAAGGGGCAGGCCGCCGTGGAACAAGAGGTTGTTATTCATGCAGCGGTATAAAGAACCGTGGCTGTAGAGGAAGCGGATATGGCGCTGAAGGCGTTCGCTTTCGGTAAATTCAACCTGGATGTCATTCATGAGCTGATGTTCTTCCGGCGACAGTGTATACGGGTCCTGCGGGTTGACGGTCGGGAAATCTTTGGTCTTCAGTTCATACGTCTTGCCACCGAGGGTGATGACGCCTTTTTCCCAATCGATTTTATGGAACAACAGGCGGTCGTCCATATTATAGTCGGGATGACGGTAAATCGTCTGGCCTTCCAGTTTAGCCACGATGACGTTGATGGCCTTGACCATCGGTTCCATGCCGTCGTCCTGTTTATACGTATCCAAGGCGAACAGGGCAAAGGGGCGCAGGCTGATGCCATAACCGCTTTCTAATATTTCCATATTATGGTAACGGATGTTATTGCGCAGGACATTGGCGATGCAGGCGGCATTGCCGGCAGCGGCCCCCATCCAAAGGACGTCGTGGTTGCCCCACTGGATGTCCAGGGAATGATGATGCATGAGGGTATCCATGATTTTATCGGCATGAGCGCCGCGGTCGTAAATATCGCCGATGATGTGCAAGTGATCGACAGCCAGGCGTTTGATGAGATTGGCCAAAGCGTAGATGAATTGACGCGTACTGCCCGTTTCTAAGATGGTATCGAGGATTTTCATATGGTAGACCAGCTGATTCTGGTCTTCATCGGGCTGGGCATGCAAGAGTTCATCGATGACGAAGCGGAAGACTTCCGGCATGGCTTTACGGACCTTCGACCGCGTGTACTTCGAAGACAAGAGCTTGGCCAGGTCGATCATCCGTTCCAGCGTCGTCCGGGCCCAGTCATCGTTGACCTTGCCTTCTCGGTATAGCATGTTCAGTTTTTCTTTCGGATAGTAAATGAGCGTCAATAAGTCATCTTGTTCGGCCTTGCTCATCTTGTCAGAAAAAATCATTTCTACTTTTTCCCGGATGACGCCGGAGCAGTTGTTCAGGATGTGATAAAAGGCTTCATATTCGCCGTGCAGGTCACTCATGAAGTGTTCCGTCCCCTTGGGCAGATTGACAATCGCCTGCAGGTTGATGATTTCCGTAAACGTCGCAGCCTGTGTCGGATACTCCTTGGACAAGAGCTCCAAATAGCGCAGATATTCGGGAGAATAAGTATCGTACGTTTCCATGTTGCGTACCTCGCTTTCTCATATAGTATATATAGTATGGCTTATTTAATTTCTATTGTATATCATCATTGTCAGAGTGGCTAGATTCTTTTTCTGCTTTTTACCAACTTTGGCTCTATTTTGTTCATTCCGCATATACAATTACCCTTTTAGCAGAAGACAACACATGATTTTCCCTTTTCATCTTTAATCAGTATAGTTCTATTTATACCATGATTTTGATTCATATTGCAATTATTTTTAACGAATATGTCCTTTTAACCTACTATAACGTTTATCCTGTGCCATAAAAATCCTTGAATTTTGATGTCCTTTTTCACATAACGGCAATGCGGTGCCAGCATGGAAAAATCTTTTCCTCATTGTGGTATTTTCAAGGGCAGAAAAACATGCTATTATGTAATTGTAGAAATCAGTTTTAGGTATAATTAATTTTAAATGAGGTGATTACATATGAATAAGTATTTGGAATCTGTTATCGAAAATGTACGTACGAAACACGCAAACGAACCGGAATTTGTCCAGACCGTCGAAGAAGTCTTGAGCTCCCTGGACCCCGTCGTTGAACGCCACCCGGAATATGAAAAGTTCGACCTCCTCAACCGTCTTGTCGAACCGGAACGGCAATTCACATTCCGCGTCGTCTGGCAGGACGATAAAGGCGAATACCACACCAATACGGGCTACCGCTTCCAGTTCAACGGCGCTATCGGGCCCTACAAAGGCGGCCTCCGTTTCCAGAAAAACGTATACTCAGGCATCATCAAATTCCTGGGCTTTGAACAGATCTTCAAGAACGCCTTGACCGGCCTGCCCATCGGCGGTGCTAAAGGCGGTGCTGACTTCGACCCGACAGGCAAGTCCGACGCCGAAATCATGCGTTTCTGCCAGAGCTACATGCAGGCCCTCTATCGCTACATCGGTCCCGATATCGACGTACCGGCCGGGGACATGGGCGTCGGCGGCCGTGAAATCGGCTACCTCTTCGGTGAATACCGCCGTTTGAAAGGCTGCTTCGAAAACGGCGTCCTCACGGGCAAAGGCTTCAGCTTCGGTGGTTCCCGCATCCGTCCGGAAGCTACGGGCTACGGCGCTGTCTACTATCTGGAAAACGTCCTCAAAGATGACGGCCAGGACATCAAAGGCAAGACCATTGCCGCTGCCGGCTTCGGCAACGTAACCTGGGGCATCTGCAAGAAAGCTACGGAACTCGGCGCCAAAGTCGTTACCCTGTCCGGTCCGGACGGCTACATCTATGACCCGGACGGCGTCGCTACGCAGGAAAAAATCGACTACCTCCTCGAAATGCGCAACAGCGGCCGCAACCGCGTCCAGGACTATGCTGATAAATTCGGCGTCGAATTCTTCCCGGGCGAAAAACCGTGGGGCCGCAAAGTCGACATCGTCATGCCGTCGGCTATGCAGAACGACGTCCATCTGGAACAGGCTAAACAGATTGCCGCCAACAAGATCCGCTACTACATCGAAGTCGCCAATATGCCGACGACCAACGATGCTTTGAAATTCTTACTCGACCAGAAAGACATCATCGTCGCTCCGTCGAAAGCCGTCAACGCCGGCGGTGTCGCTACATCGGCCCTGGAAATGAGCCAGAACAGCGAACGCCTGGTATGGACTGCCAAAGAAGTCGACGACCGTCTCCATGAAATCATGAACACGATTTACCAGAATTGCAAAGACGCAGCTGCCCGCAACGGCCTGGGCTACAACCTCGTAGCCGGTGCAAACATCGCCGGGTTCGAACGCGTCGCCGATGCAATGCTGGCACAAGGTGTCTTCTAAGTTATACCTGAAACTGAATATATAGAGCGTGAAAAAAGGGCTTGTCGCCATGCGACAGGCCCTTTTCTGTAGGGGCGCCCATGTGGGGCGCCCGTTCACGCAAATTCGTTTCACAAGTATCTCACATATACCTAACGGGATTGCCACGTGCGAGCCCCTACAAACAACCCTATCAGGAGAGGCATGGTACAGCTGCCGTAAACTCTTCTTTCATCTGCTGGCGCAGGGCGCTGTCCTGAGCGAAGAGGATGGCCAGGCGGCCCATAATTTCGGCGCCTTTGACGATGGTCGGTTCGATGGTCCTGGCTTTGACGGCATTGGCGATATCCGTCGAGTGTTCCGGCATGGGGACGTCGCCTAAGGCCAGGTGGACGTGGACGGCCGGGCACTGGTGGCTGACGTTGCCGACGTCGGAGCTGCCGCAGTCTGTCGGATATTCATAGGGGATATCCATGGCCTGAAGGACTTGTTCCGATGCCTTTGTCGCCGCTTCGTTCCAGACCATATTGTCGAATTTGCAGCCCATCTGGCTGACATCGTACGTCGTTTCCGTGGCAATGGCCGCACCTTTGAAGCAGTTCATAACTTTGGCTACGACCGTATCGAGGTATTCCCGTTCGCTGTGGCGGATACAGCATTCGATTTCGGCGTAATCGGGAACGACATTGGAAGCCATGCCGCCGTTGACGATATACGAGCCGATGCGCGTTTCCGGACGGACGTGCTGGCGCAGCATATCGATGGCGTGAAGGGCCAGCATGGCCCCGTTCAGGGCATTGCGGCCATTCCAGGGTTCACCGGCGGCATGGGCTGTCTGGCCGTGGAAGGCGATGCGGTAGTCGTCAAGAGCCAGGAAATGGGAATTGGCATTGGTCTTCGTCGGTGAAATGTGGACCATGACGGCGAAATCGTAATCCTTGAAGACGCCCTGGTCGCACATGATGACCTTGCCGCCGCGCAGTTCTTCGTCCGGCGTCCCGATGAGGTCGACGTCGACAGGCAAATCGGCCAAATCTTTCAAAGCAGCCGCTGCCAGGAAACTCATAGCACCGTTGGCCGAATGGCCGCAGCCGTGACCGACGCCGGGCAGGGCATCGTATTCGGCCAGGAGAGCCATCTTGAAGACAGGCTTATCAGCCCGATGGGCAACGGCGCGGAAGGCCGTGGGCTGACCGGTGAACTGTTCTTCCACTTCCATGCCCAGGGAACGGCACAAATCGACGTAATGCTGGCAGGCATGGTATTCTTCGCCGGATAATTCCGGATCGTCAGCAATGGTATAATTGAGCTGAAAAGCCTGGGCTTCATGGGCCTTCAAGGCTTTTTTCAAATCTTCGAGTGTATTCATAATCTAAAAAAACTCCTTCTATCCAATGATGAACATATATAAAGGGATGACAATGATGCCCATGACGACGGTGATGAAGCTGACTTCCGTCGAATAGCGGACATCGGCACCGACGGATTTGGCGACGACCGTCATCTGAGTCATGGCCGGCATGCTGGCCTGCATGGTGAAGACCTGGGCCGACATAGGCGTGACCGGGATAAAGGGCAGCAATACCAGGACGCAGGCCGGACAGACCAGGAAGCGGCCGACGAGGGCGCCGATGATATCCCGGTCCCAACGGACCGAAGCCAAAGAGATGCCCGTCATTTCAATGCCGATGACCATGAGCGACAGTGGCGTCGCCATATTGCCGACGTATTGGAACGACGTCAGCAGGAAATCGGGCAGCTTGATATTGGCCATGATCAGGGCCAGGCCGGCTAAAAAGCCCAGGAGAGGCGGCGAAAAGACTTTCTTCAGGGTCTGCAGGGAAAACAGGGGCATACTCCCCTTGCCGCCCAGGCTGTCGTTGACTATGTGGTAGACGCCGAGGGTCCAGAACATCGTCGTATTGGCCATGTAGTAGAGCATAACTGACGGCACGCTCTGCGTCCCGAACAGGGCCAGGTTGACGGGCAGTCCGATGAAGATGGTATTGGCAATGAAGAAACACGTAATGAAGACGCCTTGCCGTTCCTGTCGGATGTGCAGGACTTTGGCTGCCACGCGGCCGACGGCATAGGCCAAAAGGATGGACGCAAAGGGCAGGAGCAGGTCCGGCGCAATGCGGATCAGCGAATCGTGGGTGAAATCCTTTTCCAGCTGGCAGAGCATGTATAAGGGCAGGCTTATCTTCATGACCAGCTTGGTAAAGACGGCGCTCATGTCCGGGCCGAACCAGCCCTTCTTAGCCAAGATGAAACCGATAGAGATGATGAACAACACCTCAAAAATCCCTTGTAACCCGTGCAATACCCCTTCCACGTTACCGCTTCCCTTCTAACTGGTATAATTCCGGCCGCCGGTCGCGAAAGACGTTGATGCGGCTGCGGATGTCGTCGATGACGGACAAGTCGATTTCCCCGGTGACGACGACTTCCCCGTCACCGCCTTCGGCCAGGACTTCGCCCCACGGGTCGATGATCATGGAATGGCCGCAGAAGTGGTAATCCCCACAGGTACCGCAGCTGTTGACGGCGACGACGAAAAGCTGGTTCTCAATGGCCCGGGCCCGATTGAGAATCTGCCAATGAGCCAGGCGGGGATGAGGCCAGGCGGCCGGGACAAAGAGAATCTTGGCACCGGCCAGGGCAGCCATGCGGACCCATTCACCGAAACGCAGGTCATAACAGGTGATGGATGCCATCGGCACATCGCCTAAAAAGAAGGTATTCAAATGGTCTCCCGGCGCGAAGACTTTCTCTTCCCCACCAGGCGTAAATAAGTGGCATTTGTCATACGATGAAACGAGGTTCCCCTCTTCGTCGATAATATACGTCGTATTGTATAATTTTCCCTGCTGGCGCCGGACCAGGGACCCGCCGACAAGCTGGATATGGCAGGAAGCGGCCAGGTCCTGTAAAAACTCCCGTCCCTGACGGCCGCCTTCATCGGCCAGGTCGAAGACATCAGGCGGATAGAACGATAAATCCCATAGTTCCGGCAAGACGGCCAAGTCGGAACCAGCCGCAGCTGCCGTATGGACATGGCTGCGGACCTGGGCGAAATTGGCCGGCCTGTCGCCGGTGACGATGGGAAATTGGATGAGCGAAATTTTCACGGTACTCCCCCCTGCTAGCATATATATTAGTTTTATTATACCATAGACTTGAAAAGAATCATCCTTCTTGCTATAGTAAAATTAACATGTACAAAAAGAAGGGGTATTATGGAAGAAAATGAAAAGATGAAGGATTGGCTGGCAGGGCTCATGAGCTGTACGTCCTGTCACTTGCGGGATGAAGGCAACCGCGGGCCGACGCGCTATTCCGGCGACTGCGCGTCGCCGCTGATGTTCGTCGGCGAAGGACCTGGCGGTGTGGAAGATGAATACGGCGTTCCCCTGGTCGGCCCGTCGGGGCAGCTCCTGGACAAGGCCTTGTGGAGCGTCGGCCTCACGCGGGACCACGTCTACGTCACCAACATCGTCAAATGCCGTCCCAAGAACAACCGCACGCCGACCCTGGAAGAAGGCCGCCATTGTGCGGACATCCATTTAGTCAAAGAAATCGAGCTGGTCCAGCCGAAGGTCATCGTCTGCCTGGGCAAAGTCGCTTTCCAATATTTCTACGGCCGTGCCGCCAGTATCATGCGCAACCGCGGCAAGTGGTTCACATGGCGCGGCTATGACATCATGCCGACGTATCACCCGGCCTTCCTCCTGCGCCAGACCGGCCACGAACTGGTCGAATCGAAATGGCAGGTCTACTACGACTTCAAAGCCGCCGTAGAAAAAGCCAAGGCCGCCATGCCCGACTATATCTACCAGAGCCCGGAAAAGCCGGACCTCCTGACAGAATATGCGGCACTGAAAGAGACCCGGCATCTGTAGGCGGCCGCAGGCCGTGAAAAAAGGGGCTGTCGCACGTGCGACAGCCCCTTTAAAGTTGTTAGTGGCTACAAACTATAAATTAAAAATATCAATCCATCGCGATGAACGATGAACTGTGAACAAAAAGCGGTTTAGTCAAATTTACGATCGTACAGGTGACTCCGTTCGAGGAATTCTTCGACCGTCGGGAAGCCTAATTTTTTCAAGAGTTCGATGACATACGGATTTTCCATCGGCGTCTTGTAGGCCGCTTGTTTCCCATAGGCCTGGACATTGGCTTTGCCTTCTTCTTTCTTGATGATAGCCCGAGGACCGCCGACGCAGCCGCCCATGCAGCCCATGCCTTCGAAGAAGTTGCCGTCGCGGTTGCCGGCCAGGATGTCGTTGATCATGGCTTTGCAAGCCGGGACGCCATCGGCTTTGCGGGTCTTGATGTCGACTTGGCGGTCCGGATTCAGCTGATGGACCGTTTCCGTGACGGCTTCGGAGACGCCGCCGGCATAGGCATAGCTGATGCCCGCTTCCGAAGCGTGAGGCAGATTATCTTCCGGCAGGGATGCCAGGTCGATATTGGTGACGGAAAAGAGGTCGCGCAGTTCCTGATAGGTCAGGACGTAATCGACAGCACCGACCAGGTCCGGTTCTTTCCGTTCGGCTTTCTTAGCCAGGCAGGGTCCGATGAAGACGGTCTTGGCTTTGGGATGAAGGGCTTTCACCGTGCGGCCGCCGGCAATCATAGGCGAAACAGAGCCAGGCACGTTAGGCAGGAGCTGGTGATAGAGTTTCTTGATCATGGCGATCCACATGGGGCAGCAGCAGCTGGTGAGCTGGAACTGATCTTCGCTGTTGATGTTCTTGTCAAATTCCAGCGCTTCTTTCAAGGTCAGGATATCGGCAAAGACAGCGACTTCCAGCATGCCCGTAAAGCCCAGGCGCTTGAAGGCCGTCCGCAATTTCCCCATGGTAATATCGGGACCGAACTGGCCGGATACGGCAGGGGCGACCATGGCGTAAATAGGGCCATCATAATCGTGTAACTCTTGGACGACGGGGATGATGTCTTTCCGTGTCTTCAGCGTATCGAGCTTACAAGCATCGACACAAGCCTGGCAGCCGACGCACTGGCTATCGTCGATGGCGATGCCATCAGGCCCGGACGTAATAGCCCCCCAGTCACAGGCTTCCTGGCAGTGATGGGGTTCATCAGGCGGACAGAGACAGGGTTTGACCCGCCAGATCAGGGGATGGTCATCGGGATGAGCCAGACAGTCAATCAATTTCGGGTCGCCATCGACACCGACCGGTTTGCCTTCTGCAGCCCGCTTGAGCATCTGCTGATATAATTCATCTAATGTTTTCATGAAAACAGCCTCCTCTACAAAAAAAATCTGCTATAACGGATTGATGCACTTCCATTGTAGCAGATTTTTTGTCATCGCAACAGCATTAAAATACAAATACAGGAAACAACTTAGCCAGCAAAGCCGCCTTTGACGCCTTCGCGAGCGTCTTTTTCCCAATCTTTGAAATGTTCTTTAGCAGCCTGGCCGATCTGTTCGTCGTTGTTGTAATCGCCCAGTTCAGTCGGTACTTCATCTTCTTTGGCTTCGGAAGCGCTGACGGCAGCTGCAAAATCCCGGCCGTATTGACGGCACGTATCCTGCGTAGCCTGGTCCGGATTCCACTGGCAGCGCAGGCCGTCGTTGACGACGTCGAAGCCAGCACCCTGAAGGAGAGCCGTAATCTGTTTGACGGCTTCGCCGCTCCAGCCGTAGCTGCCGAAAGCAGCGGCTTTCTTATTCTTGAATTTCAAGCCGCGGATCATTTCCATGATACCGCCGATGGAGAAGAGGAAGCCGTAGTTGATGGTCGGCGAACCGACGAGGATGGCTTTCGATTTGAAGACTTCTGTAACGATGTCGTTCTTGTCGTCGACAGCGGAGTTGAAGAGTTTCACCGTCAGCGTCGGGTCCGTTTCGCGCAGGCCTTCGGCGATGCATTCAGCCATGCGGCGCGTGGAATTCCACATCGTATCGTAGATGATGGTAATCTGGTTTTCCTGGTAGGCTTTGGCCCATTCCTGGTATTTCGCGACGATTTTCAGGGGATCTTTGCGCCAGATGACACCGTGGCTCGGGCAAATCATGCTGACCGGAACATCCATCTTGAGGATTTCGTCGATTTTCCGCGTAACCATGGGGCTGTAGAGGTTGAGGATGTTGGCATAGTATTTCATGGCTTCCTGATAGAGTTCAGCCTGGTCGACGCAGTCGTTGTACATTCTTTCGCTGGCATAGTGCTGACCAAAACCGTCGTTGCTGAAAAGGATGTTTTCACCGGTCATATAGGTGAACATCGTGTCCGGCCAGTGGAGCATGGCGGCTTCGATGAAGACGAGCTGGCTGCCGCCCAGATCCAGGGTATCGCCGGTCTTGACGTTGACGAAGTTCCAGTCCTGATGATAGAGGCCGCGCAGGATGGCTTCCCCTTTCTTGGTGCAGTAAATCGGCGTATCCGGGATTTCCCGCATCAGTGCCGGCAAAGCGCCGCTGTGGTCATTTTCGTTGTGGTTCATGACGATATAGTCGATGTCTTTGAGGTCGATTTCTTTTTTCAAGTTGGCGACAAATTCATCGTCAAAAGGTTTCCAGACCGTATCCATGAGGACCGTCTTTTCATCGCGGATCAAATAAGAGTTATACGAAGAACCCTTTTCTGTGGAATATTCATGGCCGTGAAATTCGTTCAATTCCCAGTCGATTTTACCTACCCAAGTTACTTTGTTTGTAATTTTTTTACCCATGATGATTCTCTCCTCTTCTTAATCTTCTATTTAAATTATTCTAATGTCAGCAGCAAAGCCATTTTGAAGGGCCCATCGGCAGTGATGGCATGGCGGCCGTTTTTAGCGAAGGCAAAGTTTTCGCCGGCCTTGATTTCATGATCTTCCCCTTCATAGCGGATGACGGCTTTCCCTTCCAAAGCGAAGATCAGCGCTTCGCCCGGTGCGGCATGTTCCGAAAGGCCCGTACCGGCACCGAAACTCATGACGACGAATTTGACTTTAGGCGACTGGATGATGTCGCGATTGATGATTTTCCCGTCCTGGCAAGGTACGAGACCGGCCAGGGAAAAGAGTTTTCCCGTATCGATATTCATAAGAGTTTCCTCCTTAACCGTAATTTCTACATAAACAGCCCCGTGAAGGCTCTTCATGCCGACAGGGATACCGGGCCGGGCAATGTAAACCTGGCCTTGCGGAACTTCCCGTTCGCCTTCCGGACCATAGAGGCACAGCGTCCCAGCGGTGACATAAAGTATCTTGACCTGGTCATACGTTTCAGGACTGATGTCCGTCTGAGCAGCCAGGGAAAAATAAAGGACCTGGCAGTCAGCCTGATGGACTACGTCCTTAGAAATCGTGCAGCCTGCAACGGGTTCATTGTCCTGGCTGATAGAAAAAACACAACCTTTTCGTTCTTTCATGGTATCCCTCCCTTTCATGGCCTTAGTATACCGTCATACCGATGAAAGAGCTGTTGCAATTCCAACACATTAAAAAAAATATGCAGTAAAATAAAGGTAATAAAAAATGACCGCCAATGGTGTTCGGCACTGTTAGCGGTTATTTTTGCAGTTGTTCATAATAGTAAATTTCGTAATTTACGTTTGACAAAATTCAGCTCATAGCGTATGATAGGAACATAGAAAGTGTAAATCGATAAATTTACGGAGGTGAGACAGTATGATTCTACTCGGAGAGGTAGCAGACATTGTGTCCGGCTATAATATAATGCGGCTCTCTGAAGAGGACCAGGAACGGAAGTATTCCAATGCTGATTTCGAGCATGACTTTTACCAGATGAAGCTGGCCAGTCCTTCCAACGATATTATCTATCGGCAGTCTGTAGCAGCCCATAACATGTCGGCAACCATCATCTCGGATGAAAACAAGGACAAGTTCATCAGCCAGGTATTCTCCATCATGAAGATCGACAGGAAAAAGCTGAATCCATGGTATCTATGTTATCTGCTCAATGAATCAGATATTATCGCCAAACAGTGCAATGTCCTTTTGCAAGGCTCGGTCATTGCCCGGCTGTCTGCTCACCAGCTGAAGCAGATGCAGATTCCTGTCATCTCTATGAATGAGCAGGAAAAGCTGGGAAGGCTGTACGTGACGGCTTTGTACCAATATTATCTGGAAACGACCCGAACAACGATGAAACTGCAAGGCATCTTGAGCATCCTGCATGATATAGAACGGAAATAAAGGAGACATGAAATCATGACCAACGAAGAAAAGAACCTCGAACAAGTATTATGGGATTCAGCCAATGTCATGCGCCAGACTATGGGCGCCGCCGATTATATGGATTATGCCCTGGGACTCATTTTCTACAAGCATCTGTCCGATAAGACGCTGGAAACAGCAGCGCAGGCTTTGTCCGATACTGGGGAAATGGAAGAATCGGAAGTTGCTACGGAAGAACAGCGGCAGGCAGCTTACAAGACGTATTACGACGATCCCGATTCCCATGATGACCTGCTGGCTTCGATGGATATGGACTATACCATCAAGCCGGACTTCACCTTTACGGCCTTCCTCAAGGAAATCAAAGACAAAACCTTCCAGCTGGAACATCTCGAACAGGCTTTCCGGGACCTCGAACAGTCCAATGCAGAATTGCTGGGCCATCTCTTCGATGATGTGGACCTTCATTCCAATAAGCTGGGACCGACGCCGCAGAAGCAGAACGACTTGATTGCCGATGTCATGCAGGCCTTGGCTCCCCTCAATCTGGACAGCCACAGCGGCGATGTCCTCGGCGATGCTTATGAATACCTGATTGGTAACTTTGCTTCCGATATGGGCCAGAAGGCCGGCGAATTCTATACGCCCCAGTCTGTTTCTACCCTGTTGACGCATATCGTGACCAGTGGCTATGAAGATAAAAAGGGCTTCAGTGCCTATGACCCGGCCATGGGTTCCGGCTCTTTGCTCCTGAATGTCCGGAAATATATTCAGAGTGCCGATTCCATCGAATATTACGGGCAGGAAATCAAAACGTCGACCTATAACTTGGCCCGTATGAACATGATTATCCACGGCGTCTCGGCAACCAACCAGCATCTCCACAATGCCGATACCCTCGATAAAGACTGGCCCGCCGATGAAGTGACCGATTTCGATGCTGTCATGATGAATCCGCCGTACTCTCAGAAATGGAGCGCCGACAAGGGCTTTTTGAATGACCCCCGTTTCTCGGATTACGGCGTACTGGCTCCCAAGTCCAAGGCCGATTATGCCTTCCTGCTCCATGGCCTGTATCACCTGAAATCGACGGGGACCATGGGCATCGTCCTGCCTCATGGGGTCCTGTTCCGGGGCGCTGCGGAAGGCAAGATTCGCCAGAAGCTCCTTGAAAAAGGCTATATCTATGCCGTCATCGGTCTGCCGGCAGGTATCTTCTACTCCACGGGTATCCCGACCATCATCATGGTATTGAAGAAAGACCGCCCCGGCCGGGATGTCCTGTTCATCGACGGCAGTAAGGAATTCGTCAAAGGGAAACCGCAGAACACCTTGACCGACGCCAATATCGAACGGTTGTACAAGGCCTATAAAGACCGGAAAGATGAAGAGAAATTCTGCCACGTCGCCACCTTTGAAGAAATCAAGGATAATGACTTCAACCTGAATATCCCCCGCTACGTCGATACCTTTGAACCGGAACCCGATGTCGATCTGGGTGAACTCAATAAGGAAATGGCCGAAACGAATGAACAGATTAAGGCCAACGAAAAAGAACTGCTGGCTATGCTGAAGGAACTGACCACGACAGATGCCAAGAAAGCCAAAGACCTTCAGGATTTCCTTCACTTGTTTGAATGAGGTGACGTGCGATGAAAAAAGAAACGAAGAAAGCCCCGACCATACGATTCCGGGGCTTCACGGATGATTGGGAACAGCGTAAGCTGGGAGCTATCTTTGAAGAATACTCAGATAAAGGCCATCCGAATCTTTCTGCGCTTACAATAATTCAAGGTGGTGGAACGATACGGCGTGATGATTCAGACCGAAATTTACAATATGATAAGAAAAGCCTTGCAAACTATAAAAAGGTAGAGACAGGGGATTTTATCGTTCATCTTCGTTCTTTTGAGGGAGGTCTTGAAAAAGCAACGACATCAGGAATTATCAGTCCTGCATACCATACATTTCATGGGGAAGGCACAGACTCCAGATTTTATTATTGTTACTTCAGATCTGAACGCTTTATCAATCACGATTTAAAACCGCATGTCTATGGAATACGGGACGGTCGTAGTATTGATATTAAAGGCATGAAAACCATCAACATTCCTTGGACGAAAGTTGAAGAACAAAAAGCAATCGGGAACTATATTGATTGTTTGGATAACCTCATCACCCTTCATCAGCGTAAGCTCGACCAGCTGAAGACACTGAAGAAATACTTCCTGCAAAACATGTTCCCAGCAAAAGGTGAAAAAGTGCCTAGGATTCGCTTCAAGGGATTTACTGGCGATTGGGAACAGCATAAGTTGTCAGATTTAGTAGAAAAAATATGTGTAGGTTTTGTTGGTACTTGCGAAAAGTATTATACGGATGTTGCTGATGGGATTCCAATGTACAGAACAGGAGACTTAAGTGGATTCGCATTAAATCATACAGGAATAAAATATGTTACTAGAGAATTTCATAAAAAAAATAAAAAATCCCAATTAAAATACGGGGATATTTTGATAGCGCGGCATGGCGATAGTGGAAAAGCTATTGTTTATGATAGAAATGAAGAGGCAAATTGCTTAAATATTGTTATTATAAGACCTAATAGTGCCAGATGTAACGGCAAATTTCTTGCTCAACGAATAAATACTTTTTCAGTGTCGCATAAGATCAAGAAAATGGCAGCAGGTAGTACCCAAATAGTAATTAACACTACCGATATTGAAAAATTAATCCTGCAAATTCCTAAAAGTTTAAATGAACAAGCAAAAATCATTTCTTATTTTATAAGTATAGATAACCTCATTACCCTTCATCAGCGTAAGCTCAATCAGCTCCAGACGATGAAGAAGTTCATGTTGCAAAACCTGTTTATATAAAGGAGATGGTGGCGTATGACGACCTTTGAATCGGAAGCGAGCATCGAAGAGAAGCTCATCCAGCAGCTCGTCGAAGGGGAATCCCAATGGACTTTTCGTGGGGATATCCATACCTTTGACGACCTGTGGAACAACTTCCGCAAGATTTTAATTCAGAACAATAAGGAGATATTCGACGAACATCCCCTGACAGACAGTGAATTCCAACAGGTCCAGAACCAGCTCCGTTTCCCGACTTTCTACGATGCCGCTCAATGGCTCATGGGAGAAAACGGTATCGTCCGGGTCAGCATCCAGCGGGAAGATGCCGAATTGGGGACGGTCTACCCAGTCGTATTCAAGCGGGCCGACGTTGCTGGCGGCTCGTCGGTCTATGAAGTGGTCCATCAAATCGAATTTGACCGGCAGGAAAAGATGAACCGGGACCGCCGGGGCGATGTTACTCTACTGATTAACGGCCTCCCCATGATCCAGATTGAATTGAAGAACCGCAGCCATCCCTACCGGGAAGCCTTCAACCAGATTAAGAAGTACCTCAAAGAAGGGGCCTTCCGGGATATCTTCTCGACGCTCCAGATGTTCGTCGTCTCCAATGCGTCCGATACGCGCTATATCGCCACGGCTGGCGAAAGCGACCTCAATGAGAAGTTCCTTTCGGCTTGGCTCGATGAGGATAACCAGCCGGTGACGGAATACATCGCCTTTGCCAAGGCAGTCCTTTCCATCCCGGCGGCGCACCGCATGGTTTCCCAGTATACGGTCCTCGACAGTGAACGGAAAGCCCTCATCATGTTGCGGCCCTACCAGATTCATGCTGTCGAAGCCATCCGCAACGCCGTCAATCCCTACACGGGCGGCGGCCGTCAGTCCGGCTATATCTGGCACACGACAGGTTCTGGCAAGACCCTGACGTCCTACAAAGTGGCCCACTACCTGAGCCAGCTGCCTAGCGTCCGCAAAGTCGTCTTCATCGTCGACCGCCGCGACTTGGATAACCAGACGACGGGCTCGTTTCAGGCTTATGCCGCTTATGACACGATTGACGTCAGCGAAACGGACAATACCCGTGATTTGGTCAAGAAATTGCAGTCCGATAAAGGCGATGTCCTGGTGACGACCATTCAGAAATTACAGAACGTCATGCGCCGCTATCCCGAAGGCACGAAGGAATACGAAAAGCTGCACATCCTGCGGCCTGTCTTCGTCGTCGATGAATGTCACCGTGCCGTGTCCCCCTTGGCCCAGCATTTGATTAATCAGTATTTCTCCCGGCCCTTGTGGTACGGCTTCACCGGCACGCCAATCTTCAGCGAAGATGCCAAGGACAGCCCCGGTGATTTGCCGAAAACGACGGAAGAACAGTATGGAAAATGCCTGAATAAGTACACCATCAAGGAAGCCCTCCATGACGGCGCTGTCCTCGGTTTCCAAGTCGAATACCATAACACCTTCGACATGAAAGCACTGGCGGCGGAACATGATATCCCTTGGACCCCTGATGAAGACGGTTTCAATCTGGAAACGGCGCTGACACAGCATAAGCTCCTTGATGCCGCCTATGAAGACGATCAGCATATGCTTCAGGTCGTTGATTTCATCATCAACAAGGCCAGCGGCAAATTCGGCCTGAACCGGGGCAAGGGGAATACTTATGCGGCCATCTTGACGACGAGTTCCATCAAACAGGCCCAGCGCTATTACCAGCTCTTCAAACGGGTCAAGGAAGGCAAGGAACCGACTGTCTCCATCCATGATGACATCAAGCGCCAGCTGTCCGATTTCCCCAAAGTCGCCATTACCTATTCTGTCGGGGAAAATAATGATAAGGACTCGTTCAATCAGGACCAGATGAAGGAATCCATGCAGGATTATAATGCCATGTTCGGCACGCAGTACACGATGGAACAGCTCGGAGCCTATAACAGCAACATCAACGACCGGCTGGCCCGCAAGAAGAAAATCTATCAGGTCCGGGAAAGCCAGCTCGATATCGTCATCGTCGTCGACCGCCTGCTGACGGGTTTCGATGCTCCCTGTCTGTCGACGCTCTTCATCGACCGCAAGCCCATGCGTTCGTATGGTATTATTCAGGCTTTTTCCCGGACGAACCGCCTCTATGACAATCAGAAACGCTTCGGCCAGATTGTCATTTTCCAGATGCCGGCTCATTTCAAACGGGCCGTCGACAACGCCATGCGCCTCTACTCCAGCGGCGGCGGCAACTATGTACAGGCCCCGTCTTGGGAAGTCGCAGAAGCTCGTTTCAAGAAGGCCATCCGGAATTTACGGCAGGCCGCTCCGACGCCGGAGGCCATCGATACCATGAGCAAGGCGGAGAAACTCCGTTTCCTCAAAGCCTACCGGGAGTTCGACGACGCCTATTCGGACGTTCAGGTCTATTCGCCGTATCAGGTCAAAGAGCTGCCAAAAGATTACCTCATCGATGCGCCGACCATCGAAGCCTACAGCGGCAAGTTCAACAACGTGAAAGAAGAGTTCCGCAAGGACCCGGACGACGATGATCCCGACGTCAATCTGGTCATCGACTACGACTTGCGCTGCTATCACATGGACCAAATCGACGAAGACTACATCCTGCGCCTCATGGAAGCGACCCGGTCCGATGAATCGGCGTTCATCTTCGAGGCTTCAGGGAAGAACCAGAAAATCATTGAGGAAATCAACGAAGAAATCCAGCGCTTCCGCAAGACGAATCCGGCCAGAGCCAAGATACTGGCGGAAATGTGGCACGAATATCAGGATAAGCCAAGAAAATTTGTGAACCAGAACTTCGTCGATGTTCTGCATGAACGCATCGATAGCCGTATCAAAGGCCTCATCGATGAATTTGCCAGCGAATGGTGCATCAATCCCGAAGCCTTGGAATTTTTTGTAGAGACCTATGATGTCACCAAAGACCCCAGCGAAAAACAGGATAATCAGGATGCCTTGAAGAAAGCTACCCATCCCAAAGAATACCGTAAAGACCATCCCCATATCGGCCTGAAGTATTGGCCAAAACTATTGGATTCCCTGCGGGAATTCTATGTACAGCATCTCCAAAAGCTGCTTGAACGGTAAAAAAATAACCGCCAATGGTGTTCTGCACAGTTGGCGGTTATTTTTGTAAAGGTCTATTTCAAGAAAATTCTTTGAAGACCTTTACAAACCGCATGAATACTGGTAAAATGGACAAGTAAAAGTTCATGCGGGTGTAATTCAGTGGTAGAATACGAGCTTCCCAAGCTTGGTACGAGGGTTCGATCCCCTTCATCCGCTCCA
>OGDF01001813.1_pt1 | contig 30694 bp, 28 predicted proteins | sample 1570141 | NCBI WGS metagenome assembly OGDF01 (sample SAMEA4370581, study PRJEB24528) | human gut metagenome | reverse complement strand
CAGCTTTTATATTTTATCAAAAGCTTTTCTCTTTGTCAAGAACTTTTTTATTTTTCTGTTTCGTTTGATTTGGAATTTTCATATCCGCCTCTAGCGACAGCTTGTCTATACTATCACATTCAGATCATTCTGTCAACAACTTTTTTTGATTGATTTTCAATCTTTCCAATCACTTCCAACCAGGAATGTCCCGCCTCCGCGTCTTCTCTGCTCTTCCGTTCTTTTGTTGCTCTCAGTGCTGTTCCTCAGCGACGAATGTTATCTTACCATGCCTGTTCTTAATTGTCAATATTTTTTATATTTTTCATGCAATTCTGAATATTCTGATAATTCGTTTTGTTTCTGCAAGACTATTTCTTTCACAATTATAACGGATACAGCTTTATATAGTAGAAAGTTTTTCAGGAGCCAAAAGAATCCGCATGCATTTGGCAGAATGCACACGGACTTTCAATTTTAAAGCATCTCGAACCTTTCTCCCAGAAATTCGGACTGACTTCAATCTCATCTGAGAGAATCTTATATCCATGCTCTTTGCAATATGTATAATCTTTCTCTAACTCTTCTGACCGATATGCAATATGATCAACCCTGGTTGTCGCACCTCCCGGAAGCTGGTCTCTCTGAGAAATTTCATACATCTTTCCGTCTGACGGATTCTCTAAAAAGTATACATTATGTCCACCTTTTCCCGGAAATTTTCCGGCAACTCTGAATCCAAGCATTTCTTGATACCACTTTGCATTTTTTATAAAATATTCCCTTTTCACATAATCTTATTTTGAGTATAATCATCTTTACAGCTATATTTTCAAAAAGATGTTGGGGTCAAAAGCCCCCAACAATGATGCCAACGGATTGTTTCGTGCTACGCACTCCCACAATCCTACCCGCTATTCGCATATCATGGTGCTTACGCCCCACTTTTATGCTACTTTACCAGTAATACACTTGCTTTCTCTACTTGATAGCAAGTGCATAGATTCAAGGAGTACTAATATGTTCCATTATTATATGTTCAACAAACCATTTGGCTGCGTTACTGCACGTCGCGACACTCTTTACCCAACTGTTATGGATTATTTTTCAGAACTGCACAATGACCATCTGAATCCTGTCGGACGTTTAGACCGTGAGACAACCGGTCTTTTGCTCATTACAGATGACGGTAATTGGAATCAACAGCTCACTCATCCTGCCTATCATAAGAAAAAGACTTATCTTTTTACCGTCCTCGGAGACCTGACAGAAGATCGACGCCAGTTCCTGGAAAATGGAATTTTGCTAAAAGGATCTCCTGTTCCTACTTCTCCTGCAAAGATCACTCTTTTCAAAAAAGATACTCTTGCTAATATTCTTGATACGCTGCATCCAGAAGTGCAGAATGCAGTCCGTACTAATCTGCCTTCCCATCCGGTTACCTATGGAGAAATCACCATCAGTGAAGGACGTAAACGTCAGATCCGCCGTATGATGAAGGCTGTTCACTGCTGCGTGATCGAATTAAAGCGGATTTCTATTGATGACATTCATTTAGATGAATCCCTTGCCCCTGGAAAATGGAAAGAAATTTTCCCCTTTGAAAAAAATTCTCCTGTTTAAGAGATTCCATGGACTCAGCAAACTTTTTGTCTGTTACTCACATAAAGAAAGATCAGGAAACGAGATTGCCTTACTCTGCTTTCCCGATCTCCTGATCCTTCTATTTTTCTGCTCTTTCCTGCTCTATTCTTTTCTGATTTTTTATTCTTTCCTACTCTATTCTTTTCTGAGCTTTTTATTCTTTCCTACTCTTTTTTCTTTACATTTCAGATTTTCCATACCTGGTTCAGGCTGCTTTTTTATCTGTTCATTCAGCCTGCCATATAACTGGGTCATCCGATATAGCTTATGAACTATCTTTTTATCAAATGCTCCCTTTTCCATCTGCCAGGTCCAGTTTCCACCCAATGTGGAAGGCATATTAATTCTTCCACTTCCGTCAATTCCCAGAATATCCTGTATCGGTGTCACGCATAATTGTGCTGCACTTCCCATTGCAAGCCGCATAAAATCCCACGTCAATGTATCATCATCCAGCCTGGAAACACCCATATATTCTTTTGCAAAATCACGGCTTTCTTTATCCAGTGTGCGATACCATCCTCTGGTCGTATCATTATCATGCGTTCCCGTATAAACCACACAATTTTCAGAATATCTGTGAGGAAGATAAACTGATTCCCCGCTTGGATCAAATGCAAACTGAAGCACCTTCATTCCCGGGAATCCACTTTCTTTCAACATCTGAAGGACACTCTCTGTCAGAAAGCCGAGATCTTCCGCAATAATTTCCGGTCTTCCAAGCTCTTTTTCAATGGCCTGAAAAAGTTTCATTCCCGGTCCGGGCATCCATGTTCCATTTTCCGCAGTCGACTCACCGTATGGAATTGCATAATATTCATCAAATCCTCTGAAATGATCGATCCTTACAACATCATAGCGCTGAAAACAGTACCGGATTCTCTGAATCCACCATGCGTACCCGGTCTTTTGATGATACTCCCAGTTATATAATGGATTTCCCCAAAGCTGTCCCGTCTTTGCAAATGCGTCCGGTGGGCATCCTGCTACTCTAATCGGATTATTTTCTTCATCAAACTGAAATAATTCAGGTGCAGCCCATGCATCTGCACTGTCAAAAGCCACATAGATCGGGATATCACCTATGATCTGAATTCCCTGTTCTTTTGCATAAGTATGCAGCTTTTTCCACTGCCGATCAAATTCATACTGCTGGAACTGATAGAAGCCGATCTCATCTTCCAGTTCTTCCTTTACTTTTTCAAGTGCAGTTTTTTCCCTTTTCTTTAAAAGCTCTTCCCATTCGCTCCAGCTTTTTCCCTCATGGGCGTCTTTAATTGCCATATACATGCAATAATCTTCCAGCCAGAATGCATTTTCTTCGAGAAATTTTTCGTACTTATCATTTTTCTGAAATCGTCTGTATGCCTTTTTCAGAATCTTAAATCTGTTCTGATATATTTTTTCATAATCAATCTTTTTCTGTTCTTTACAGCGTACTTCCTTACACTCCTTCTTTGTCAGAAGTCCCTCTTTCACCAGCGTCTTCAGATCAATAAAATACGGATTCCCGGCATAGGTAGAAAATGACTGATATGGTGAATCACCATATCCGGTCGGACCAAGCGGCAGGATCTGCCAGTAACTCTGCCCCGCCTTTTTCAGTTGATCTACAAATTTGTATGCTTCTTTTGAAAAGCACCCTATTCCATATTTTGATGGCAGCGAAAATACCGGCATCAAAACTCCACTCGCTCTTTTCATTTTATTTCCTCCAGATCTTTCGCCGTTACAGTTTCCAGATATCCTGATTATACTCTTCGATCGTTCTGTCAGAAGAAAAGTATCCGGCTTTTGCAATATTGATCAGTGCTTTCTTTGCCCATGCTTTCTGATCTGCATATGCCTCCAGTGCTTCTTCCTTCTTTTCTTTATAAGCATCAAAATCAAGCAGTGTCATAAACCAGTCTTTACTGATGATCTCATGCTGAAGTCTTTCCAGATTCTCCTTCTGTCCTACTGCAAGCACTTCCTTGCTCGTGATAAAATCAACTGCAGCTTTGATCGCAGGATTCTTTTCATAAAATTCTTTTGAAACGTAATCAGCTTTTGCATAATGTTCGATCACTTCATCACTGGAAGCTCCAAATACAAAAATGTTGTCATCTCCCACCAGTTCATGGATTTCTACATTTGCACCATCTTCCGTTCCGAGAGTCACCGCTCCGTTCAGCATAAATTTCATATTTCCTGTTCCGCTTGCCTCTTTTGATGCAAGTGAGATCTGCTCAGAAATATCACATGCCGGAATCAGTTTTTCAGCTTTCGTTACGTTATAATTTTCCACCATCACTACTTTCAGGTAAGGACTTACATCAGGATCATGGTTAATGATCTCCTGCAGACAGAGGATCAGATGGATGATATCTTTTGCAATCACATATGCCGGTGCAGCTTTTGCCCCAAAAATCGCAGTTACCGGTGCAGCCGGAATCTTGCCTGCTTTGATTTCCAGGTATTTATCAATAATATATAACGCATTTAACTGCTGACGCTTATACTCATGAAGCCTTTTGATCTGGATATCAAAGATCGTATCCGGGCTGATCTCTATATCCTGCGTTTCTTTCAGGTATCTGCACAGTGCTTTTTTATTTTCTTTTTTGATCTTCACAAGCCTTTCGAGAACCTTTTCATCATCCTGATACTTCAAAAGCTTTTCCAGTTCTGCTGCATCCTTCTTGTACCCTTCCCCGATCAGCGAATCGATCAGTTCTGTCAGAGCTGGATTGCAGTGAAGCAGCCAGCGGCGGAACGTAATACCATTGGTCTTATTATTAAATTTTTCAGGATAGATCTTATAAAAGTTATTCAGTTCCGTCTCTTTTAAAATCTCAGTATGCAGTGAAGCAACACCATTGACACTAAATCCGTAATGCAGATCTATATGTGCCATATGGACTGTATCATTCCGGTCAATGATGGATACGCTCTCATCCTCATATTTTCTTCTTACTTTATCATCCAGAACTTCAATGATCGGAACCAGTTGCGGAACAACCTTCTTCAGATATGCAACCGGCCATTTTTCTAATGCTTCTGCAAGGATCGTATGATTGGTATATGCACACGTTTCTGATACCACTTTCACTGCATCATCCATATCCATGCCACGCAGCATCAGCAGACGAATCAGTTCAGGGATCACCATAGTCGGATGTGTATCGTTGATCTGGATCACCGCATACTCCGGAAGATCATACAGCTTACAGCCTTTTGCAACACATTCATCCAAAATCATCTGTGCTCCCGCACTGACCATAAAATACTGCTGATAAATACGAAGAAGTCTTCCATTTTCATCACTGTCATCCGGATATAAGAACAGCGTCAGGTTCTTCTCAATCTCTTTTTTGTCAAAATCAATTCCATCCTCCACGATCGTCTCATCTACTGAGTCAAGATCAAAAAGATGTAATTTATTTGTCAGATTATTATATCCTGTCACTTCAATATCGTACATTCTTGCTTTGACGTCCAGACCTCTGAAGGATACCGGATATACTATATCGGTCTTTTTAAGCCACGATTTCTTCTCGATCCATGGGTTCGGAGTTTCCTTCTGCAGGTTATTCTTAAATTCCTGTCTGAACAATCCAAGATGATAATTCAGTCCGACACCATCTCCCGCAAGTCCAAGCGTTGCAATGGAATCCAGGAAGCACGCTGCAAGTCTTCCAAGCCCCCCATTTCCCAAAGACGGTTCCGGTTCTATTTCTTCGATCTCGCTTAAATTCTTTCCATGCTTTTCAAGAATTTCTTTTACTTCTTTGTAGATTCCAAGATTGATCATATTATTAGACAATAATTTTCCAATAAGAAATTCTGCCGAAATATAATATAATTTCTTTTTGCTGTCCGTACGCTCTTTTTTTGAAGCCATCTCCTGTACGATTGTCAACAGAGCATCATAAATTTCTTCATTAGATGCCTGTGAAATCTCTTTTCCCAGTATCTGATCCAGCTTTTCCTGCATATTCATAGTCTCTTCTCCTTTTTCATTCCGTTCCATTCTATGGCGATTCCACACCGCCCGTCTTTATCTTATTTTCACAATATGTATTTTAATACTATTTTTTTATCTTTTCTTGCAATATAATTTCATTTTATAGTACAATACTATCATTCTATGATGCCAGTGGCAAAAGGTCTAAGCCCACATGAGCTTGCTCATAGGTGGGTGAAAGACCTTAGGACCCGCCCCGATATGAGCATAAAAGTGGGATGATAATCCCACGATATGCGAAGATTGGGTAGGATTGTGGGAGTGCGTAGCACGGAGCAATCCGTAGGCATCAAAGTCGGGGGCTTTTGACCCCGACATCATTCTATTGTATAAGCAGGCATTATGTGAGTCGATCCTGTCGCTCATCCATGAACCACTCTGAAAGGAGCAGATTTATTTGCAGATCAATAATTATCAGAATTATCACGAAACCAAGCAGCACACAACTGCAGAATTTCCATACAATACTTATCCTTGTTCCATTCCACTGGATTTTACCCGCGTCCCGCTTCACTGGCACGACGAACTGGAACTGATTGTTATAAAAAAAGGGCATGGTCTGATCTCAGTCGATTTTCAGAAAAAGATCGTCAATGCAGGAGACATCATTTTTATCCGTCCGGGCTGTCTTCATTCCATCGAACAACATGAATCCGATTCCATGGAATACGAAAATATCCTTTTACTTCCCGAACTTCTCATCTCCGGGGACAATGATCTCTGTGCCACGCAGTTTCTCCGTCCTCTTATGTCAGGTTCTGTTCCTGTAGAGATTTTTTTTACTCCTGCCGTCCCCTGCCATGGACAGCTTACTGAGTGTATTTGTCAGATTGACCTGTTATGCGAAACCCGTCCTGACGGATGGCAACTTGCATTAAAAGGTTATCTTTTTCAGTTCTTTTACATTCTGATCTCAAATCAGAAAAAAAAGGAACACGCCTCTTCTCCCCGGTTAAAATCTCTCGAAAAAATGAAGCTTGTCCTCAGATATGTAGAAGAACATTATACTGAACCAGTCTCCATTGAAGATATGGCCGCTCTCACTTATTACAGTAAATCACATTTTATGAAATTTTTTAAACTTCATATGGGAACCGGTTTTATCGAATATCTGAATGACTACCGACTTACGATTGCCGGACAGAAACTGAAAAATTCTTCCGACTCCGTTCTTACGATTGCTGAAGAATGTGGCTTTGAACACCTTTCTTACTTCAACCGGCTTTTTAAAAGAAAATATGGAACTACTCCCGGAAAATACAGAAGCGGCTTACACTGAAGCCGCTTCTGTATTTCCAGTTTTTCTGACTCTTTTATTCCTTTCCATGCGGAACGTATTACGGATGATAATATAATTCGATCGGGTCGATCGGATCAAATGGATGCTCCTCTTCCATTTTTTTATTTCTGCCATGACGCTTTAACAATTCACCACTTTTATTATAGACCCAGAATGAGTATACCAGGAATTTGTTGATCTTTCCGATCTTCTCTTTCGTCGTCTTGTTGTAAAGTACTCCACCTGTTTTTAGCGGAGTCTTTTTATGGATCAGGGAGATCAGCTCCGTCTCACAACTGACCGGTTCAGGCAGGATCGTATACCCCCGACCTACACATTCACTTTTATGGGAGTCACTTCCTCCGGTTGTCAGCTTTCCATATTTCTTTGCAAGCTTCATCGCTCCGGCATTGGACTCCGTTGTCTCACAACTGTTAAATCCCTCTACAAAATCAAAACGCTTGATAATCTCCGGTGACTGGTAGAATTTTCTTGCATGCGTAAAACTCATATACTTTTCACCGCATGGATGTGCAGGTCCAAGAACTCCGCCATTACGATGAACCAGATCGATCAACAACGCCAGCGGCATTCCCCGCATTTCCAGCAGACGGATCTTAACTCCTTCCGGCATGATCACCAGGATATGACCCGCATCACGCGTATCATATTCAATCCCTTTCAGTACAACAAAATCTGTATGCTTCTTTCCTTTGATATTCTCTTTCCAGTAACGGTATCCGTTATACGTATCATGATCCGTGATTACCATTCCCTGGAATCCCTTTTTCTTCAGAATTTCAATATACTCTTCAATCCCGACTCTGCTGTCTATTGAGCCTTCTTTTACATGACAATGCATATCAATCTTCATACGCACAGCCTCCTTTTCTGAAAGAATCCACTTCCATACCTGTTATTCTTCCCCTGATTCATCCTCGTCATAATAGTCCTCATCCTCTATTTCAGGATCTTCGTCATCCAAATAGTAATCTTCATCTATTTCAGGATCTTCGTCATCCAAATAGTAATCTTCGTCTATTTCAGAGTCTTCCTCATCCAAATACTCGTCTTCCTCTGTCTCAGGGTCTTCCTCATCCAAATCCCCTTCTTCCTCTGTCTCAGGGGCTTCCTCATCCAAATAATAATCTTCTTCTATCGTGGAATCTTCTTCATCAAAATAATACTCCTCTTCCTCCACTTCAGATGCGTCTTCCTTTTCCATCTGGTCCTCTTCTACTTCATCGATCCAGTTTCTTGCTCGTTCCACATCATTTTCTGTAGAATTATTTTCACGGATCTTTTCCGCTGTCTTCAGATTGCTCTTTTTCTGCTTACCCGATTCCATGAGCATCTGAATCCACACTCCGAGTACCGCTGCCACTATGCATAATACAATATGGATCCATCTCATATTTACAGGAATCAGATAATAAATACAGCTTCCTGTAACCATACCGCCAAAAATGGAAGTGACAAAAATCGTAACAATGCTTGAAAACCAAATAAAGACTACTGCTACAAGCAGACCGACACCGATACAGACTCCCCACAGAATCACACTGTCCGGTTTCAGAAGATGGACTCCCACCAGTGCTGTCATCAGCCAGCATAACCAAAAACCGCCCACTTTTTTCTTCCATATACTTAATGCGGTCAGAATTACTCCCACTACCAGTCCCGGAATCCATATGTAATCCACAGCAAGTCCCGCGAAATATGCTGCTGCCGCTCCACCGACAGTTCCAGATACAAAGCCGAATATAACTGCCCACACTCTGACAAATTTCCACCCGGTCAGGCAGATTCCAATTCCTAACACGCCTAATACGATCAGTGAGATCAATTCTACCTGAGTCAGCACATGAGAGCTGTCATTAAACCCTGCCAGCAGTACATTAAAATCAAAATTTCCGATCGAATCCACAATCATTTTCATATTCATATACTCCACCTTCGTTCTTCTGCGATTCTTTTCCCCTTTGTTACCTCTTCTGATCTGAAGACATTCCCTGTTATATATTTTAGCAATTTTCACATTATAATACAAGATAATTGACTTATAATATCTCTCCCTTTAAAATAAAGAGGAATGCTGTTGACAATCGCAGACATTGAATCATATAAAGGAGAAATCATATGGAACAGTTAAAAATTCCTGAAGGCTATACCTCTCCGCTCACGATCCGTGAAACGGAAGTTGCCATCAAGGAAGTAAAAGATCATTTTGAACGTGCACTTGCAAAGAATCTGCATCTGACCCGCGTTTCCGCTCCTCTTTTCGTCCGTCCTGAATCCGGGCTGAACGATAACTTAAATGGAGTAGAACGTCCGGTTTCTTTTGGAATTAAAGAACAAAATGATGCTGCAGCAGAGATCGTCCATTCTCTTGCGAAATGGAAAAGATATGCACTGAAGCATTATGGATTCCACTCAGGGGAAGGACTCTATACTGATATGAGTGCCATCCGCAGAGACGAGGATACCGACAACATCCACTCTCTCTATGTAGACCAGTGGGACTGGGAGAAAGTTATCTCCAAGGAAGAACGCAACATGGAAACCCTGGAGTATACCGTCCGCAAGGTTTATGTGGCACTGAAGGATACAGAAGATTACATATCCAGAAGATACAATTACATCGAACCTCTTCTTCCGGATGATATTTTCTTCATCACCTCTCAGGAATTAGAAGATCTTTATCCTGATCTTTCCACAAAAGAACGTGAGACAAAGATTGCCAAAGAAAAGGGAGCGGTATTTATTTCCAAGATTGGCGGACTTCTTGCATCCGGTGAGAAGCACGACGGACGTGCACCGGACTATGATGACTGGGAGTTAAATGGAGATATCATCGTTTACTATCCGGTTCTCGACATGGGACTGGAACTTTCCTCTATGGGAATCCGTGTAGATGAAGTTTCCCTTAAAAACCAGTTAAAAGAAGCCAGATGTGAAGAACGTGCTGAACTGCCATTCCAGAAGGCTCTGTTGAACGGTGAACTGCCTTATACTGTAGGTGGTGGAATCGGTCAGTCACGTATCTGTATGTATTATCTGAGAAAAGCTCATATCGGAGAAGTCCAGTCTTCTCTTTGGCCGGATGACGTAGCAGAAAAAGCTGCTGCCGGCGGAATCCAGCTTTTATAAAGCAGGTGTAACTTTTGCCGATTAAAAACGGCAGTATATCTTTTTGTCGTATACCTGGCAAAAAAGCCGGGAACAGATCTACACTCTGTACTTCAGAGTGTCTCTGTTCCCGGCTTTCTCTTTTCGCAGTCATTTTCCAGGATCTTCACAACTGCAACTGCCTGCATGTGCTGTGCCTGATGCCGATCCTCCACAAGAGCCTTTGGATAACCGATCACACCATGACCATCATATGGATCATTAAAGTAATAATTTTCCTCATCCGCTCCGACCAACAGCATACAATGCTCATTGGAAATCCACGTAAAGGTCTCCCCCGTCTCTTTCAGCTTCCAGACTGGTCCGGTCTTCGGTTCACGCATATTGATACATGCCCAGAAAATGACCGGCATTCCTTTGCTGACATATCGCTCTACAAGCTGCTCTGCCGTCTTTCCCGATTCATCAACTGCACGATAATGAATATTTTTCTCCGTTTCTGTCTGCTGCTGCAACTTTTCAGCCACTGCTTTTTCTTCAAAAATCCGATTTAAAGACTCCACGATGACCGGAGCATAGCATCCATAGGATTCCGCATCATAGGGACTTCCACAAAAACAATGTCGCGGATCCGGTCCATATAGATCACCCCAGCGTTCTTCAAATGAATCCTGCTTCAGATAATCCCGGATAAACTCATCCACACTCACCCTGTAGCCAAGATACTGCAAAAGCATCACGGTCGATACGCTTTCACATCCTGTGGGATAATAATGACTCTGATCAAGGTATGGTACTTCAATTTTTATCATCTTATGCTGCCTGCCTTTTAGAAAGAACGATCTTCATTCCCATCAGGATTGCCAAAAGGATCAGTAGACTGATTCCCAGTGTCAGCCACCATATTTTCGTAAGTGCCGCAATAATATATCCAACCATACATACACCTGCCACAATCGCCGCATACTGCATCTGCGTGGATACATGATTCAGATGATTACTCTGAGCCCCTGCGGAAGACATAACCGTTGTATCTGAGATCGGTGAAACATGATCCCCGCACACTGCACCCGCAAGAACTGCTGATACAGAAATGATCATCATCTCCAGACTGGTATTTCCTGCAAACATTCCTGTTGCGATCGGAACAAGGATCGCAAATGTCCCCCAGGAGGTACCTGTTGAAAAAGACAGGAAAATCGCAACTGCAAATAATACTACCGGGATGAAAATACTTGCTGAAGCATTCTCTCCCACGATACCGCCTACAAATTCAGCCAGTCCCATTGCATCTCCGATTCCTTTCAGTGACCACGCAAAGATCAGGATCGTAATCGCCGGGATCATCAGCTTAAAGCCTTCTACCAAACTTTCCATAAACCCTTTAAAATCTACAACCTTTCTCGGAAGATACAGAAGCATCATAAAGAAGATCGTCACCATCGTTGCGAAAATCAGACTGGTTTCTGCATCACAGCCGGAAAATGCAGTGATAATGTCTTTCGCTCCGCCAAGATAACCGGTATAGATCATTGCTCCGATCGCAGAAACAATTAGCACCGCAACCGGAAGTACTAAATCCATCACTTTACCGCCCGGGTTCACTTCATCCTCAGACACCTGCTCAAATTCATCACCACCGCTGGTAAATAAGTCACCCTTCGCCGCATTTTCTTCATGCTTTTTCATCAGTCCGAAATCAAAGCCCGTAAAACAGATAAAAAATACCATCACCAGTGTAAGGATCGCATACAGGTTATACGGGATAGTACGCAAAAACAACTGAAAACCGCTGATCCCTGCATCTGCAGGCACATACGAGTTCACTGCAGCAGCCCAGCTTGAGATCGGTGCAATAATGCACACCGGAGCTGCCGTTGCATCAATGATATAGGCAAGTTTTGCTCTCGAAACTTTCTGCTGATCTGTGACCGGACGCATTACCGATCCGACTGTCAGGCAGTTAAAATAGTCATCTACAAAAATCAGGACACCCAGTCCCATCGTCGCAAGTAAGGCACTCCGCTTGGTTCTGATCTTTGTTCCCGCCCATTTTCCATAAGCAGCAGAACCTCCCGATTTTGCCATCAGTACAATGATCATTCCCAACAGTACATCAAAAATAAGAATATTCAGATTCATACTGTTCTTCATGATCTCAAAAAAATTAACAAATGAATCCCACGGGTGGAATCCACTGTAAAGGAGTGCTCCTACGGCTACTCCGATAAATAAGGAGCTGTATACCTCCTTTGTGATAAACGCAAGTATAATTGCGAGAAGCGGTGGAATCAAAGCCCACCATGTTCCAATAAACATAGACCCGTCCATTTATTTTACTCCATTCCTTTCATTTGCATCTCTTTCATTCTATAGGAAGCTTTACAGAATGACAAGCCTTTTCTATAACAAGCCTTGCAGAAGCACAACGATTTTCTCTTTTTCACATTTCAGATGCCCTGCTCCAGAACTCATTGAAATTCAACAGATCCGGCAGATAAATATCCGCATGATTCCAGATTTGTCCCAGATTTTTATCGTTCGCCTTATCATAGACTGCGACCGTCTTAAATCCCGCACTCTTTGCCGTTCTGATTGCATGCCATGCATCCTCAAATACCCAGGTCTGCCCCGGATCTGTATCCAGTTGAAGTGCCGCTGCGAAATACAGATCCGGCTGATTCTTTCCACTTCCGATCTCTGAAGCCGTAAAAATTCCTTCAAAATAAGAAAAAACTTTCAGTCTTTTCAATGCTGCCTCTGCATTCTTCCGGTCACCGGAAGTGGCGATCACCATCGGGATCTTCCGTTCTTTCAATTCTTTCAGATATTCACGTACTCCCTCTTTCAGAGGCACTTTTTCCACATAAAACTGCTCTACTTCCTTTACAATCCCCTTTGTAACCTCTTCCACGGTCTGCTTCAGTCCGTAATGAGAAATCAGATACTCCGCTGCTTCTTTCAGACTCATTTCATATAGAATCTCACTTAAATCTTTTTCTGCCTGGATCCCGAATTTCTGTAAATAGAGTTCACCGAGATTCTCCCATACAGGCATGGAGTTCAGAAGAACTCCATCTACATCAAATATAACACCTTTTACCATAACTCTTTCTGCCCCTTTATATCATATACATCATCGCGGAAATAATTTTTGATATCTTCCGGCATAAATACTTTCCGTTCAGAATCATACCATAATTTTGTTTTTTTATAAAGAGATATCATTTCCAATTCTCATCCGGATGTGCTATAGTAATTGCTGGCTACAGTATCTGTAGACAGGAATCTATCGTTATCGCTGACTGAAGATTTTTATTACATAAAACACAGGAGGAATATTTTATGAACTTTTTTAAGAAAAATGGTGCAGGCCTGCTCTTATGCCTGCTGATTGCCATTCCATCATGGCTGCTCGGAAAGGCTGTCCCCGTTGTCGGCGGTCCGGTCTTTTCTATTCTGATCGGTATGATCGTTACCCTGATCCTGACCGATAAAACCGTCTTTTCACCGGGAATTAATTTTACATCCAAAAAGATCCTGCAGACAGCCGTTGTATTCCTTGGATTCGGAATGAATCTCACAGAAATTCTGGCAAAAGGGAAGCAGTCTCTCCCGATCATTCTTTCCACCATCACTACATCACTGGTAATTGCTTTTATTATGTATAAAATATTGCATATCAATTCCAACAGTGCAGTTCTGGTCGGTGTCGGTTCATCTATCTGCGGAGGAAGTGCCATTGCAGCTACTGCACCGGTCATCGGAGCTGATGATGAAGAGATTGCCCAGTCTATCTCCGTTATTTTCCTGTTCAACGTCATTGCCGCCCTCGTCTTTCCTTCACTCGGAGCTGCCCTTGGTCTGACAAATGAAGGATTCGGATTGTTTGCAGGAACCGCCATCAATGATACCTCTTCTGTCACTGCCGCTGCTACCGCCTGGGACGGAATCCATACAAGCAATACACTGGAAGCTGCTGCAATCGTAAAAATGACAAGAACACTTGCGATCATCCCGATCACATTAGTCCTCGCCATTTACAAAAGCCGGAAATCCAAAAATACCGAAGGATCTTCTTTCAGTCTGAAACGTGCCTTTCCGATGTTCGTACTGTTTTTCGTTCTTGCATCGGTTGTCACAACCATCTTTCATCTTCCTGCCGGTGTAACCGCCCCGTTGAAAGAACTGAGCAAATTTCTAATCATCATGGCAATGTCCGCAATCGGTCTGAATACGAATATTATCAAGCTCGTCAGGACCGGAATGAAACCTATTCTCACCGGATTCTGCTGCTGGATCGGCATTGCTTTTGTCAGTCTTATGATGCAGCACATTCTCGGTATCTGGTAGAATTTCACTGTCAGACAGGATTTAAAAAGTGCCACTTTCTTTTCTGGAGGATCATCCTCTGCGGATCGGAAAGCGACACTTTTCTTTTTCTTATCTGTTCTGCTTCAATTATTTTTCTTCCAGGATCTTATCAATACTTACCAGCTTCACACTCAGTACAAAAATATCTGCTGCCATCTCAAGTTCCTCCGGAGTCGGATAAGACGGAGCGATACGGATATTGCTGTCATGCGGATCTTTTCCGTAAGGGAACGTAGCTCCTGCACCGGTCAGCACTACACCCGCTTCTTTTGCCTTTGCCACGATCGCCTTTGCACATCCATCCAGTGCGTCAAAGGAGATAAAATAACCTCCCCTTGGTGCGATCCATGAACCGATCTCCAGTCCGCCAAGTTCTTTGTCCAGTACTTCCAGTACCGTTTCAAACTTCGGTCTTAAAATATCAGCATGCTTCTTCATATGCTCTACGATTCCGTGGATATCTTTAAAGAATCTTACATGACGAAGCTGGTTTACCTTGTCATGTCCGATCGTCTGTACCTTCATCATATTACGGATATCTTTCAGGTTCGCATCTGATGCAGCCATTGCTGCAATTCCTGATCCAGGAAAACTGATCTTGGATGTAGATGAGAACTTATAGACCATATCCGGATTTCCTGCTTTTTTACACTCCATCAAAATCTCCAGCAGATAATCCTGCTTGTCCTCGTACAGATGGTGAACACAGTAGGCATTGTCCCAGAAAATACGGAAATCTTCTGCTGCCGGTTTCAGATTTGCAAAACGGAAGACTGAGTACGTAATTCCCTGTGGATTAGAATATTTCGGAACACACCAGATTCCTTTTACTGCAGGATCATTATTTACCAGTTCTTCTACTAGATCCATATCTGGTCCTTCCGATGTCATCGGAATATTGATCATCTCAATTCCGAAATGCTCTGTAATTGCGAAGTGTCTGTCATATCCCGGAACAGGACAGAGGAATTTTACCTTATCAAGCTTACACCATGGTGTACTTCCCATAACTCCATGAGTCATTGCTCTTGCAACTGTATCATACATAACATTCAGACTTGAATTACCAAAAATGATCACATTATCCTTTGGTACTTCCATCATATCTGCAAGAAGCTGCTTTGCTTCATCAATTCCGTCAAGACCACCATAATTCCGACAGTCAACGCCATTGGCACAGGTCAGCTCTTCACTGCTGTTCAGTACATCCATCATCCCCATTGACAGATTCAGTTGGTCTGCAGCCGGCTTACCTCTGGACATATCCAATGAAAGACCCTTCGCCTTAATCTCTTCAAAGCGGGCTTCCAGTCCCTTCTTTAACTCTAATAACTCTTCTTTGCTCAAATCTTTGTATGCAGTCATTGCAGGATTCCTCCATTCTTTCTTGAATACTCTTGTGACATCGCCACACTAATTGCTATTGTATACAACTTTTGACATTTCGTCAATGGTTTCTTGCATTTTTGTCAGTTTAAATCGAATTTTTACGGTTCTATTTTTATCTTTTTGCATTTTCTCACCTTTTTTCATGCATTTTCTTCTTTTTATTTTTTCACTTTTCTTTTCCGTACCCAGTCCTGGTTTTTTCCCTGATTTTTTATTGAGATTCTTTTCCTTTTTCTGCTTTATGATATGATGTTGAAGACAACAGAGGAATTTATTTTATTTCTGACCCGGACGGATACTGGCTGGAAATTGTGCCTGCATAGAAAATAATCAAAAAAAGCCATCGCTTACTGCGATGACTTTTTTCTTTCCTGCTAATATCTCACATAATATACCACACGGACTTTACTGACCTTCACCGGCACACCCGTCTGCTGTGCCTCGATCATCTGACCATTTCCTATGTAGATTGCCACATGACCCGGTGTCCAGCAGATATCTCCCGGCTGCGGATCACTGACGATTGTTCCGCCTGCAAGAATCGAACCACTTGTTCTCGGGATCGACTTTCCTGCCTGTCTGTAACAATACTGAACCAGTCCTGAACAATCCAGTCCGACATATGGAGTTGTTCCACCCCATACATACGGAACACCAATCTGTGAATACGCTGCATCTACAATCGCATTTCCGGTACTTGGATTGTATGTAGCACCACTGTTGGTTGTCCCTCCGGTATTCCGGTTATTATTATTCTTCTTAGCCGCCTCGGCTGCCGCAGCAGCTTCTGCCGCTTTTCTTGCTTCTTCCTGACGCTTTGCCTCTTCCTCGGCTGCTTTCTTCACAGCCTCGTCAATCTGCACATCAAGATCCTTGATCTCAGAACTCTTCTCGGTGATCGTCGTATTAATTAAAAAAATAAGCTCTTAATACTCCGTCTGCGTCTTGTCTAATTCAACCATCTTCGTCTCAAGCGAATCCTTCAGCTCTGCAACTTTCTCTACTGTTGCTACATACTCATTCAATTTCTTTCTGTCATAACTATGTAAATCCTGAGAATACTCTGCCTGCTTCAATGCACTTGTCGTATTACCGGAAGAAAGTACCTTTTCCACCGTTGCACTTCCGGTTCCCGCCTCGTACATATACTTGATACGACGCTTCATCGCCTGATACTGCTGCTCCTGCTCTTCCTGGGCAGCCTTCAGATCTTCCTCTGTCTGCGAAATCTCTTCACCAGTCGTGATCAGATCATTCTCCAGCTCTGAAATCTTTGTCATCAGAGAATTAAGCTGCGTCTGCAGGCTGTTCACCTGCTCCTCAGTATCCTTTTTCTGCTTCTTCAGATCACTTACCTCATCTGCAAGAATCGGAGTGACTGAAAGTGAAAAGGTCAACGCTGCTGCAACAACTACACTGCAAATCTTCTTTAATTTCATCTTTTCACCAATCCTTATTATATTATCTATGTCCCCACATATATCGTTCATGATACAACATCAGACAGCTTTTTTCAACAGATTTATACGAATCATCCTTAAAAACTATAAAAACTGCCTGAAAAAAGCGGTTGCATCTTCTGCTCTATCTTCTTTTAAAAACTTTTCTGTCAAAGACATATCCGGTCATTTTGTTCCATTCATATCAATCATTATAAGATGTCGGGGTCAAAAGTCCCCGACTTTGATGCCTACGGATTGCTCCGTGCTACGCACTCCCACAATCCTACCCAATATTCGCATATCGTGGGATTATCATCCCACTTTTATGCTCATATCGGGGCGGGTCAAAAGGTCTTTCACCCACCTATGAGCAAGCTCATGTGGGCTTAGACCTTTTGACCCTAGCATCATTATAATAAATAATCGATGAAAATTCAATCTATTTTTAACATTTCTGTAACATTTAACATTTTTTTCATAATCTTTTTTGCAGATTCCGTCACAGCAAGTCCACCCATACCGGTTTCCTTCAGACAAACAGGAAGTTCATTCCCGATTCGTCTCATACTGTCGATCGTATCATCCGGTGATATCGCACTGACTATTCCTGCCATGGCGAGCTGTGCGGCAGATATTGCATTGACTACTCCCGCAACATTCCGCTTGATACAGGGGACTTCCACCAGTCCTCCCACCGGATCACACGTCAGCCCCAACATATTTTTCAGGGCAAAGGCTGCTGCCTGCATAATCTGCCGGGTCGTACCCCCCTGTAAGAAAGTCAACGCCCCGGCTGCCATGGCCGCTGCCGTTCCGATCTCTGCCTGACATCCGCCGGATGCTCCTGCGATGGACGCATTTTCTGCAATCACTTTACCAATTCCCGCTGCAGTAAAAAGTGCCTGTACCATCCGGTCTTCTGCCGGATCATCTCCTGATTCCTCTGATTCTGCCACAACTTCCTCATAACTTATAAGTACTGCAGGGATCACTCCGCATGAACCTGCAGTCGGAGCGGCAACGATCCGCTTCATACAGGCATTGGATTCTCCCATTTTCAATGCTTTTTCCATTGCCAGAGCCATGTATCCACTGCACAGATTTTTGCCGGTCACATTAAACCGGTGCATTTTTTCTCCATCCCCGCCAGCCATACCGCTTGCCGAACGAAGCTCTGCAGCATATCCCTCATCTGCCGCTTTCATTTCATGATACATCTGACGCATTCTTTCAAAAATCTGTTTTTCTGTCTCATCTGTCTCTGTCTGCTCTGCCTTCAGTACGATCTTCCATACCGGCTTCTGTTCTGTCTTGCAAAGTTCTTCCAACTGTCTGATACTATGATATTCCATGCTTATCTTCCTCCGGCTTTCTTCAGATAGGTCACTTTGATGATTCCTTCCACTTTTTCCAGCCACTCCAGTCCGTCTTCCGGCACATCCTGATCACATTCCACAACCATGACTGCACGACCGCCTTTACCGGAGCGATATAACTGAAGCGTTGCAATATTGATCTTTTTCTGTGCAAGCATGGAAGTCACCTCTGCCACATGCCCCGGCTGATCCTGATTATGGACGATCAAGGTCGGATTTTCACCTGAAAAATTCGTTTCAATCCCATCAATCTGTGCGATATTGATCCTCCCTCCACCGATGGATTCTCCAATAATATCCAGTTTTTTCCCTGAAACTCCTTTTAATTTCAGTTCCACTGTATTGGGATGTCCTTCCTTTAATCTTGCTTCTCCGAACTCAATTCCGACTTTCTTTTCTTCTGCAATCCTCAGACTGTCAGCAATTCTTCCATCGTCAGGACTCATTCCCAGGAGTCCTGCCACAAGTGCCTTATCCGTTCCATGCCCTTTCCCGGTTGCAAGAAAGGATCCATAAAGGAGGATCCTTGCCTCTTTCACATCTTCTCCCAGCAGATTTCTTGCCACAAAACCAATTCTCGCCGCCCCTGCGGTATGAGAGCTGGACGGTCCGACCATAACCGGTCCGATAATGTCAAAAATTCCCATCTTTTCTCTCCATTTCTTTCTGTCGATACCAGACTTCTCTGACCATATTATTTCTCAAAGGGCAAAAAATTTCAACCCTTCCAATAGAAAGGGTTGAAATTAGTCTGTCTTATTTTTCAGATTTTATAATCGCTCTGATCCATTATAAATCCTGATTTTTATTTCTTTCTTTTTTTCCCAAGCAGTGTTCCGGCTGCAGCACCACCTGCAAGAAGCATGGTCATTCCCGGAAGGAGTACATTGGAAACATCTCCGGTCTTAGCTGCCTTGCTGCCTGTGACTGTTGTTCCGGCAGTTTTGTTGTCAGATGGTTTCTGCGTATCAGACGGTTTCTGCGTATCAGACGGCTGATCCGGTTTTTCCAGCTTCGGAATACTTCTTGTCTGCTCTGCATCACACTTCTCGCAAACTCTCTTTTCAAGCCCCTCTTCCTCTGTTGTGGCCGCTTTTACAACAGTCCATTCTCCATAGCTGTGACCTGTTGCTGCGATCTCTGTTGCTTCTTCCAGTGTCTCATTGCAGTCTTTACAAACAAGCTTTCCTGTAGATCCCGGTTCCGTACAGGTAGGATCCTTTACTCCGACTCTTTCTGTATTTTCATGCTTACACTCTGTCACTGTCTCTGTTACAACGATCTCGTATGTCACTCCACCGATCACAACGGTTGTTGTTCCTGCTTTTTCTGCGGTAACGAAATAGCCTGTTTCCGGTGCAAATAAATACCAGTCATTGTCATTTGCAGAATAGCCGGCAACCTTTGTATTGCTGCGGCCGTAGTTGTTCAGATACTGTCCGCCATAGGAAATACCAAATCCATCAGATGCTCCATTTCCTACTGTCAGTGTCTGAGCTGTATCGCTCAGTCCTACATTACTTCCGTTAAAACTTAAATATTTTCCGTTGACATCCTGGATTGTATATCCTCCGTCAACCGCTTTCACAGTCCACATATAAGCAGACTGGTCATCCGACTCAAGGTCTGCTGCCTTCATTGCAAGTCCTGTCGGTGTTCCTGATGCAGTACTCTGGCTGTTTACCAGTACATAAGAGCTCTGACCGATCAGATATTCTTTTCCTGATACGATCTCTGTATTTTTCACATATGGAGGCTGATCGCCATTTGCTGTAAGAGAAACAATCTCCTGACCGCTTTCCTGCTGCATCAGCTTTCCAGGTGCAAGGAATTTCTCTCCGACTTTCAGTTCCACTTTCTGTACTTCATTTTTTACTACAACATAATAGGTAACTGCACCGATGGTAACAGAAGTTGTTCCTTCGCCTGTTCCCTCGAAAGTAATCTGTGTACTTCCCGGTGTTCCCTCTGTATTGGTCTTCAGCTTTCCTACATGCTCATAACGATTTGCCATAACTGCTGCAGATGGTACAACTACATATTTATTACCATTTGCATCTGCCTTTGTCACGATCAGATATTTTTCGCCACCCTGGATCTCATCAAGTGCTGTCACTTTCTGATATCCGTGTACTGCAGAATCTTCCGGTGCAGAAGCTGACTTCTTATATAATTCAAAATAGCAGTTGTCAGCAACTCTGCTGTTCCTGTCGAAATACAGCTTGGATGTATCAGTACTCCAGAACCATAAAATATTTCCTACACTTCCTGTTGCATTATCTGTCAGTGTAAACAAGCTGTCTGTATCATGCTTTGCAACTGTGATCGAAGTTTCTGTCGTACTACTTGGAACATTATTAGAACCGGCTGCTCTTGTTCCAAGGTAGACAGTCTGTCCGTCTGCTGTTGTCGCTTTCACTTTGTACCGGTTGTCTGTTCCTGTAGCTTCAAAAGTATATTCGCAGTCATCCAGATCCAGCTCTGCACCGTTAAATGTTGCGGTTGCGGTTGCTTTTACTGCGACTGTCTTTACTTCCGGTGCCTGTGGATCTTCTCCTATCATCGTCACCTTTGCCACATTTTTATCAAGTGCTGAAGTATCTGTGCTGCTGTAATTTCCGGTTGTATCTGTATAGGATTTTGTTCCTCCCATATTCAGTTCTACAACTTTGTAGTTCTCTGTATCACTGATATTCAGTTTCAGGATTCTGACATAAGAACCTGCATGAACCGTTACAGTTGCCTGCTTCAGTCCTTCTACCTGCCCTGAAGTAACTTTTAATTTTCCATTCTCATATACGGCTGTTACGGCACTCTCATCGGATGATGTAACTTCAACCGATGTCCCCTCTGCAACTCCATTGACCGCATAAGTCTTTGTCTGCGAAGATTTCATGCTGTCTGAACTGATCACATTTCCATCCTTGTCTGTCAGCCAGACACTTCCTACTGAAGCTGATCCGACAATATCTTTCAGAGCGATCTCTTTGAAAGTGATCGCAGTTCCGTTGCTTTCATACAGAAGACCGATATTTCCGTTAGCCATCTCCGAAATACAGGAATATGCATAGTATGCACTTCCATTAATACTGTAGTCATATGCCCAGTCAATACTTCCGTCATCCTGAACCAGTCCTACGTAGATCTTTCCTGCCGCACGGCTGAATGTATTGGACGGGCACGCAAAAAAGATGGCCGTCTTTCCATTGATTTTCTCAGAATATGTGGTAGCTGTAAGCTGACAGGTCGCATTATAGGAAATTCCCATTGCCTGTGGATCTGACCAGGTCTCTCCGCCATCATTAGATACATAGTAGACATTTTCACGACGTACAAACATATACAGCTTTCCGTCTGCCTCTGTGACAACTGCCTCAGAACTAAAATTCTTTGCAGATGCTCCTCTGTGCCACGTTACCCCATTATCATCAGAATAGATTGCCGCACTGTTCTTGTCACCATTTGTAAATTCATAACATGTAAATACGATTCTTCCTTTATGTTCTCCCGTAGAGATCACAATTCCGCGTCCCGGTCCTACCAGCAGACTCTGCTCGGATGCTTTCTTTACATCCAGAAGTGTCGGCTCTGACCAGGTCTCTCCGCCGTCTGTAGATTTTGTCACATAAATAAAATCTGTCGGATACGGGAAGTACGGAGAATCTCCACAGAACAGATTCGTATTGACTCCGTTTCCTGTGATATTGAAATACGCATCCACCGTATAACCGCTGACTGTATTTCCCGAAGCATCCTTCAGCAGATAATAAGAAGTGGCATTCTCATCCGGATTCTTTTCCAGATAATAAGTAAATGCTGCATTCATACGCTGTGCTGTATCAGAAGCGGCCGTCACACTGTCTGTTGCTTTTGCAAGCACAAGACGATGCTGGGAATCATATCCCGTGTGTCCTGTCTTTGGTGCATAACTTGCACTGTTCAGTGCTGTTCCGGCCGGATACAGATCCGCTGCCATATAAACAGTCCCACCATCGGTCGTCAGTGCCGGGTCAATAAATGCCGTAGAACCGTTATTATGTACATTTCCATTATCTCCTAAATAATTGGCAAAGGTATAGCTCCAGGTCTTACCATTATCCGTAGAACGGGAAACGATCGTATCCAGTCCGCCGCCGTCACCTCCGCCATTCCAGCGTGCATCACTGGATGCGACAAGAGTTCCGTCATTCAACGTAACAAGTCCCGGGATTCTGAAATTCGTACTTCCACCCGTACCTGCCAGAAATGGCTGCTTTTTTGTTGTTCCGTCTGCCGGCTTTGTTCCGTCATACGCATTATTCACAGCTCCGACCGGAGTTGGGAAACATCCAAGCGTCAGAACTCCTGCCAGCATCAGAGCAAGCACTCTTTTTTTGTTTTTCATCTTTTTCCTCCTCTTTTTCATAATACCTGCATAACTTTTCCATTTATACACAGTCTATGATGCCTACGGATTGCTCCGTGCTACGCACTCCCACAATCCTACCCAATATTCGCATATCGTGGGATTATCATCCCACTTTTATGCTCATATCGGGGCGGGCCCTAAGGTCTTTCACCCACCTATGAGCAAACTCATGTGGGCTTAGACCTTTTGACCCTGTCATCTAGTCTATTATACTCTTTCTGTCATTTTTTCACTTGTATGATTCTACTTTTCCGCAGTCTGATTTTATCTGATTCGGAACTGCCGAAACCTATCCTTTAAAGCATTGAAACCTGTCCCTTTTTTCTGTAAAATGAAACCATCCCGGTTCCGGAACGCAGAACTTTGATTCCGGCAGATTTTCTGATGCACGAAAATGATAATCCGGATTTTTATAACAGACAGTGGAGGTACTATTATGACAGAATCAGAGATCAGAAAGCTGCTTGAAAGACAGCGTACTTTTTTTTCAACAGGGAAAACTCTTCCCGTTTCCTTTCGTCTCAGACAGCTTGAAAAGCTGAAAAGATCCATCCAAAAAAATGAACCCCTTCTCCGGCATGCACTGAAAAAGGATCTTGGAAAAAGTAATATGGAAAGTTATATGTGTGAGATCGGGCTGACGCTCTCCGAGCTTTCATGGATGCAGCGTCATGTCAGATCCCTGGCAAAAAACCGGACTGTACCAACGCCTCTCTCCCAGTTTGCCGCCCACAGCTACCGTTCTCCTATCCCATATGGGACGGTTCTGATCATGAGTCCGTGGAATTATCCGCTCCTGCTGACTTTGGAGCCGCTGATCGATGCCATTGCCGCAGGAAATACCGTCATCCTGAAGCCAAGTGCCTACGCTCCTGCCTCACTTGCCATGATCAAAGAAATCATCGAAACCACTTTCCCGGCAGATTATATTTCCGTCATTGAGGGAGGACGTACAGAAAATCAGGCATTGCTCCGCCAGAAGTTTGACAAGATCTTTTTTACCGGAAGCAAGGCTGTCGGAAAGGAAGTTCTGCGGCATGCCGCAGAGAATCTGACCCCTGTTACATTGGAACTGGGTGGAAAAAGTCCTTGTATCGTTGACTCCACCGCAAAAATCCCACTTGCTGCCAGACGTATTGTTTTTGGAAAATTTTTAAACTGCGGACAGACCTGCGTTGCACCCGATTATATCCTGTGCCATCATTCGGTCCGGCAAAAATTGGTTGCTGCGATCCGGCATGAGATCCAGATTCAGTTTGGAGAGAGTCCGTTACTGAACCCGGATTATGGCAAGATCATCAATGCAAAGCATTTTCAGCGACTTTCAGAACTCCTTGATCCTGAAAAGATCGTCTGTGGAGGGAACACCGATGCGGCAACTCTTCGTATTGAACCTACTGTTATGGCCGATGTTACCTGGGAAGATGCTGTTATGGAAGAAGAACTCTTCGGACCGCTCCTTCCGATTCTGACCTATGACACTTTGGAGGAAGTAATCCGTACTGTAGAATCACATCCACATCCGCTGGCTCTTTATTTTTTCAGTGAAGATAAAACCGCACAGAAAAAGCTTCTTCGCTCCTGCCGTTTCGGTGGCGGCTGCATCAACGATACCGTAATTCATCTGGCAACCAGTTCCATGCCATTTGGCGGCATAGGTGAGAGCGGAATGGGATCTTACCATGGAAAAACCGGTTTTGAATCTTTCAGTCATTTCCGGAGTATTGTGGACAAAAAGACTTGGATGGATCTTCCGATCCGATATCAGAAATATACGCAGAAAAAAGAAAAGCTACTGCGGTTATTCCTGCAATAGCTCTCTCCTTTTTCTATCTTTTCCATATAAATTTTCTGCCTGGTTCATATTCTTTCGACAGAAGATGGATCAAAAATTCTTCTGTCGAAGCCAGCCCTGCGATCACGCATGTAATTTCACAATACCTCAGTGCAAAATCCTGCACAAGCATATACGGCAGACAGAAGACACAAAAACCTGTCGCCTTGTTCAGAATCGTATGCAGTGACGCAAACCGGTGATACCGCACAGCGGCTGTAACATAGGAGCAGGCACGGATCACCAGTACCGCACCGATACAATACCACATCCACACCGGAAGCACTTCCAGCAGAATCGGGAAAAATTTTACAATCATCACCGCATAAAAAATCAGATCTGAAATACTGTCCAACCTTGCCCCAAACTCACTGGTACTGTTCGTCGCTCTTGCGATCGTTCCATCCAGCACATCCGTTATTCCGCAGAATGTATAAAGAAGATAAAAAGGCAGTGTCAGCGGCCGGATCAGTAAAAGTCCGACAGTTCCCACGATCCTTAACATTGTGCAGATGTTCGGTGGTGTCAGTAATTTTTCTTTCATAAACCTTCTCCTCATTTCCATGTATCCTGTTCTTTACTTTCTGTCAGTATTTGATAAAATTTATTTTAACAGATACAGCAGTTCTTCAAAGCAGATCCCATCTGCCAGAGGGATCTCCAGTTCCACTGACCTCTGAATGCATTTTCCGATAAACCCGGATGCCTTTCTCACTGATTCAGTCAGCCCGGTTCCATTGACCGCATCCGCTGCAATGATCGCTGCAAAAATATCGCCGGTTCCCGAACGAGGACTTCCGATTTTTTCCGTCTGGATCATCTCATACCCTGCTCCCTTTTCGTAACAGAGATTTGCTACATGATTTTTCTTCTCAATCCCGGTGATCACTACTTTCGCCGGTCCTGAACCGGCAATCTGCTCTGCCAGCCGCTCCAGTTCTCCGCTACTCCATTCTTCCTTATATTGCGTACCGGTAAGAAGACAGGCTTCTGTCACATTCGGTACAACAATATCTGCATACTGCACAACTTCACTCATCTTCCGGCACATTTCTTCCGTATAGGTTGCATACCGCTTTCCACCGTCTCCCATAACCGGATCGACTACGACCGTTGTATCTTTTTCTTTAAAAGTGTGTATAAACTCACCGACAATCCTGATCTGCTCTTCTGAACCCAGGAACCCGGTACAGATTCCCTGAAATTTAAGTCCCAGTTTCTTCCACTCTTCAATATACGGTTCCATCTCTGCCGTATAATCTGTGCAGTAAAAAGAATCATAAGCTGTATGATCCGAGAAGATTGCTGTCGGAACAGCACAGCACTGTACTTTCATCATGGAAATAACCGGAAGCTGCACTGCGATCGAGCATCTGCCAAATCCCGTAAAATCATTGATCAGTGCAATCTTTTTCTGTTGATTATGATTCTGCTGCTTTTGATCCTGCATCTTTTTCCTCCGTCTTTCCTTTTTTGACACCCTTTGCATTCGGATAAATTTTTTTCATCTTCGCATCATCATAATGCTCATCCGTCCAATGCTCCCATCTGGTTTCTGCCCTGATCCCTTTTTCTCTTTCATCATACCGCACCAGAGCCATACAGGAAACCATGATATTGCAGCACATAAATACAAGCAGTCCCCAGGTTATGATCTTTCCAACCTTTTGTGGAATCCGTTCAATCCATTTTTCCAACGGTGGATACAGCCTTTTAAACCATACTACTGCAGCAATCCCCCAGAAGAAACAGTAAAGAAGATTGATTCTGCCACCCAGATTAAATGGGATATTGCTGTAATCCCAAAAGACTTTCCCGAAAAAAATCTCTGTAAATACACTACACAGATACTCATACGCACCACCAAGCAGTGTCCCTATAAGAAATAAAAATGTATTACTGCGGTCTTTATATTTATAGAGCAATGCCGTCACCAATGCGATTGCCAGTCCCCATACAATACTGAATGGTCCCCACACCACACTGCTCCGGCTCATCCATACCCCCATCGTGATCCGGCAGAAAATCGTCTCCGTAATATCACCTAAAAATGCACCAATAATAAAAAGTAATACAATCTTATAAAATCCACATCCGGATGCAAAGGCATCACTTTTTTCTGCTGCCTTTTTTTCGGTTTTCCGTACACGCGGGTAAGCTTTCTTCACACGCCTTTCCACCCGTTCAGAAATCCAGGAACTTAATCTTGCACTCAGCTTATCAATCTGTGCATCCGTTTCTTCCCACTGCTTCGGATTTCTGCTGATCCCTGTCAGCAGCATAAAAGAGGCAAAAACATCCACACACAGGAACAGCAGCAACACCAGGATCAATATCTTCATCACAAGCTCCGGGAGAAGATGCAGCAGATCCAGGCTCAGCACGTTGCCCCACCGGACAGCGATATACCCCAGTCCGCCCCAGACCAGAGATGCCGGAAGACAGATATATCCATCCAGATTCCATTTCACATTGGAATAATCCCACCAGCGTTCTTTAAAGATCCACTCCATCAGATGTCCGCCGATCCACTCTGCAACCGTTGCATAAACTGCCGCAAAAAGGAAAAGCCAGAATCCAGTCAGTTCCTGCAGTCCCACAGTCATAAGAACAGCCGTAAATCCGTACATCACACAGTACGGACCATTCACAAGTCCCCGGTTTGCAAATTTTTTCTGCTTCAATGTGGCCAGAACAGTCTCCAGTATCCATCCGCCAAAAGAATACAGGAAGAAAAGCCATAATAGTTCATAGATCGTATAGTGATTCAAATCGTTCTCCTCTTTCGTTTCATTTTTTGCTTATTTTTGTACATTTTTTCATCCGCTCTCTGAAGCAGTGCGTCCAGATCACGGTCTGTCCCATCCGTGCATATACTGCCGCATTTGCACTCTTTTCCATCTGTTCATAAAGAGCAATGCACGCTGCATTCATTAAAAAGAAGACCAGTCCCGATATTCCGATCATATAACAGACCGAATATCTTATCGAATCCCCTTTGTAAAAGAAAGCAAATGCAGAAATACTGAAAATACTGAACGTGATATATCCCAGCATAACCCGGAGAATCTTTCCATTTTTATGCTCTCTGATATGATAAGCTCCATAATACAATACAAGGATAATCGTGACTACCATAAAGAAATGCTCTGCCACGATCACCGCAGTCACAGGGATCAGGTCTGTCATATAATTCACAGTATAAATCACTGCCATCATCCAGAAACAGCCCTGCAATTTTCCAAACATTTTTTCCTTTCCAGGCATCAGAATCTTCGTAAATCCCAAAAGCGGGAACGGTAATGAAAAAAATGCAAGGAATGAGATCAGTTCAACTAATTCTGTTTTCTGCGTTACAAGCAGCAACAGCTTGGAATCTGTCATCATGTTGCTTTTCCTCTCTGTTCGTTGAATAAGCCACTCTTCTTCCTGCTTGCTAACGCTTATTATACCATGATCGGCACCTTTGGTGCCTGAAGCTGCTTCGCAGCGATCATGATCGCCATTCGCCGCTCACACTGAAAAAGCTGTGCTTTCTCCTGCTCGCTAACGCTCATTATATCATCTTTCATGATTTTGGCAAATTTTCTTTCAACACATCGATCTTTTTTCACCTGCACTATTTATTTCCTGATATACTTTACGATTTTATTCATCAATTTTTTTATTTCTACCGGTTTTGCCACATGTTCATCCATCCCTGCAGCAAATGCTTCATTCCTGTCCTCCTCGAATGCATTCACAGTCATGGCGATCACCGGTATAGACACTTTCTTCTGATCTCTTAACTTTCGAATCTGTCTCGTTGCATCGTACCCATTCATCCTCGGCATCTGCACATCCATTAAAATCAGATCATAATATCCATCCGCAATGCTTCTGCATTCATATGAACAATCCGATGACCAGGCAGAGTATACGCCATCATAATATATAAGTTTATATAATAATTCAGTTCCATATTTTTCAACAGCTTTCATTGCACGATCATTTCTCTGCTTTATTTCAAAATCACGCAGTTCCATCCTTTTTGCATCTCCTATCAATACCACCGCTTATAAGGATTCCCCTGAACTTCCTTTTCCACCGACTTCTCAATACTCTTCTCAGCCTCTTCCCTCGTTGCAAACAGCCTGTGAGCCTTCACCTGTATTCCGCCGCCCGTATCTGTAAAACGTACCAGGAACATCCCGCCGGAACACCTGCGGATCTCCACTTCTCTCACATACCTGTTTGATTCCACAATATATGCAGTATCCCCGACTTTCATAAAATCACACTCCTGCACTCAAAACATCCTTCATCCTCACCAGAACAGGAAGCACCTGCCCGTCAGCAAATCTCCGTTCAAAAGAACCATTGGAAAAATGATCTTCTCTCAGCAGCATTGTCAGCAACGCCGTACAAAGTTCATAATCCGCTCCCGGAACACGTTTCAGTTCCTCATTACAGTCAATCGGCTCCGTAATCATGTAATCCCCATAATTTGTTTTCAAATCTCCTATTGTCTTTAACAGATCTGCATACAGATTCTCTTGTGGATTCTTTAATTCCAATATTTCCTGAATTTTTCGTAGTTTCTCTGACTTTGTCAATGCTATACACCACCTTGATAAACACTCGAATATATGTTCTTTATATTTTAACATATACCCAATAATTATTCTAGCGCAAAATATATTCATGTAATATCCACAACAGCAAGGTTTCGTTGCGACTACGAAATTGATACAATTTAACGGTGCACACCCTTGTGAACACCCCTGTTCGCCTTTCGTTAAATAATTAAAATAGGCTACTCTTTTGCATATTTCTGATCAGCCTGTTTCTTCCATAAAAAAAGAGACATTGACATAATTTGATCAATATCTCTTCTGCTGCTTTGCTGAGACATATTCTTCCGACTGGATATACTCTCTCAGGGAAGCATCAAATTCATCCTTGACGGAATCCAGTCCATAATAAAACCGCTACCACACCGAAACAAAGGATATGTCTCTATTTTTGGTAAAACCATAGATGTAGGTTAATCATGTTTTTTTAATCAGCATTTTGATACTCACTGTCTTCCCCAAATAGCTACCGAATTTGACCTCACGATCAATTCTTCGACAGGCAGACCAATCGGGCAAATGTTATGGCAAGCTAATGATTTCCCGCATCCCTCAAAATAATTTTCCTTATATTGAGTTGAAACCTCATTCCGATGGCTTATTTCCTGTTCTTCATTCAGAATCCGAAATGCGTTGACTGCAGCAACAGCACCTGCGAAAGTCCCATTTGCAGAGAAGTTAGGACACACTTCAAGGCAGCAGCCACACATCAGACAGCGTGCCGACTGGTATCTCGGTTCATGTGTCCACGGATTCATATAAGCTTCACTTTCAAGCCAAAGGTTCAGTTTTTTCAAATTTTCAAACAGAATTGACCGGTCAACGATCAAATCTCTTACAAGCGGAAATTTGCTTAAAGGTTCCAAGGTGATTGTAGAACCTTTTAACGTATGTAGAAATGTAGAGCATGCCAGCCTCGGACGTTCGTTAATCAGCATGGCGCAAGCCCCACATTTTCGCACCATACAGCTACATTCCCAGCTGATGGGAGTAACTATATTCCCTGAATTATCTTTCAAAGGGGTTCTACTGTTCAATTCCTTTAGAACATTGGCAACAGAGCTGTTTTTGCTTCCGTCAAACTCAAATTCCTGCCAATAACTGTCTGATTTCTGACTCTCCTGCCGCCTGATTCTTATTTTATATACCAAGTGAATCACCGCCTTTCTGGAACAGGTACAAAGGAAATCTGTATCTGCTTTCCATCAAATCTGGCTACCG
>OGDF01001807.1_pt1 | contig 30768 bp, 27 predicted proteins | sample 1570141 | NCBI WGS metagenome assembly OGDF01 (sample SAMEA4370581, study PRJEB24528) | human gut metagenome | reverse complement strand
CGGTGCACCTCTGATGCTCTGAGCAAGCATCCCGAGATTCGCGCCGCGTATGCGGGGCGCTTCAAGATGGTTATGATCGACGAGTTCCAGGATACCGATCAGATGCAGGTCGATATCATCAACTACCTTACGGGCGAGGGCGGTCGCGCGCTCTGCACGGTCGGTGATGCCCAACAGTCGATTTACCGATTCCGCGGTGCCGAGGTCGAGGTGTTCCGCCAGCAGGAGCGCTCGATCGTCGCGCAGTCCAAGGCAGAGGCAGGAGCCGCGGGCGCCAAGCGCAACTTCCGCAGCCATTCCGAGGTCCTGCGCTACGTCGCCCAGATCTTCAACGACAAAAACGGCGGGCTCATGCACGGCTTCCTCGATCTTGAGGCCGACGCGGGGCATACGGGCGCATATGCCGCGAAGAATATCTCGCGCAGCCAGGCGTTTCTTGTCGTCGGCGGCTCGGTCGAGGACCGGACGCGCGCCAAAGCGGAGGCGATCGCAAAGCGTTTTGCCGCCCTCGCCCAGGCGGGACAGCCCGCGGGCGACATGGTCCTTCTACTCGGGGGCATGACGCGTGCGGGCGTGTATGCCGATGCCATCCGCGCTGCGGGGCTCGACTGCGTTATCGCGGGCGGCTCGGTCTTCTCGTCGACCGTTGAGGCGCAGACCGTTCGCGCGCTCGTCTGCACCCTCGCGAACCCCGCCGATACCGCGCAGGGCCTCATGCCCCTGCTCTCGTCGCCGATGTTCGCGCTCGGTGCGGAGGAGTTCATGACGCTGGCGACTCGATTCGATGCGGAGACGGGGGAGACCTTCCGCCGCAACATCGACCGGGGCCTGCACACGCACGAAGACGCCCCCGGTCTCGAGAACCTGCCTCTGGTCGCGCGCGCACGCGAGATCCTTGCGCATGCCCTGCAGCGTGTCGGAGCGGAGTCCTTCGCCGGCATTGCACGGAGGGTCGTGAACGAGTCGGGTTGGCTCGCGCGTCTGGCGGGCACCGGGGCGGAAGGGCGCTCTCACGCCGCCAACGTGCTCAAGGCGCTTGACGCGGTCACCGAGGCGGAGGCTGCGGTGGGCAACGCCCCGCGCGAGATCGCCGCCGCCATGGATGCTTTTCTTGCCGGCAAGGAGGCCCCCGGCGCCCTCAACGTGGAGGGCGGCGACGCAGTCCGCATCATGACCGTGCACGCTTCCAAAGGTCTGGAGTTCCCGGTCGTGGCGGTCGCCGACTGCTTCGGCATCCGTACCAGCCTCGAGCGCCTTCAGACGCGCCGCCACGGAAGCAGGGTGGAGACCGCCGCCGTGCCCGCGCGTTTTCTCGATGCGCACGCTTCCGATGGGGCGTTTATCGAGGGGTCCAAGGTCGAGACGCTGTTCAAGAAGGCCGTTGTGGGGACTCCCAGCTCGCCGGCATGGCTTACTTCCGAGCTGACCGACGACGTTTGCGCCACGGGCTCGGCTGCCGAGGCGTTCGTCTCCATGCGTGAGGAGGACATGCAACGTTCCCTCGAGGAGCGAGCGCGCCTGCTGTATGTGGCGATGACGCGCGCCGAAGAGGCCGTGATCCTTGCCATGGATGCAAAGATCGGATGCGGAAAAGAACACGATATCAAACTCGACGACAGGTACGACCTCACGCCTCTGGTGCTCGAGCGTATCCTTCCCGGCGGGGAGACGGCGCTTGACCTTTCCCGCGACACGCTCGTATTCGATGACGCACGCCCGGGTGATTTCGAGTTGATCGCGCTTTCGGATTTCAAGCTCGGCACACGCGATTACGTGGCGAACACGGTGCTAGGTGCGGACGACGGCGCCAAGCCCGCGGCACCGGGACCGGCCGACCCCGAGCCCGACTCGTTCACGCTTGCGTATCCTGCAGACGTGCGCGCACGTATCGCGGCTGCGTTCCCTGCGCCGCGCGATTCGTACAGCTATTCGTCTATGGCGGCGGCGCTGCACGAGGAGACGGACGAGCACGAGGTGTCATCCGCTCGGGCATTTGCAGATCGCGCATCTGCGGACCTTGCCGACGATTGGTCTTCCGAGGAGCTCCCGCCCGAGCCTGTTCCGGGTTCAACGGGAGAGCCGTCTCCCGCGGTTGCGGAGACGACGGAGCTGCTCGAGACGGCGCCTGCGGGGGCTCCGATGCAGTCTGCTGCGTCGCCGACGCGCGACGGGGACCCCACAGCGCTCGGTTCGGCGTTCCATGCCGCCGCGCAGTGGCTTATCGAGACCTCCGCGGCACGGGTCCCCGCTGCCAAGCGAGATGCCCTTGCGAGGCAGTGGAAGGTTACGCCCGACCAGCGCACGCGTCTCGATACTGCTCTCGATAGATGGGAATCCTCGCAGGTGAGAGCCGAGCTCTGCTCGTGGCCGCTCGTTCGCGCGGAGGTTCCGTTCTTCTCGCTCGGCCTCGACGATGCGGATGTTCGCAAGCGCTTCGGCACGTATGCCGAAGGCGCGATCGATGCACTCGCAACCGACCCGAACGATTCCGCACATGCCTTCGTTATCGACTACAAGACGGGGGGAAGCGTCCTGGAGACCCCTGACGAGTTGCGGAAAAAGCACGCGTTGCAGGCTCGCGTCTATGCGGACGTCCTGCACAAGGCGGGTTTCGAGCACGCGACGCTCAAGTTCGTGCGCGTGGAACAGACAGATCCGCGCATGCCGAATGAGCCGCAGGTCGTCGAGTACGTGTTGTAGCGTCCGCTTCACGGGGCGGACGAGATCTATCGCTTGCCGAGGGCGACGGGGTCTGCCCCGGCGGGTGTCATGTGGCGCGCCTGCGGTGATTGGCGCGAGGGACTGGCCGATTCTCTGTCGGTTTTGTCCTTCGCGCAGGGGTGCGCAGCGCGTTCGTGCGCTACGGTAGAATCTTTCAAGCACATCAGAATCGATTTAGCACATCACGTTGTAGAGGAGCTTTGCACATGGCCTTCGTACACCTTCACAACCACACCGAGTACTCGATGCTCGATGGCGCGACGCGTATCTCCGATATGGTCAACCGGGCTGTGGAACTCGGAATGCCCGCTGTCGCCATCACGGACCACGGCTATATGTACGGCGTCCCCGAGCTGAGCCTTGCATGCGATGCGGTCAACCATGGCACTCCGGAGTACAAGACCTGGAGCCACGATAAGTCCTTCCTCGAGAAGGGCCGTCGTGACGAGCTTGTCGAGCCCGATGCCGAAAAGGACCCGGCGGCGCACGCCCAGTACGTCAAGGACATGGCGGGCTGGGATGCCAACGGCAACATCGATGACCTCAAGCCGCCGCTCGTCATCAAGCCCATTTTTGGCTGCGAGGTCTATTTCACGCCCGATGACACGCTTGCGCGCGACCACAAGCCGGAGCTCTACCACATGATTCTCCTGGCCAAGGACCAGGAGGGCTACGTCAACCTCATGCAATGCGTCTCCGAGGCGGCCGTGCAGGGCTTTTACTATAAGCCGCGCGTCACGCTCGACAACCTGCGCCGCCATGCCAAGGGTCTTATCTGCACGAGCGCCTGTATCGCCGGCATCATTCCCAAGTGCATCGACCGCGGCGATTTCGAGGGCGCCGAGCATTGGGCGACGACGTTTCGCGACACCTTCGCGCCCGGCGATTTCTATATCGAGATCCAGGAGCACGGTATCACGACCGATAATGGCCTGACCGATGAGCAGATGGACCGCGCGCTCATCGATATCGCCAATAAGATCGGCGTCAAGGTCATCGCCACGAACGACTTCCACTATCTCGTGCGCGAGGACGCGCCCGTTCAGGATGTCATGATGTGCATCGGCATGAACTCCAAGGTCGACGACCCCGACCGCATGCGTATGACGGGCTCGGAGTTCTACATGAAGTCCGAGGACGAGATGCGCGCACTGTTCCCGTATTGCCCCGAGGCATGCGACAACACGCTTGAGATCGCCGAGAAATGCTATGTCGAGCTCGATTGGGATTCGATCATTCTGCCGCGCTTCCCGCTGCTCGACCCCGGCGAGACGCACGAGAGCCAGTTCCGTCGCGAGTGCGAGAAGGGCCTGCGCCAGCACTACGGCGAGGATTGGGCGACGCGCGAGATCAACGGCGTCAACATCAAGGACCGTTTCGAATACGAATACAAGGTAATCTGCGACAAGGGCTTTGCCGCGTACTTCCTGATCGTCGCGGAGTACGTCCAATGGGCAAAGGACAACGGCATCGGTGTCGGCCCCGGCCGCGGTTCCGCTGCAGGCGCTATCGTCGCCTACGCCATGAACATCACCGCGTTCGACCCGCTCGAGAACGGCCTGATGTTCGAGAGGTTCCTGTCCCCGCAGCGTACCGAGATGCCCGATATCGATATGGACTTCGACGATGAGCGTCGCCTCGAGGTCGTGGAGCACGTGCGTCAGCTCTACGGCCCCGAGAAGGTCACGCACGTCATCACGTATTCGACCATCAAGGCCAAGCAGGCCATCAACGACTCCGCGCGCGTGCTCGATTACCCCGTGTACATGGGCCAGCGCCTCTCCAAGATGATCTCGAGCGACCCCAAGTGCAAGCTCAAGTGCGTCCTGCACAAGACCGAGGGCAAAGAGGATTGGTACAACCCCGATTTCGAGGAAGCGTACCGCAAGGACGAGGATGCGCGCCGCATCATCGACACCGCGCTCTCGATCGAGGGCCTCACGCGCGGCGAGGGCGTGCACGCCTGCGCCGTCCTCATCTGCCGCGACCCCGTCAACGAACACGTTCCCACCAAGCTCGACACCAAGGGCGGCGTCGAGATCACGCAGTACGAAGGCCACACGGTCGCGGACATGGGCCTGCTCAAGATGGACTTTCTGGGACTGCGCACGCTCACCGTCATCTCCAAAGCCAAGGCCAACATCAAGGCCAACTGCGGCATCGACATCGATGAAAGCAAGATTCCCTTCGACGACCCCGAGATCTTCAAGCTCATGGGCTCCGGCCATACTGCCGGTGTGTTCCAGGTCGAGTCCGCCGGCATGACGGCCACGATCAAGAACATGAAGCCCACCGAGTACAAGCACGTGGTCGCATTGATCGCCCTGTACCGCCCGGGTCCTCTGGGCGCCGGCATGGTTTCGAGCTACATCGACCGCATGAACGGGCGCGAGCCCGCGGTCTCATACGACCCGCGCCTCGACGACATCCTCGGCGAGACTTACGGCACCATGGTCTACCAGGAACAGGTCATGCTCATCTCGGTTAAGATGTGCGGCTTCTCCAAGGGCGAATCGGACTCGCGTATCCGTAAACCCGTGGCAAAGAAGAAGATCAAGCTTCTGACCTCGACGATCCTCCACTGGGAGGACGGCTCCGATGAGACGACCTACGATCACTGGATGAACGGCGCCGTCAAGAACGGCTACAAGAAAGAGATCGCGCAGAAGATCTGGGACGATGTTCTCGAGTTCGCTTCCTACGCGTTCAACAAATCGCATTCCGCCGGCTACGCCATCCTCGTCATGCAGACCGCTTGGCTCAAGGCGCACTATCCCAACGAGTACATGGCGGCGGTTCTCACCTCATATACGGGTAAAACCGACAAGATCGTCCACTACGTCAGCGCATGCCGTCACGACGGCATCGCGGTGCTCCCCCCAGACATCAACGAGTCGGGTACTGACTTCACGGCAACCAAGGAGGGCGTGCGTTTCGGTCTCGCGGGCATCCGAGGCGTCGGAACGGGCGTCGCCCAGACGATCATCGAGGAGCGCGAGAAGGGCGGTCCGTTCAAGAACCTGCATGATTTTGTGGACCGTGTGAACGGCAAGGACGCCAACCGGCGCGTCGTCGAGTCGCTTATCAAGGCAGGCGCGTTCGACTCCACAGGCTACCCGCGTCGTCAGCTCATGCTGTTCGTCGATAAGGACAATCCCGAGAACATCATCGACGCCGCCGCCAAGCGCCAAAAGGAGCGCGGGACGGGACAGATGACGTTCTTCGACCTTCTCGGGGACGATGCGGGTTCCGATTTCGCTCCGAATGTTCCCGAGCCCGACGGTCACGAGTGGGACAGGCACCTCAAGCTCACGTTCGAAAAGGAAGTCCTGGGCATCTACGTCTCGGACCACCCGCTTCGCCCGTACGAATATGCGCTCGGCAAGGCGCGCGACTTCACGTTCTCGCAGATCGACACGGGTTACGAAACCATGGGTCCCACGGGTTCCATGGTCAACACCGAGATTCCCGAGAGCAAGCCGTTTTGGTGGGCGGGCATGGTTTCTGGCGTGTCTAAGCGCATGACCAAAAAGGGCGACCCGATGGCCATCATCACGCTCGAGGACATGGAAGGCGAGGCCACGGTCGTGGCATTCCCCAAGGTCTTCAAGTCCGCAGAGAACTATCTCTACGGTGATGTCGATCCCGAGACGGGCGAGTCGACGTCCGATGCGTTCGTGCGCGTGCGCGGCAAGCTCGAGCGCGGTGACCGCGGTGATCAGATCGTGGCGCAGGAGATCGAGTCCCTGAAGCTCACCGATGAGGCAAACAAGCCCAAGGTGTTCGAGATCATGCTGCCCTACGACCGCTCGTATCGCAGCAACCTCGCACGTCTTGCCACGGTGCTCCAGACGTCTCCCGGCGGTGACCGCGTCGAGCTGTTTATCGAGCAAAAGGACGGTAAGATGCTCCACGTCGAACCCTCCATGCTCGTCAACGCGCGTTCCATCGCGCTGCTCGCGGAGACCAAATCGCTCGTGGGCAACAAGGGGCGCGTGACCATTGTCTAATTCTGCGGGGAGGTCCACGCACGGCGACCTTTGGTCGACTTCGGCTTCGCGCCCTGCGATCCAGCGCCTGGCGGGAACGCCGTTCGAGCCCGTTCCCGTGCCGACGAGTGCACACCTGGCAGAGGCGATAACGGCTGCAGCGGGAGCACGCCGCTGCAGCGTGCGGGGACGTACCGGTGCAAACGCCGGCTTGTCCGCACCCGTTCATATCGAGGTTACGCTTTCGCCTTTCTATAACCCTCTCTATGCGAACTCGGCGCGCTGGTGCGCGGAGTTCCATATCTCCTGCGCCGGAGCGCGGTACAAGGTCAAGGACGTCGGTGCCATGATCGATGCGTTTGATTCCCGGGGCCGTTGCGAATACGGTGCGCGTCTTGCGTTCGACCATGCCGAGGAGGCGTTCGATGACGTTTCGCTGCGCGTTCTGCGCGTGGCGTCCGTCGTCTGCGCGCGCCTGCGTGCGCGGTTCGCGAGCTCCTCCGCCCTGCGCGATTTCTCGAGTGCGCAGGCATTGCCGCTCAAGGAGCTTCCTCTAAACGATGTCCAGGCGATTCGTCTGCTCGATGCGCTCGAGGGTGGCGAGGTGGGGTTCAAGGAGAACCGCGGCTCCCGTCGCCAAGTGCTTGCCCTTACGAGCGATACCCCGTATCTGCCTTGCGCTCTCGTTCCCTCCACTGACGGGGGATATAACCTTCGGTTGCCTGCGCGAACATGGTGCCTTGCGTGCAGGGGCGATGCCTACGTGATCGGTGAGGGACGGGCGTTTCGCGTCGATGACGCTTTCGCCCATGATCTCGCTCCTTTCTTGAGCCGTGTTTTGCCCGTGCGCGGTCCGCTCCATCTCTCAGAGCACGATGCCGCGGCCTTCTGCCGTGTCGTGTTGCCGCAGCTTGACGCCTATTGCGACCTGACGCTGCCCGAGGGATTCGTTCCCTCGGCGCTGCCCGCCGCGTTCTGCTTTCGCATCGGTATCGACGGGGGACTGGTCGTTTGCACCGTGGAGGTTTCCTACGGCGCGTGGTCGGCTCGTCTCATCGATCTTGATGAACCCGATGAGCTGCATGCGGAGGCGGGGGAGCCCCTGCGCGATGCGCTTGCCGAGACGCGCGCGGCAGATGTCGTTGCCGCCTATTTCGATGAGACCGGTCCCGAGGGGCTGCCGGCTTTTTCCGAGGCGAACGACGAGCGTCTCTATCAGCTCTTGACGCGCGGTCTTTCCGATCTTGCCGAGACGGGCGAGGTGCTGCTTTCCGACAAACTCCGACAAATCAGCGTGCGCCCGGCACCGAGCCTGGGTATTTCAGCCACGGTCGAGAATCATCTGCTCGATGTCGAACTCGGCGCTACGGGAATGAGCTACGACGATCTCTTGAGCTATCTCGAGGCGTATCGAGCGCGCCAAAAATACGTGCGTCTGAGTTCCGGCGATATCGTCAAGATCGACCGCTCCGCGCGTGCAGCCGTCGACATGGCGGATGATTTGGGCGTCGAGCTCTCCGACCTGGTCCACGGGGCATCGCTTCCGATCGGCCGGGCGCTTCTGCTCGATGCGATTTTCGATGACGCGAGCGAGCTCGATATCGTTCGCGATGAGGCGTTCGAGCAGGCCGTGCGTGCCTTTGACACGCTTGCCGACCAGTCGCTTGAGTTGCCGCGCACGCTCGGCGCGACGATGCGCGGGTATCAGGTCGAGGGCTACATGTGGCTCGGTGCTCTTGAGCATCTGGGTCTCGGCGGCATTCTCGCCGACGACATGGGTCTAGGCAAGACGCTCCAGATGATTGCGCACATCCTTGCGCGCGTCGAGGCGGGCGACACCGATCCCACGCTCGTGGTGTGTCCGGCATCGCTTGTCTACAACTGGATTCGGGAGCTCGAGCGTTTCGCCCCTTCGCTCGACAGCATCGCCGTCATCGGCCAGCGTGAGGCCCGCCTTGCCGCGATCGCGCGCGCATGCGAGCACCAGGTGATCGTCACCTCGTACGATTTGATGCGCCTCGATATCGATGCCTACGAGGACGTCTCCTTCGCACGTGTGGTGCTCGACGAGGCCCAGTACATCAAGAATCCCGCTACCAAGGTCGCGCGCAGCGCTAAACGCCTGCACGCGCGCGTGCGATTTGCGCTTACGGGCACGCCTGTCGAGAACCGCACGGCAGAGCTCTGGAGCATCATGGACTTTCTGCAACCGGGGCTTCTGGGGAGCCGCCGGTCGTTCGCAAAGCGTTTCGAGACTCCCGTCGAGCATGGCGATGAGGTGGCATCGCGTCATCTGCACCGTCTGATCGCCCCGTTCGTACTGCGTCGCGTCAAGGGCGACGTTATGGCCGATCTGCCTGAAAAGTCCGAGAGCGTCGTGTACGCTCATATGGAGGATGAGCAGCTCATGTTGTATCGTGCGCTCGAGGAGCGCGTGGCGACACAGGTGCAGCACGAGATGCCGCGTACGTTCAAAAAGAACAAGCTCAAGATTCTCGCCGAGCTCACGCATCTGCGGCAAATCTGCTGTGACCCGCATCTGTACTCCGACGATTACCATGGCGGGAGCGCCAAGCTCGAGACCTGCGTCGAGCTCGTGCGCACCGCACTTGACGGAGGTCATCGCATCCTGCTGTTCTCGCAGTTCACGAGCATGCTCGACATCATCGAGGGGCGTCTTGGACGCGAGGGCGTGAACACGCTCAAGATGACGGGCGCCAACAGCAAGGAAGAGCGCGCAAAGATGGTCGAGAGCTTCCAGGCGGGCGGTGCCGACGTGTTTCTCATCTCGCTCAAGGCGGGAGGCGTCGGCCTGAACCTTACTGGGGCGGACGTTGTCATCCATTACGATCCCTGGTGGAACGTCGCCGCGCAGGATCAGGCGACGGACCGCGCCCATCGTATCGGGCAGACGCGCGACGTCAACGTCTACCGTCTCATCGTCAAGGGCACCATCGAGGAGCGCATCTGCGCGATGCAGGAGCGCAAGCGCGAGCTCGCCGAGGATATTCTCGCGGGCAATGCGGCATCGCTCGACAAGGAACAGCTTATCGAGCTCTTGCGGGATAGATAACGGAACCAGCACTGTGAGCGGGGTAGGGAGGCGTACGCTTGGGGTCGAGACGCTTTAGCGGTATGGAGCCGATATACCTGCGACAGCTTTACCTTCCCCGTTTTTATCCGCGTCAGTAACTCAATTTGCGACATGGTTGGTGAAAACTGGCAGAAAAATCGAGTTTTGAGTCTTTTTTGCGTTTCAACTCACCCAAAACGGTGCGAAACGCCCTCGTTTTATCGCCTTTCGCTGGCATCAGCTCGGAGTTAATCGATAAAACCGCAGAATTATCCTGTCAGTGCGCCATTCAATTTAGAGTGAAGGCCTGTCAAAAGACTCAAAACTCGATTTTTCTGCCACTTGCACGTGACCATGTTGCAAATCGGGACGGTCGCGTTGCGAATCGAGACGGTTACGTTGCGACTCGCGGCAGTCGGGGACGGACATACCCGCGCCATTTCTGCTTGTGCACGGTCCAGAGCGTGCTCATTTTGCGATTGCGAATTTCCAGTTGCTGTCCGGGGGTACAAACAGACGGAATGTCCGATGCGTGCGGGGCTTGCATGCGATTGCGAACGCGTCCGTGTCGGTTATCATGAACGCTTGAAACGTTTAAAACGCATACAGGCAGGACGGACAAGACGAGAGGTTTGTAATATGAAGGTCGCGCTGGCACAGATCGATATGCGCCTTGGTGACATCGATGGGATCTGCGAGCGCATCGAGACCCAGGTGCAACTTGCCGCCAAGCAGGGTGCACGCCTATTTTGCGTGCCGGCTCCTCTGATTGACGCCTCGTCTCCGTATCAGCTCGCCATGTCCACCGATTTCGAGCACGACCTTTGCCGCTCGCTTTTGACCTTAGCGGAGGCGATTAAAGACACCCATGTGGTCTGTCTCGTTCCCGCTGCCCTTATTGATGACGACGGTCCCTACTTCGAGCTCTTCATGCTCAAGGCGGGGCGTGTCATCCCCGCGCGCTCCATCGTTATCCGCCAGAGCAAGCGCGCGCATTTGGACCGCATCGCTCCTCCCGTGTTCGAGGTCGACGGTGTGCGCGTGGCCGCCACGTTCGACGCCGAGCACGATATTCCCGATTTGATGTACGGTGTTGACCTGGTCGTTTCGTTCCAGGTATTCGGGTTTGACGCCTCGAACCCCCTCACCACGGGCGTTGCCGCGGTCCGTTCGGGCAAGCTTTCAAAGCTCGCATCGAGCAAGGGCGTATGGATTGCGCATATGGCGCCGATCGGTGCGTACGATGATGTCGTCTACACGGGCGGTTCGTTCGTGATGGACGATGCGGGGCACGTCATCTCGGCGGCTCCCGTATTCGAGGAGGCGCTGCTGGTGCAAGAGGTCGATCGCGGGCGCGTGTTCGATGCGCTTGCCGACCATCAGCTTCCCCTGTACAACCGCGAGGAGTGGCTCTGGCAGGCATCCGTTATCGCGCTCCGCTCGCAGATGCGCGTGCAGAACGCGTCGCGTGCGGTCATCGCGCTCGATGGCGGCTTGGCGTCCGCCGCCGCTGCCGCGCTTGCGGTCGATGCGATCGGCCCCCGAAACGTCTTCGGTTTGGCGATTGCTGCGGACCGTGTCGAAACGCCGCGCTCCGAGGCGGAGGAGCAGGAGCGTATTGCCGATATCCGCGCCACCGCCGATGCCCTGCACATCCGTTTGATCGAGCATGAGCCGGTTTCATACCGCGACGTGATCGACGCCGACGGCGCTCCCGTGCGCCCTGCCGACAGCGATGCGGACATGCTCGCCATCTCCGGGCTTTGCTTGCTTTCTTGCGCGCGTTCGCTCAATGCGTTTGCCGTCTCGCCGCTCACCAAGACGCACTATGCGCTCGATTCGGATGTCTACCGCGGAGTCTTTACGGGCGATTATGCGCCGTTCGGAGATGTCTACCTCACCGAGCTTGAATTCGTCGCGCGCGTGCGCAACCGCATGTCTCCGGTGCTGCCCGCCCGCCTCGTCTCGCTCACGGCGGTCAAGCGCGCTATGGACGCCGCCACATCATCGGGTGCCCGCTCGATCGTTTCCGATACCGAGCTCGCGGGGCGTCTTGTCCACAAGCTCTCCTCGATGGAGCCCAATCAGGTCGATGCGGTGCTCGAGGCGCATGTCGATCGCAACGCTTCGTTCGACGACTGTCCGCTTTCAAAGCTGAGACCCGATGACCAGGCGCTTCTTTTGCTGATGGTTCGAAAGGGCGAGCGCTCGCGCCGTTCGCTTCCGCTGTATCCGGTTCTGAGCGCGCGCTCGTTTGCCGATCGAGGTTGGCCCTATATGCTCGGTTGGTCCGACACGGGGCTGCATGGCGCGGAGCCCGTTACGGTCGACTCGTTGGTTGCCGCCGAGGTCAAGCGCTTTAATGCGTCCGATGACGAGACGCTTGCGGCGCGCATGAACATCATGAATGTGCTCGGGGAGTTGCTTGGGATCCCTCAAGACCAGCTCGAGCAGCTCAAGACCGATGAAGGTCAAGAGAAGATGCGCCGCGACATTGAGAAATTCGGCGAACAGATCCAGAGGGCCATCGAAGGCGACGACGGGGAAGAAGGTCCATCTACGCCGCCAAACGGCGGCAACGGCCCCGTGCCTCCATTTGGCAGCGACCAGTTCATGCCTCCGTTTTTCTCGAATAACTAGGTTTCACAATCGCATCTGCCCCTTGCGCATCTGTGGTATAGTAAGAACAGATGTTCGTTTTTTGCACGAGGGGACGATATGGTCATACTCGGAATCGACCCGGGTCTCGCCCACACCGGATGGGGCGTGGTCGAGGAACGCCATGGTGAGACGCGCTGTCGCGCCTATGGCTGTATCGAGACGTCCGCGGGGAGTCCGCTCGCCGTGCGCCTCAACCATATCGCTAGCGACCTTAAAGACGTCGTCGAGCGCTACCATCCCGATACGGCAGCGATCGAAAGCATCTACTTCGGCGTTAACGTGCGTTCCGCCATCCCCACGGCACACGCGCGCGGTGCCGCCATGGTCGCCCTCGCGCAGTGTGCGCTCGAGATCGGCGAGTATACGCCTATGCAGATCAAGCAGGCGGTGGTGAGTACCGGTTCTGCCGACAAGCACCAGGTGACGTATATGGTGCGAACGCTCACCCATCTCGACCACGACCCCAAACCCGACCATGCGGCGGACGCGCTCGCCTGCGCCATCTGCCATGTCAATTTGAGCCGTACGCGTGCGTTGACGGGCGGGGAGTTCTACCAAAAGAGAGGAACGGGATACTGATGATTTCGCAGTTGCACGGTATCGTGCTCGAAGCGAGCCCTTCCCAGGTCGTCATCGATGTCTCAGGCATTGGCTTTGAGCTGGGAATTTCCGGAATAACGGCAGCTCAGCTCCCCGCTCTGGGGGACGAGGTCCGCCTGTACACGCGTATGCAGGTCCGTGAGGACGCCTGCACGCTGTTCGGGTTTACCACGGCAGAGGAACGCACCATGTTCGACAGGCTTGTGGCGGTGAGCGGAGTTGGCCCGCGCCTCGCGCTCGCCGTGCTCTCGACGTTCACGACGAGCCAGCTCTACAGCATCGTTATGGCTGAGGACGATAAGAACATGGCGACGGTTCCCGGTGTGGGCAAAAAGACCGCCAAGCGTTTGATCTTGGAGCTCAAGAGCGTTTTCGCCAAAGACAAGGGCTTTGTTCCCGTCGATATCGGCGCTGTCCCCGTGGCCGCTGCTGCCTCCGCGCGAAGCTCAAGCGCTCTCGATGAGTGCCGCGAAGCGCTTCTTTCGATGGGCTTCTCACCGCAGGAGGCCGAGCTCGCGCTTGATGGATATGATGGACGTGACATGCGCGTTGAGGAACTTCTGTCCTCGGCGCTTAAACGCTTGGGAATGGACGCGTAAATGTGGGAAGCCGATAGCTCGCAAGACCTATGGGGTGCCGCTCCTGCGGGACAGGGCACCGGTAGCGCCGCGGCTCATGCCGAGGGCGAGCGCATGGTTACATCTGAGTTGACGAGCGAGGACCTCGAGGTCGATCGCACACTGCGTCCGCAAAAGCTCGATGACTACTGCGGTCAGGAGCATATCAAGCAGAGCCTGCGCATTCTCATCGAGGCGGCGCAGAGCCGAGGCGAGTGCCTTGACCATGTGATTTTCTCGGGCCCTCCGGGACTCGGAAAGACGACGCTCGCGACCGTCATCGCAAACGAGCTCGGGACCCAAATCAAGACGACGAGCGGCCCTGCCATCGCGCGCACGGGCGATCTTGCGGCGATTCTCACCAACCTCCAGCCGGGCGATGTCCTGTTTATCGATGAGATCCCTCGTCTCAACCGCTCGGTAGAGGAAGTGCTCTATCCCGCTATGGAGGATTTCGCTCGATATCGTGATTGGCAAGGGACCTGCCGCCCGCTCGATTCGCCTCGATATCCCCAAGTTCACGCTGGTCGGTGCCACGACGCGTTCGGGCATGTTGACCGGACCCTTGCGCGATCGCTTTGGCATCTCGTTCAGGCTCGACTACTACTCCGTAGACGATTTGGCGAAAATCGTCACGCGCTCCGCTTCGATTTTGAATGTTCCGATCGACCACGAGAGCGCGCTTGTGATCGCATCGAGAAGCCGTGGCACGCCCCGCTTGGCAAATCGCCTGCTCAAACGCGTGCGCGATTACGCGCAGGTCAAAGGTTCCGGCTCGATCGATATCGACATCTGCCGTGCCGCCCTTGAGTTTTTCGAGATCGACGAGCTCGGCCTCGACTGGATGGACATCCGTATTCTCGAAACGCTGGCGCGGACGTTCCGCGGGCGTGCCGTCGGGTTGACGACTATCGCGAGCGCCATCGGAGAGGATCCCAACACGCTTGAGGATGTGTACGAGCCCTATCTACTGCAGCGCGGGTTGATCATCCGTACGCCCCAGGGGCGAATGGCAACGCTCGAGACCTATCGCCACCTGGGGATCGAGGCGCCCAACAACGTGTAATTCGTGGGGTGCTCCGCGCACATGCCGTTGGCACGCGCTCGGTCTCCCTGCAATGCTATGCTGAAACAACCGTTTGATTATCGACCGAAAGGGACCGTGTCATGCCCACAGATATCGAGATCGCGCATTCCGTAACGCCATTACCCATTCAAGAGGTCGCCGAGCGAGCCGGTGTCGATTCCGGGCACCTTATTCCGTACGGCTTCGATAAGGCAAAGGTCGATTATTCGCTGCTTAACGAGAAGACCGACCATTCGTCCAAGCTCGTGCTCGTGACCGCTATCAATCCGACGCCAGCGGGCGAGGGCAAGACGACCACGACCATCGGTTTGGCGGATGCCCTGAGGCGTCGTGGCGTCAAATCGGCGGTGGCGCTCCGTGAGCCCTCCCTGGGTCCTGTGTTTGGCGTCAAAGGTGGAGCTGCAGGTGGCGGTTACGCCCAGGTTATCCCTATGGAGGACATTAACCTTCATTTCACCGGAGATTTCCACGCTATAGGGGCTGCCAATAATTTGCTTGCAGCCATGCTCGACAATCACATCCAGCAGGGCAACAAACTCGGTATCGATGTCAAGCGCATCACATGGAAACGCGTGGTCGATATGAACGACCGCCAGCTTCGCCATGTGATCGACGGCATCGGCGGCAAGGCGCAGGGTGTGCCGCGTGAGGACGGCTTCGACATCACCGTCGCCTCCGAGGTCATGGCGATTCTCTGCCTGGCAACGAGCATCTCAGACCTCAAGCAGCGCTTGGGCCAGATCGTTGTCGGCTATAGCTACGAGGGCAAGCCGGTGACGGCTTTCGACCTGCATGCCCAGGGCGCCATGGCCGCCCTTCTCAAGGATGCGCTCAAGCCCAATCTCGTTCAGACGCTCGAGGGCACGCCCGCATTTGTGCACGGCGGCCCCTTCGCCAACATCGCACATGGCTGCAATTCCGTTATGGCCACGCGCATGGCCATGCGCTTCGGCGACGTCGCCATCACCGAGGCGGGCTTCGGCGCCGATCTCGGTGCGGAGAAGTTCCTCGACATCAAATGCCGCATGACGGGCATTCGCCCTTCTGCCGTGGTGATCGTTGCAACGGCTCGTGCGCTCAAATACAACGGAGGCGTCGCCAAGACCGACCTCAACGAGGAGAACCTCGAGGCACTCTCCGCGGGCATGCCCAATCTGCTGCGTCACGTCGATAATATCCAGAACGTCTTCGGGCTGCCGTGCGTGGTCGCCATCAACCGTTTCCCGACCGACACTGAGGCGGAGCTCAAGCTTATCGAGGACAAGTGCTCCAAACAGGGCGTTAACGTCAAGCTTTCTGAGGTCTGGGCCAAGGGAGGCGAGGGCGCGCTCGATTTGGCTGACGAGGTGCTGCGCCTTATTGACGAGCCGAGCGAGCTCAAGTTCGCATACGAGGACGGCGCAAGCGTGGAGGACGCGCTCAACGCAATCGCCAAAAAAGTGTACCGTGCCGACGGCGTGGAATTCACCCCCGCCGCAAAGCGCCAGCTCAAGGAGCTGCACGAGAACGGATTTGGCAACCTGCCCGTATGCGTTGCCAAGACTCAGTACAGCTTTACCGACAACGCACGCGCACTCGGGGCGCCCGAGCATTTCACTATTACCGTACGCGAGCTCAAGGTTTCAGCCGGCGCTTATTTTGTCGTGGCGCTCACGGGCAACGTCCTCACCATGCCTGGCCTGCCCAAGGTTCCCGCGGCGGAGAACATCGATGTCGACGACGAGGGCAATATCACCGGTCTGTTCTAAGTGGGATCGGGCATCACAGCAAGTCAAAGCATCAAAAAGGCGGTAGGGACCGAATTCGGTCGCTACCGCCTTTGTGTTAGATGCGAAGCCTCGATTGCTTTTGCAGACTTGGCCGCCTTTGCAGGCTTGGTCGCCTTTGCAGGTTTGGTCGCTCTTGCAGGCTTGGTCGCTCTTGCAGGATTTGCCTTAAGGCAAATTAAAGCGTTCCCATGATGCGGTCGCCGGCATCGCCCAGACCCGGAACGATATAGGCCGCCTCGTTGAGATGATCATCGATTGCGCAGGTATACACATGGATGTCGGGGTCATGGTCGAGTAGCGCCTTGAGTCCCTCGGGTACCGCCACGAGGCAGATCATCTTGAGGTTGGTGACACCGCGCGCGCGAAGCGCATCGACTGCCATGATCGCGGAACCTCCGGTCGCGAGCATCGGGTCGACGATGAACACGGCGCGCTGCTCGATGTCGCGGGGCATCTTGCAGTAATACTCATGCGGCTCATGGGTGACCTCGTCGCGCTCCATACCGATATGGCCGACGCGTGCGGAGGGAACAAGGTCGAGCATGCCGTCGACCATGCCGAGGCCGGCGCGCAGGATCGGCACGATGGCGAGCTTGCGGCCGGCGAGCTTCTTGCAGTGTGCGATACCGACAGGAGTCGTCACGTCGACGTCCTCGAGCGGCTCGTTGCGTAGCGCCTCGTAACCTTCAAAGATGGCGAGTTCGCGCACGAGCTGACGGAACTGCTGGGTCCCCGTTTTCTCGTCGCGCAGAATCGAGAGCTTGTGCTGCACGAGCGGATGGTCGACCAGGGTGACGCGAGACGTGTCGTATTCGATAGCCATATGGGTGTCTCTCCTTAGGGACGTATTGGATTCGCTGCTCTCCATGGTAGTCCATATCTTAAGCTCGGCAGTAGGAAACCTCTGCGTGTCGTGACAGTTACAATGAGGGACTGCAATGGCCGCGGCAACGGGAGGCTGCAATGCCCGGGGCGCAGCAGAAACTGCAGCGCAGGGATGCATTATGGCGGAGTTTTCATCGCGAGGCGGTCAGCTTTGGTGAGCATATGCCGCTTTGCGCGGCTGACATTCGATTGACGTCTAATACGTGTAATGGAGGTGCAACACATGCGATACGTGGTGAGTGCATGTTTGATGGGGGAGCGCTGCAAGTGGTCGGGCGGAGATAATCTTGTGTCTGAACTGGCTGATTACCTGTGGCAACAAGACGAAGCTCCACTTCTGGTCTGCCCCGAGACCACGGGCGGGCTTCCCTGCCCAAGGCAACCCGCCGAGCGCACAGGCGAGCGCGTCCTTTGCAAAGACGAGACCGATGTGACTGCGGAATATCGCGAGGGCGCCGAGCTTTCGCTCGCATCGATGGAGGCGGCTGCGTGTAAGCCGGAGAACACGCTGTGCATTCTGCAGCCGCGGAGTCCGAGTTGCGGCAGGGACAAGATCTACGATGGAACGTTTTCGGGCAAACTCGTGGACGGTAACGGCGTATTCGTCGACTTGCTTAGAGCTCGGGGCTACCAGGTCATGACGCCCGATGAAGCGCTTGAGATGTGGGGACTTGCCTAATCAACATGCGTGCGCCTGCTGCCTATCGCAGACGATAACCATTGTATATCGCGGACCGAGCACTCGGCGTCCGCGTTGGGCTACACTTGCTAGACACACGTCCCTGTTACCCGGAACCTGTTTTAGAGGATTTAATCGATATGACTCAATCCATGATGGATAAAACCTGTCGTACCTTTGCGGACGAGCTTGCCGCACGCAAACCCGTGCCGGGTGGAGGAAGCACGAGCGCCTACGTCGCCGCTCTCGGTGCCTCGCTTTGCTCGATGGTCGCACGTTTCAGCGCAGGTAGCGAACGCTTTGCCGCCTATGAGGACGATCTTTTGCAGACCATCGAATCGGCCAACGGTATTGCCGACGAGCTGATGCACCTGGTGGACGAGGACGTCCGGGCATATGGGCTGGTTACCGCAGCTTACGGTATACCGCGCGATGATCCGCAGCGCCCCGAGGCGATTCAGTCGGCGCTTCACGAGGCCGCGATGCCCCCGTATCACATCATGATCTCGTGCGGGCGAACGCTCAAGCTTCTGGAGGACCTTGCCGACAAAAGCTCGCGCACGCTCCTCTCCGACGTTGCCTGCGGTGCGGTCTTTTGCCGTGCGGCCCTTCAGGGCGCAAGCCTCACGCTCTTTGCCAACACGACTTCCATGAAGGACCGTGCGCGCGCGGAAGAGCTCGAGCGCGAATGCGACAGTTTGCTTGCTCAATGGTTGCCGCGTGCAGATGCGCTTGCCGAGCGCGCTGCAAATGCTGCCAGGAAAAGGGGATAAACGATGGCTGAGCTGCTGAAGGGCGCGCCCGTTGCCAAAAAACTCACTGCCGAGCTTGCGGAGCGCGCCGAGAGCCTGCGCGGTGTCGGGGTGGTGCCGACGCTCGCTATCGTGCGCGTGGGCGAACGCGAAGACGACCTTTCGTACGAGCGCGGTGCGCTCAAGCGCTGCGAAAAGGTCGGCATAGATGCACGTCGTATCGTGCTCGGAGCGGATGCCTCGCAGGGCGACCTTATGGATGCGATTGGGCGGATCAATGCAGATAGGGCCATACACGGTTGCCTTGTCTTCCGACCTCTGCCGAAGCATCTGGACGAGCAGGCGGTGTCTCAGGCACTCGACCCGGCAAAAGACGTCGACTGCATGACTCCGTCATCGCTTCTGTCCACGCTTGCAGGTGCGGGTGCGGGCTATGCCCCCTGCACGGCGGAAGCGGTGATTCAGTTGTTCGACCATTACGTTGTTGAGCTCGATGGCGCCAACGTTGTCATCGTGGGGCGTTCGCTCGTGATCGGACGCCCGGTCGCTGCCATGCTCACGGCGCGCAACGCGACCGTCACGATGTGCCATACCCATACGCGCGACCTTGCCGCTGTCTGCCGCCGCGCGGATATCGTGGTTGCCGCTGCAGGACATGCGCGCATGCTCGGTGCCGATGCGTTCGCTCCCGGTCAGACCGTGGTCGATGTCGGGATCAATTGGGATGAGCAGGCGGGCAAGCTCGTCGGGGATGTCGATTTCGACGCCGTGGAGCCTGTCGTTAACGCGATCACCCCGGTGCCCGGAGGCGTCGGCTCCGTTACCACGGCGATGCTCGCAAAGCATGTCATAGAGGCTGCGGAGTCTTGCGCTCGCTAAAATGGCGCCACGGCTCGTGCAATCGGTGCGAACGGTGATCGCTTTGCTGCTTCGCGCGTGCTGTTGCGACTGATAAGCCGGCGGCAGCCGACTGCCGTCTACCGGTTGTCATCTGCCTACCTCCGGTTATAACGCGCTTCGTCTGCGTTTGCGAGCGGGGGCGTTTTTTGATTCAGCTGGGGTCGATCTGCTCTGATGTCTCGACCTCTTTGTCGCTTGCCAACGATTCAGGTTTGCTGACGGGAGACATGAAGCCCGTGTCGAACGTGATGATGCAGGGCAGGTCGGGGTAGCGCTTCTTGGCCTTGCTTGTGATGCGTTCGAGCAGCTCGTCGTCGGAGATTCTAAGCGAGTCGGGCACAACCAGGTCAAATGCTATGGCGTCTCCGTGGCGGTGCAGGTCGTGGATCGACAAGCGCGGATCGATGTCCTTGACGCATGCCGCGAACCATGCGCGCATCTCCTCCGTATCGGAGTCGCTTCCCACTGCGATGGGATCGCAGTGCAGCGTGATCTCGACGCCGGTCTCGCGGCGCACGGCATGCTCGATCGTGTCAAGGATCTTGTGGTCCTCGAACGCATCGCGCGACCCGTCCATCTCCACATGCGCGCTGGCGAACTGACGGCCCGGACCGTAGTCGTGCATCATGAGGTCATGCGCCCCGAGCACGCCGGGGTACGACAAGATCATGCGGTTGATGCGCTCGATCAGCTCTTGGCTCGGGGCCTCACCCAAAAGCGGGCTCACGGCATCGCGAATGAGCCCGACGCCGCCGACGCAGACGAAGATGCCGACGCCGAGTCCCGCCCAGCCATCGAGGTCGATGCCCGCTGTTTTAGAGACGAAGATCGATAGGAGAATGGCGGCGGACGTCACCACGTCGTTGCGCGAATCGACAGCGGTGGCGGCAAGCGTCTCGGAGTCGATGCGCTTGCCAAGGAGGCTGTTGAATGCCGCCATCCATAGTTTGACGAGCATCGATGCGACGAGCACGGCAATTAAGATCACATCGTATTCGGTGTGCGTCGGATGGACGATTTTCCCGACGGATTCGGTCACCAGATTGATGCCGACGGCGCATACCAGCACGGCGACCGTGAGGCCGGCGAGATATTCATAGCGACCGTGACCGTAGGGATGTCCCGCATCGGCCGGGCGCGCTGCCAAGCGAAACCCGAGCAGACTCACGATGTTGCTCGAGGCATCGGAAAGGTTGTTGACGGCGTCGGCGATAAGCGCGACCGAGCCGGCGGCAAGGCCGACAATACCCTTCCCCAGACACAAAACCACGTTGCAGCAGATGCAGATGATGCTCGCCGCGAACCCCGCGCGCGTTCGCGTCTCGACCGAGATCGAGACCGTGTCTGCTGTCGCGTTGCCCCTATCGCGCGGAGCGAGTTTGTTGACAAGCCAGCTGACCATGCAATCGTTTCCTTCCTTGGTATCGATGGCTCAGTATACCCGTCATGCGGATTTGCCTGCACGGTGGAGGCATCGATTTATCGCCGCGCGCTGCGTGTGGCGTTGCGCCCGGGCACCTCTGCGAGCCTGCGCCCCAACGCTGCCACGCAAGTGGAGCCGAGGCGCACCCTGTGCCGTAATCGACGCTGTGCGGTACACACACGCCATGGCACATCTGTATGCATAGCTGATACAATCGGCGCAGACGCAGGTTTTGCTATGGGAGGCATGACCGTGGGGTTTCCCGCATGCCGTGTTGGATTTTTCGCTGTTCCCCACGTGCATGTCTACCTTGCGTTTTCGTCTGCTTGCAGTCTGCGCGCGTGAACCGACCGTGCGCATCAACATGGAGGAGAGACCATGGCCAAGAACAATTCTGCAACTCCGCTCGATGCTGCCGCCGCGGCGGAGGCCGCGTATGCCGAGGCGCTCGACAAACCGTTTCCTGACGATATCTTCCGTGCACCCGAGCTGCGTTGGGCAGTTATCGGCTGCGGTGCGATCGCCAACCAGATGGCTCAGTCGCTCGCGCTCGCAGGGCGTCACCTTGCGGGCGTTGCCAACCGTACGGTCGCAAAGGCGCGGGCGTTTGCCGACCGCTACGGCGTCGAGAAGGTCTACGACACTGCGGAGGAGCTCTACGCCGATCCCGATATCGATGCCATCTACATCACCACGCCGCACAACACGCACATCAAGTACCTGCGCGGGGCGCTTGCCGCGGGCAAACACGTGCTGTGTGAGAAGTCGATCACGCTCAATTCCTCCGAACTCGCAAAAGCGCGCGAGCTCGCACGCGCCAACCATGTCGTGCTCATGGATGCGACGACCGTGCTGCACATGCCGCTCTATCGTGAGATTCGCCGGCGCATGGATGCGGGCGAGTTCGGCAAACTCAACTTGGCACAGCTCAATTTTGGCAGTTACAAGGAATACGGTGACCTCACCAACCGTTTTTACAATCGCTCGCTTGCGGGCGGCGCCATGCTCGATATCGGCGTGTATGCGCTCTCGGTCATGCGTTTTGTCATGGAGAGCCAGCCGACCGAGGTCGTGTCGCTGGGCAATACCTGCAAGACCGGCGTGGACGTGGCAGGCGGTATTGTGTGTCGCAACGCCGAGCAGCAGCTGGGCGTGGTGAGCCTCACGCTTCATTCCAAGCAGCCCAAGCGCGCTGTGCTGAGTTTCGACGCGTGTTACATCGAGATCGTTGACTATCCGCGCGCCGATGCCGCTACGATCGTTTGGACCGCCGATGGTCATCGCGAGACGATTCAGGCGGGCGAGGAGGGCTATGCCCTCTGTTACGAGATGGCAGATCTCGAGTCCGCCGCTGCGGGAGACGCCGAGGCGGCCGGGCTTATCGATTACGCTGCCGACGTGATGGAGATCATGACCAAGTTGCGTGGCGACTGGGGCGTTGTGTACCCCGAGGAGGAGTAACGCTTTTGGGTATGCGTGGGCACGAGCATCGGTACGGCGGACTCTATTGCCTGCTCATATGTTGCGGCATACGCGCCCACAGCAGTCTGCCCCTGGGGCGGTCGCTCTGCTTAAAGATTAATTTCCAATAGATGGACGGCTCTGCTCTAGAATCAATGCAAAGACAAGACCCGACAGATGCCTCGGTCGCTGCCTGCGTGACCGGGGCATTTTGTATGTAAGGAGGACATATGCCCTGTACAACCATACTGATAGGTAAACACGCGAGCTATGATGGCTCGACGATAATGGCACGAAACGAGGACTCGCCCAACGGCGTGTTCGAGCCCAAGCGCATGGCGGTGGTCGAGCCCGCGGACCAGCCGCGAACTTATGTGAGCGAGCTCGCGCACTTCACCATGCCGCTGCCCGACGATCCCATGCGTTACACGAGCGTGCCCGATGTTTTGCCCGGTCACGGCGTTTGGGCGGAGGCCGGTTTCAATACCTGCGACGTTGCCATGACGGCGACGGAAACCATCACCACCAACGAGCGCGTGCTCGGCGCGGATCCGCTCGTAGAGTACGTTCCCGCTAAGGGTCACGAGGGCGACTCCGATTATGTGCCGGCGCGGCCGGGCGGATTGGGTGAAGAGGACCTCGTCACGGTCGTGCTTCCCTATGTGACGTCTGCGCGTGAGGGCGTGCGCCGTTTGGGCGCCCTTCTCGAGGAATACGGCACGTACGAGGCGAACGGCATCGGTTTTTCGGATGCGGACGAGATCTGGTGGATCGAGACGATCGGTGGGCACCACTGGATCGCCAAGCGCGTGCCCGATGATGCATATGTGACCATGCCCAACCAGCTGGGAATCGACTCATTTGACCTTGCTGATGCCGAGGGCGAGCAGAAAGACCATATGTGTTCCGCGGACTTGCGCCGGTGGATGGCGGAGAACCATCTCGATTTGACCTTGCGTTCCGATGACGTTGCAGGTTGCGGCGGCGCTGAGGGATGCTGCGGTTCAAACGATGCGGGAGACGCCGTTTCTGCCGACGTGTTCAACCCGCGTGAGGCGTTCGGTTCGCATAGCGACAGCGACCATGTTTACAATACGCCGCGCGCCGGGTGTATGCAGCGCTGCCTTCGGTCCCGAGGACGATGATATCCCGTGGAGCCGCGTGCCCGAGCGCAAGCTCACGATCGAGGATGTCAAGTACGTGCTGTCGGCTCATTACCAGGGAACGCCGTTCGATTGCTATGGCACGGACGGGACGTCGGAGACGCGCGGGCGCTATCGTCCCATCGGCATCAACCGCAACAGCCAGCTTGCCGTGCTGCAGTTGCGTCCTTATGCCCCTCAGGGTTGCCGCGCGATTCAGTGGATGGCATTCGGCTCCAATCCGTTTAACGCACTCGTGCCGCTCTATGCCAATGTCGATTCGATGCCGGCGTATCTTGAGGGTACGACAGCAACGGTGAGCACCGAGAGCTTTTATTGGACGTGCCGCCTGATTGCCGCCCTTGCCGATGCGCGGTTCCACGACAACGGACGCGCGATTGAGGATTACCAACTCAAGATGGGCGGCATGGCGCATAGGATGCTCGCAGAGACCGATCGCTCCGTCGCGGCGGGGGAGGCGGCGTCGGAGGATGTATCTTTTGTGCTCGCACGGGCCAACGAGCAGTTCTGCGATGAGCTGCGCCGTGAGACCGATGCGCTTTTGGGCAAGGTGCTCTATACGACGAGCTGCGCGATGAAAAACGGCTTTGCCATGAGCGACAATCTGCGCTAGATTTCGTTCTCTCGCTTTTTATTGGGCTAGATAGGGGCGCGCGTGCTCGGTTTGAGTACGCGCGCCTTTTTTGAATCTGGATGAGGCTGCATACGTTTTGGACTCGAACGACGGCTGGTTCGGGCCACGTCAACATTGCCGCCGTTTGCAGAATAGTCGATGCAAAGGGGATGGCAACAAATGATAATTAACGTCAAGAAAAAGGACCCCGGCAAAACCGAGGTCCCAGGCAAGTCAAATGTTCCCCTACGGGACGTCCTTCTTGCGAAAGACATTTTTGGCAAAGCCGTATTTTGTGACTCGTAGTGCGCCATCTGCTTTTTGCCTGCGTAAATGGCGTTAAATATCCTTGTTTATCCCAAGTGCCTTCGAAAAGGCGCACGCCAGCTGCTCTACAGACGGGCGGATATAGTGCGTGCCACTCATGCCGGGGAGTGTGTGTCCCATGAGCAGCTCGCACAGGTCCCACGGCAGGCGCAGCTCGATTTCGCAAATCGTACGCCACGAGTTGCGCAGGTTCGACCACGGTATGTACTCGGTTCCGGTTGACTTGCAGAACGCCTTCCATCTCCCCGAGGCTATGGAGCGATTCATGGGCGTCCCGTCCCCGCGGTCGCCAAGCCATTCGCGCCCCTCCGATGCGTACGCGTCTCGTATCCGCATCAACCGGTGCGCGGCGTGTGGCAGCACGAAAGTCGTCCGGTTAGACCTCTCCGTCTTCACGGAATCGACCGGGGTGCGCCCGCCTTGCGGCATCTGCCGGAACACGGGCGCGGCGATCACGAGCGATTGTCCGCATGCTATCGCGTGCACATCGCTCGTCTTCACTGCAAGCGACTCGCCGGAGCGACAACCGGCGAAACATGCCAAGATGAACGGCGCCTCGAGTGTAGTGCCGTGCAGTCTGTCGAGGACCTCTAGCGCCTGGGCAAGGTTGTAGACCTTCTTCGACCGCTTCTTGGTGTTAGCGCGCGGGAGCTCGTATTTTATGTTCGCAGCAAACGGGTTAAGGGGAAGCGGCATATATGTCGCCGCGCGCTCGAACACGCGCGAGAGCGTGGACAGGCTCGATGTCGCAGCCCCAAGGTTCAGAGTAAGAAGCCACTCCTGGAGGTCAATCGCTCTCAGCTCGGTTATCGGAACGTCGCCCCAGCGGGGACATACGTGGTTGCGCCATGCCGACGTGATCCCGGTGTACGTGCTCAATGCGAGGGTGCCGGTCTCAAGCCGCCTGTCTAGCAGCGGGAGGACCCACATCTCATAGGCGCGCCGAACAGTTGGCACGGGGAGGTCGTTTGCGTGCTCGGTGTGCAGACGGTCCAACTCGGTGCATGCCTCTCGGTATGTGCCGTACACCGTCTTGGTCTTGCGCCTGCGGCCCTCAGGCGTGTTCTGCATCCAGCGGAGCGTGTACTGCTTGCCGCGCTTGACCTCGGTCACGGAGCCCCAAGAGCGGCGGCGCTGCTTTCTTGTCATATAATCAGATCCGTTCAGATCGCGGGCTTTTTCTCCGTTTCGCCCGGTTCTGACCACGGCCCCGTCTCACGTTCCAAAGTGCAGGGGCCGTCTCCCTAGTCTCGGGGCAGCGGCATCAGCCTGCGGTCCCGAGATTTTTTGCTTTCATGGGCATCACCTCCCTGCGATGAGGTAGCAGCCGTAGCGCGTCGGCTTATGGTCGGTCACCCCGCGCTCCGCCCCAGACCCGAGCCTGACCATTTTGCGCACCTCGGCAAAATGGCTCTGAACAGGGGTTTCGGCTGAGTCCATGGAAGCCATTTTTCCGAAAACGCCCATGGCGCTACCTCTCGTCCTCCTCGCCCATGTACCAGACGACGCGGCCGCGGCAGACCACCGGGGCGTCGTCCGGCCCGGCGAGGATGTCGTCGTACTCGCCGCTGTGGCTGTCCGCCGTGAGCATGACCGTGGAGCGGCCACGGGTGTAGAGGCGCACCACGGCGCCGTAGTCCTCTGTTTCGGCGAGCACCGGCTGGCCGTTCACCGGCTCCATGTCGGGGTCGACCAGCAGCAGGGCGTCGTGGGGGAAACGGTTGTCCATGCACCCTCCCTGGGCGTGGACCATGAAGCCGCGCGGGTGCGCGTCGGCGATGGAGGCGGGGACCTCGACCTCGTCGGCGAGGTTCCCCTCGTCCTCGAAGTCGCCCATGTGCGCGAAGCCCAGCAGGGGCACCATGCGCGAGGTGCCGCTTATCGCGGCCTCGGCGGCGTCCTCTCCCATGAGGTCGGCTACCGTGGTGCCGAAGAGGTCGGCAAGCTGACGAAGGATAGGCGTCCTCGGCGTGGCACGGCCGCTTTCCCACTGACTTACCGACGAGTAGGTAAGACCGAGCTTGTCCGCCAACTCTGCCTGCGTGAGACCTAGCTCGTCGCGGTGTGCGCGAATCTTCTTCCCGAGGTCCATCTTTTCACCCCTTTAGGTAAATTACAATTTCCCTTTAATTTTATTAAAAAAGTAGTTTGAATTATCTTGAATGTGTTGTAATATGATTACAGCGAAAGGAGGACGGGATGACAGAAACGTTGAGAGAGGTCCGAGAGCGCAAGGGCGTCAAGAAGGGCGCCGTAGCCGAGGCCATGGGCGTCACCTACCCCACTTATCAGCGGTACGAGGAGACGAACCGAATGCCTACCGACGCATTCGACGCGGCCTGCCGCTTTTTGGGCGTCTCGCGAGATTCTATTTTTTTGGCCAACGACTTGAATTAAATTACAGTCACAAACGAAACGGAGAGAACCATGGACGAGATCAAGACTTTTGAGTTTCACCGCGTCATAGGCAGCGACAACCTTTACGGGGAGACACTTGCGAGCGTTAAGAGACGCATTGCCGCGGTGACGGGCTTCGACATCTGCGCGATTTACCCCATGAAGGGCGACAACGACGGCTTCACGGTCGGCGAGGAGCGTTACCGCTATTGCACGCGCGTCGGCTTCACGGTCAATGGTCACGGCTGGGCGACGGACTTTGCGCGCCTCGAGCGCGCCCCGCAGTTCGACGATGCACCGGAGGGGGCGCGTGCCGATGCATGAGTACGGTCTGACCGCGTGCGACTTCGCCCTCACGGCGGCGACCCTCGCCCTCGCCCTTGCCGTCGCCGTGACGCGCAGTGACGCCCTCATCGTCGCGACCGCCGTCGCATGGACGGCGTCCTGCGCGAGGCTCTGGCGCGTCTGGCGCCGCATCGCCTGAGCGGGGCGGGCATGTGTCCCCATCCCCGGGGCGCCACCGGTTCCGCCGGTCTCCGATAACCAACACGGCGGACGTTCCAGCCGGTGGCGTGCCGGGGGCGGGGTGACATGCCCTACGGCCCCGTCCCGCATGCCTCGGGGGCGGTCGGTCGGGCGGCACCGCGTTTGTGCAAGCAGTCCGATTATGTGCGGTGCCGTCCAGCCGTCCGCCCCCCAGAACGAGAAAGGCGCGCCCCGATGGACGGGAGCGCGCCGCGAGGAGAACCGAGAGAGAAGGGGGTTCCCATGGAAGATGATAGCAGACCTGGAAAGACGTTTCAGCAGATGGCCGACGAGCTCAAGCTGCCGCGCAAGCTCCTCTACACGCTGGACGAGGTGTCCCGTGTGACGGGCGTCTGCCTGACCGTGCTGCACGGCGAATGCCGCGCGGGAAGGCTCAAGTGCCACCTCCCGGCGGGCAGGAGCCGCGGACGGCTCGTGAGGCCGGAGTGGGTCGACGAGTGGATCGAGGAGGGCACGCATGGAGACGGAAGCGCAGCGGCGTAGGTGCCCCGTCGACTCCGTGGAGTTCACGGTGCCGTGGGTGCGGGGCAAGGGCCGCCCTAGGTTCACCCGGTCGGGCCGCGTCTACACGGACGGCAAGACCGAGCGCGCGCAGGACGAGATAGCGTGGCTGTTCCGCCGCGTGCTCGAGGCGTGCGACCGTGAGGACGGGTCGCCCGCGTTCGGCGGCGACCCGGTTGCCGTGAGCATCAGCGCTTACTGCCCGCTGCCAAAGAGCAGGCCGAAGCGCGTGGAGTCGGAGGACTACACCGTGAAGCCCGACGCAGACAACGTGGCGAAGCTGGTGCTGGATGCGCTCAACGGCGTCGCCTGGGAGGACGACACGCAGGTTGTGAGCCTGACGGTGCGCAAGCTCCCGCGCACGCGCCTCGTCGACGGGGAGCGCATGGACGTGAGGGTGTCGAGGATGAGAAGCGAGAGAAGGGAAGGTAAACGATGACGGAGGAGAGCAGCTACAGCGGCCGCGACATGGCCCGCGCGTTCCGCGCCGGGTTGGCGTGCGCCCGCGAGTCCGAGCGCGCCGCGTCCGGCGACCGCACTGCGCAGGAAAGCTTCGACCGCATGATGGGCGCGCCCATCGACGCGATAGACAGGATGCGCGAGGATGCGCGTTGCGATGGATAGCCAGAACGTTGCGGCCGAGGTCATCGAGGAGCAGGACGCCTCCAGCCTGACGGTGACATACAGCCCATCAGTCATCGAGGCGAACTTCGACGCGCTTGAGGCCCACGTGCGCAAGACCGTCGAGGTCTACGAGGGCGCTACCTACGACCTCACCAAGAAGGAGAACATCGCCGAGGCAAAGCACGATCGAAGCTACCTCAACGGCCTCAAGAAGGAGATTGACGAGCGCCGCAAGGCCGTGAAGCGCGAGTACAGCAAGCCGCTCGACGCATTCGAGAAGCGCTGCAAGCAGATCACGGCCATCATCGACGAGGCCGCAGGCAACATCAAGGCACAGCTCGATCAGGCCGAGGAAGAGCGCAAGGCCCGCGCCTACGCCAAGTTGCAGGAGCACTACGAGGAGTTCGCCGGACTTCTGGCCCCCGTCGTGCCCTATGAGCGCTTCCACGAGCCGCAGTGGCTCAACAAGACCTTTGGAGAGATCAAGGCATACGAGGCGCTCGAGGCGAAGGTCTCGAAGCTGGCGGGCGACTGGGAAACGCTCAAGTCGCAGTTAGGGGGCGAGCCTTTCTATGCCGAGGCCGAGCGCGAGCTGTTCGCGACACTCGATTTGGGCGCAGCGCTCACAGCGGCCCGCAAGGCGGCAGAAGAGGCCGCGCGCATTGCCGAGCTGAAAGCCGCCATGGAACCTGAGCCGGAGGCCGCGCCCGAACCCGCCGACAACTGGTATCCGGGCGGAAGCCCCATGCAGGAGACCGGCGACGATCCTATCGGCCCCGCACCCATTACCTCACCGGCGCCCGCGCCAGTTGCCGCACCGGCGCCCGTGTCGAGTGGCCCCGCAACCCCCTGCGTGATGCTCATCGACTCCGCCACGACCGACCAGATGCAAGCCATCGGGCGCTTCTGCGGGAGCATCGGCGTGAGCGGCGTGTTCAAGCGCGGCACCCTGCAGCAGGTCTACGAGCGCACGATCAGTTAGGAGTCATGAATGGCAGACGAGAAGCACATCACCATCACCGAGGCGGTCGCCAAGGTCCAGCGCTCCGTGGTGGTGCCGAAGGCCCGCTACAACGCGCACGGCAAGTTCAACTACCGCTCGATGGAGGACATCGTGGCGGCGATCAAGGAGCCGTGCAAGGAAGCGGGCGTGGCCTACACCCTCAACGACTCCATCGTGCAGGTCGGCAACCGCCACTACGTAAAGGCCACCGCGCGGCTGTTCTTCGTTGACGGCTCCGACGGCGAGTTGAGCGTGGACGGTTACGCGCACGAGCCTGACACCCAGACCGGCATGAACCCGGCGCAGGTTACCGGCTCGGCTTCGAGCTACGCACGCAAGTACGCGCTCTGCGGCCTTTTCGCCATCGACGGCACGAGCGACCCGGACGCGCTCTCGGACAAGCCCGAGAAGGAGCCGCCCGTGCAGGGGCCGTTCGTAGCGAAGTGCAAGGCCTGCGGCACGAGCTACCAGTTCGAGAGCCGCGAGCAGTACGAGGCGTTCCTTCAGGCCCCCGGTTGCTGCGCCACGCCGACGTGGAAAGTCGTATAGGCCATGCAGGACCTGTACGGCCAGCGCGAGCAGCTGTTCGACCAGCTCATGCAGGAGCTTGAGGCTCTGCGCAGGACGGGCCAGCAGTACGCCGAGAACGAGGCCGAGTACCGCAAGGCGCTGCGCATAGCCATCTTGGAGGAGCGCTCCAAGGGCACCCCGGTCACCGTGATAAGCGACCTGTGCCGGGGACGCACCGACATAGCCGAGAAGAAACAGCTGCGCGACTGCGCCGAAGCGCTCTACAAGGCCTCGAGCGAGGCAATCATGGCAATCAAGTTGAGGATCAAGACCGTTGACGCCGACATCCAGAGGACGTGGGCGAGCGGCGGCACGGGAGGGGAGACATACAGATGAGCATCAATAGAGTGGTCGTGTCGGGCAACCTCACGCGCGACCCCGAGCTTCGCGCAACGGCGGGCGGCACG
>OGDF01001804.1_pt1 | contig 30787 bp, 28 predicted proteins | sample 1570141 | NCBI WGS metagenome assembly OGDF01 (sample SAMEA4370581, study PRJEB24528) | human gut metagenome | reverse complement strand
AGTTTTCAGATGAATACTCATCTGCGGACTTTACGATTGAACCGGGTTGGTTGCCAGATGGCTTTACCTTATCTGATGAGGGTGAAACATATACTTTAATTTACAAAACATATAAAGAAAACGATAGCAAGGACATATCTATTACAAAAAGCATTATGTCAGGTGGTTCTCTTGCGATTGATAGTGAAAATGCAAAGAAGAGCACAGCTGATATTCAAGGCCATGAAGCAACTTTGTTTGAAAAAGGACCGTGGACAGCCCTTGTAATCCCTATGCCCGAGATTGATGAAATTGTCTATCTAGAATCAAATGGAGTTTCACTGGATGAGGTAATAAAAGTCGCTGAAAATTTACCACTATGAAAGAAGTGAATCTTTTGAAACGTATAGTATATGCGGTATTAGCTGTGATTCTAGTGTTAGGAACAACAACATCTGCTCTAGCAGCAGAAAACGGAATGATTCGACCCAATTACGTTGGAGTGTCATCGATAAAACCAGTAATAACATTAGCTTCAAACGGCACGGTAGTATGTTCTGACAGGGTTACAACTAAAGCTGGTTATACAGCGAAAGTTACGTGGAGCTGTCAATATCAGAACAATAAGTCTTGGGTACCAGTAGCATCGTGGAACAACTCAGGCAAAACTTTACTACTCAATAAAACGGTAGCTGTTGTAGGAGGACGAACCTATCGCCTTCAAACCGTGGCTATGATATATGATTCCAATGGAAAGCTGGTAGAGACGGCAACAAAAGTATCAGAGTCTATAAGAACCTAAGTACATATTCCCTAAAAACGCCTGAAAATGTTTTTTCGACATTTCGGGCGTTTTTTTGTTGCACTTTTTGAGGAACGAAGTTATATTAAGTGACTTCCCTTTTCTAGGTCTTAGTTCCCTGTGTAAAAAAGAGAGAAAAAATTTTTCGTGGCGCGTTTACTTTGCGCTTAAATTTCCCTCTTTCCCTTCCATCTTACAAAGATGGGAAGGTACACAGCGATGTTATTTGAAACGGTACGGGAAGCCCAGAAGGGCAGCGAAGAGGCGAAGCTGGAGTTGGTGGAAAGATTTCAGCCGACGATTCGGGCGAACGCCAGGAAGCTGAACCGGGAAGACGGCAAGGAAGAGATGACGCTGGCGTTTCTGGAGATTTTGGAAAGCATGAACTTGGAAAAGCTGCGAAGCCGGGAGGATGGCGTGATCGTCGCGTATTTCAAAAACGCCTTGCGTCATGCCTACTGTCACAAGGTAGAAGAGAGCATCAAGCAACCGTCGGTCGCCTTTTCGATCGACAACACCGAAGAGCAAGAACGAGAAGCGGTCCTTGCCCAGGACGGTTGGAACACCGCTGGGAAGGACCGCTATTTTTTTACCCTTTTTGAGGGTTGCTCTGAGCTAACCGAGAAAGAAAAGGAGGTTTTGACGCTGATCTATTACGCTGGGTACAGCGCCACGGAGATCGCGGCAGCCTGGGGGACGAGCAAGCAGAACGTCAACCAGATCAAGCGGCGTGGGTTGGGGAAGCTGAAAAAGTCATTGCAGGGCGAATTTTTTTGAAAAGTTGGTTGCGTTTTTCCATGGATGTAGTCTTAATAGTATGAGAGGGGAGATTTTGGAAGGAAGACCCCCTACACATATTATCATAAGGAGGAAGTACATCATGTTAAAACGAGGACTCGCCTTTGCCTTGGCGCTGGTGATGCTGGCGTCAGTGTCCGTGGCTGGAGCTGCCTGGTCTGAGGTCACAGTGGACGGTTTCAAATACGTTGATGTGTCTGACTGGTCTAAGGCGGACATTGAAAAAGCCATGAAGCTCAAGCTCAATGTAGTCTACACAGGACAGAACGTGAAGCAGAACATTGCCCGCGTAGACTTCGCCGAGGATGCTGCCGCGCTGGTCGGTCTGGCCTATGGCCAAGACATTCGGACCTATGAGCGCTACAACGAGCTGCAAGTCTTGTTGAACAAGGCGGAGAAAAAAGACGTTTGGCGAGAGATGGGTATCTTGAAAGGCCGGGGCAACGGCTATTACGTAGACCCCAACACCCCCATCACCCGGCAGGAGGCCGCCGTTGTGTTGGCGCGGGTCTATCGTCTTTACGCGGAAGAACCGCAGACGAAAGCACCCCTGACTTACCAAGATGCGAAAAACGTAGCAGACTGGGCCAAGGACGATGTGGCGCTTATGACGCAGCTGGGCGTGATGAACGGCGTAGCCAAGGGAAAATTCAACCCCAAGGGACAGTACACCGTGGAGCAGTGCCTGGTGACGCTGGTGCGTCTCTACGAAAAGACCGCCCAGGGCAAGACGCCGGTGGGGACCTACCCCCTCCAGCTAGGCCAGCGGGAGACGGTTATCGGCCAGACCTGGCAGGGGTATGAACTGTATGGTTACGCAGAAAAGGCTGGGGTGACGGTCATTGCCGCCAACGAGGGCGGCGGACAACCGGGCAATTGGCAGATCACGGTCATCGACAAAAACGACCAGGGGAAGGTCTATCGCAACGTTATCAAGCGGAAATATAGCGCCAGCTCTGCGTATGATGCGCCGCTGGAACGGATGACTCTCTCCGCGGATGGCAGCCAGGTCATCTACCAGAGCACCCTAGAGACGGACGCCGTGGACAAGACAGGAAAAGTCCAGTTCCCCAAGGGCCGCTACACTGTGACGATCGATGTGGCGAAGGGAGAGCAGACCTACACCCGCGCAGACCTGCCCGAAACCACGGAGGGGACTGCCCCGGACGGCAGCAAGTTTACTGTTTCCGCTGGAGCAAAACAGGAGGTAGAGAGCGCCTTGGCCCTGGGGCTGACGGAGTATGCACCCAACAAAAATTACCGGAAACCGGTCCAGCGGGACCAGTTTGCCAGCAATGCGCTGAAGATCGCTGGCCTGGCCTTTGGAGAGGATGTCAGCACGTATGCGGCCTATCAGGGACTTCAGGCGATGATCGCGGAGAAAGAGCCGACCCGATTGACGACTGACTTGGGGATTTATTCCTTCCCAGCAGGCATAAGCAGTGAGAATCATTATGCGTATTCCATCGGCGAGATCACCCGCCAGGAGGCCGCCGGGATGCTGGCGCGGGCCTATCACATCTACTCTGGGGAGGTCCACGACGATATGGAGCCGTTGACCTATACGGACAAAGCTGATATTGCCGACAATGCCAAGGCTGACGTGCAGCTCATGACCCACTTAGGTGTGATGACTGACGTAGGTGACGGCCGATTCGATCCGGAAGGGCCGTACAGTGTGGAAGATAGCTTGGTGGGCCTGTATCGGCTCTATCAGAATACCTGTGTAGGAAAGAAACCGGATCAGCCAGATATTTTCTATCTGACACCCCGCCAGAAGCAGATCACGCAGGCGTATAGCAGTGGGAGTTATGCGACCTCCGCAGAAAATGACGCGACCTTTGCCATCGTGTACTCTGAAAACGGCGGGCATATGGGACCGATCTCCACTTATGTTTGGGTCGTAGATGCCAACGGAACTTGTCAGAGATATAGAAACGTGATCAAATCTGCCCATGACATCTACTGGGGAGAGGGTGAATGGGGAATGACCGACGCCAGCATCGAGAAAATCTGGCTTTCTGACGATGGAAGCAAGGTCTATTATCAGAGCACCGTGAAAGAGAATGTTTATCCCTATTACCCCAACGGGACGTATGGCAAGCTCCTGTTTGCCAAGGGCGTCTATACCGTGACGCTGGATGTGGCAACGGGAAAGCAGACCTATACCAGAGCGGACCTGGCCTAAATTCAAATGCGGGGACCTGTTTTTTGCGGGTCTCCGCATTATTTTTGAAAAAATTTTCGGGAGCACGTTTACATTTGGGCAGAAAAGGCGAGATTTGAGATCGTTCCCAATGCCGACGGGAGACACGTCAAAATCTCTGTGACATGGCATGATTCTATAAGTAAACATCCTCCGCATTGACAGAGAAAAGTAAGGAGAGCTGCGAAGGTTTGCAGCTCTCCTTTTCTAAGAAGAAAAATTTCCGTAAGCATCGAGTAGAACCAAACAAGTGAATCTGGTAACAGGAATGTGCTGCGGAGCCGCCTGCTTGACTGACGATCGTATTCGCCGGTCAAGCGGGCGGCTCTTTTTTTGCTCATTTGGTTCTGGAAAGGGGTCAGATGAGCGTGTTCCAGTGGCTGCCCTACCTGGCCAAGTATCCCTAGACCGGCCTCAGAACTTCAAAAAATTCTGAGACTGGAGGAAAAATATGAAGCACTGGCAAGAGAAACGAAATTATCAGCACGTCCGAGATGAAGCGGGGAACGTGCGCTCCAACATCATCACGGTGGATGGGATCGACGTGGAAGTGAGCGACGAGGTCTACCTGGCCTATACGCAGCTCGACCGGCGGGAACGCTATCTGATGGAGGAAGTGGAGACGGACAAGAAGCTGTCTTTGGACAGGTTGTTGAAGAGCGGCGTGCCCTTAGAGAAACTGGGAATGGAGAAGAGTCCCAGCGCAGAGGATATTGTCCTTCAAAACGAAGCATGGCAACAGCAGGAGCAACTGTTGAGCCAGCTGTCAGAAGCGCTTTCTAGCTTAACGGAAGAAGAGTGGCAAATGATCCAAGCGCTATACTGGGAGGGCGTCTCGGCCCGTGAGTATGCCAGACGCCTTGGAGTCTACCACCGGACGGTTTTGTATTGGCGGGATAAGATCTTGGAGAAGTTGCGACAAAAGTTTTGAAAAAACTTTGAAAATTCGGTTGCGCTTTTCCGGGGATGTAGTCTTAATAGTATAGAGGGGAGAGATTTTGGAAGGTCCCCTCAATCTATCACATAGGAGGAACAAGATCATGTTGAAACGAGGACTTGCCCTGCTCCTAGCGCTGGTGATGCTGACATCGGTGGCCAGTGCGGTGCAGGCGACCACGCCGGAGGGCGAGCGCTACGACGTCTCCGCCTGGGCGCAGAAGGACGTAGCGGAAGCATGGAAGATAGGTTTACACAAGTCGAATACCTACACGGACTATCGGAAACCGGTCCCCAGAGGCCTGTTTGGCGCGGATGCTTCCCGGCTGGTGGCGCTGGCCTTTGGCGGGGACTACGACGCCTACATCAATTACAAAGAGATCCAGTGCCAGATCAAGGACCAACCGTGCGGGAAAACGGTGGCCGAAGAGCTTGGCTTGCTCAAGGGCCGTGAAGACGGAAACATGGACTACGACACCGCCATTACGCGCCAGGAGGCTGCCGTGGTTCTGGCACGGGCCTATCGCTCCTACTGCGACGAGATCCATGACGATGCAGAGCCACTGTCTTACGCAGACAATGGAAAAATCGCGGACTGGGCTAAGACGGACGTGCAGCTCATGACCCACTTGGGCATTATGAATGGGGTAGGGGAGAACAAGTTTGATCCCCAAGGTTCTTATACATTGGAGCAGTGCCTGGTGACGCTGGTTCGGCTGTACAACAACACCTGTAAGGGCAAGCCCACGGTCAAGAACGACTTCTTTGCGCTCACCCCGCGACAGGTTGCGGTCTCCCAGGCGTATATGCCGACCAATTATCTCTGCTCGGCAGAAAATGATCAGACCTTTGCGATCGCCTATAACATGGGAACAGGACACAGAGGACCCATCGATGTCAAGGTGTTCGTCGTGGACGCCAAGGGAACGTGCAAAGGATACCGCAATGCGATCAAAGACTCCTACAATATCTACTGGGGAGAAGGGGAGAACGGACAGTCTGACGCTCATATTGAAAAGATCTGGCTTTCTGACGACGGAAGCAAGGTCTATTATCAGAGCACTGTGAAAGAAGATGTTTATCCCTATTACCCCAACGGGACGTATGGCAAGCTGCTCTTTGCCAAGGGCGTCTACACCGTGACGCTGGATGTGGCAACGGGAAAGCAAACTTACACCAGAGCAGATCTGACCTAAATTCAAGTGCGGAGACCTGTTTTTGCAGGTCTCCGCATTACTTTTCACCTGATGATTAGAAGATGACAAGAATGATTACAATGATGAAAAGATGAAGTGTGATAAAAACTTTGAAAATTCGGTTGCGTTTTTCGGGAGATGTAGTCTTAATAGTATAAGAGGGGAGATTTTGGAAGGAATCCCCACGCAATCTATTACATAGGAGGAACAAGATCATGTTGAAACGAGGACTTGCCTTTGTCTTGGCGCTGGTGATGCTTCTCTCCGTTGCCAGCGCGGTAGAGGTGCCGACAGGGGACGGAGGAACCTACCAGGTCTCCGCTTGGGCGCAGAAAGACGTGGCGAAAGCCTTGGAGCTGGGCCTGCTGAGTGGGCCGAAGAGCGGCGACTACCGTCAACCGATCGAACGAGGAAACTTCGGGATGAGTGCTGCGAAGCTGGTGGCCCTGGCCTTTGGTGCGGACCTGGATATGTATTGGAATTTTGTGTCTCTCAGGGATGCGATGGCCGGGAAAACGCAGACACCGATCTATACGCAGCTGGGTATTTTACAGGGTCGTGGGAATGGCGACTTGGACCAGTTCGGGACCATCACCCGGCAGGAGGCGGCGGTCATGCTGGCGCGGGCCTATCGGTTGTATTCTGGAGAGATTCACGATGACGCAGAGCCGCTGACCTACGCAGACAAGGGTGAAATTGCAGACTGGGCCATGACTGACGTACAGCTGATGACCCATCTGGGAATCATGAACGGCGTGGGAGAGAATCAGTTTGCCCCCAAGAGTTCTTATAGCGTGGAGCAGTGCTTGGTCACGCTGGTGCGCCTGTATGAAGCCACTTGCCAGGGGAAAACGCCGGACCAGACAAACCCGTTTGTGATGACCGAGCGGGAGCAAGCCATGGGAAAAGCGTGGACAGCTGGATTGTACTACGTCACTTCCGCCGAGCAGGGCGGGACGCTGGCCGTGGCACACGGCGGAGCCTTTGCCGGGTCGATGGGTCCGCAGCGGGCCTATATTCTGGTGCTGGACAAGGACTTGAACGCGAAAGAATACCGCAATATCATCAAGTATGAGCACAACACGTTCTTCGGCCAGGATGAAAACGCCATGGGGGATGCCGGGATCCAGAAGCTCTGGGTGTCTGAGGACGGCAGTAAAGTCTATTTCCAAAGCACCTTGGAGAATGATGTCTACCCCTACAACCCGGACGGGACCTATGGCAAGCTCCTGTTTGCCAAGGGCGTCTACACCGTGACGCTGGATGTGGCAACGGGAAAGCAGACCTACACCAGAGCGGACCTGACCTAAATTCAAATGCGGGGACCTAGTTTCGCAATAAAAATTCAGAGCAGAGTGAATATTCAGGGAATGTTCACTCTGCTCTGTTGAATTTGCGAAAAATGAAATGAGGCTATTTTGTTTTGATATGTACCCCCAATACTTGACACATAGTATTGGGGGTACATATCAGAGAGACTAACAAGGTACAGCAGAGTTTCTTTAAGGCTTTCATAAATTACTTCCTCCTTTTCGGGGGCTTTTTAACCCCTTTCAACTATAAAAATACAAAATCGGAAAAAGTGCAACCGATTTTTTCAAAATTTGCGAAAAAAATTTCTCCTGCGGAAATCTTTTGCTTTTCACAGGAGAAATCATGTTGCACTTTTTGGGTTTTGGAATTTTATGATAACGAAGGGGCCATGAAACAACGTGCGGAGAAACTAGCAAACCCAGGGAGAAATCAAAAAAATATGTAAAAGCATGTAACAAATCAGCCAGGTCAGCGTCTATTAAAATAGAAAGGGGTTTCAGCATGACACAGAAAGAACAACTCTGGGAACAGTATGAGGATGCCGTGTTTGCCATCTTGATGGACGCGGTTGCCGAACAAGAGGGCAAAAGGGGCTTTCAGTTGATGGAAGAGTTGGAGCATGACCCTTCCGCGCAAGTACCAGAGGGGGTGCAGAGAAAGGCAGAAAAGACCATCCGAAAAGCCTTCGCCGCCAAAAACCGGGAATCTATGAAACATTTCACCGTCAAGGTCGCGCAGCGTATTGCGATCGCCGTGTTTGCCGCAGCTGTGTTGACAGCAGGGACCTTTGCCGCGTTCCCGGAGGTGCGGGCCAATCTGTATAATCTCATCATCCGTGAGTATGAGGACCACACGGAATTTAATTATGCAGAGCAGTTTTCAGATGAATACTCATCTGCGGACTTTACGATTGAACCAGGCTGGTTGCCGGATGGATTCAAACTGTCTGATGAGGGTGAAACTTATACCACAGTGTATAAAACTTTTCAGGATGAAGAGGATAACACGGTTTTTATTTCCAAAGGGGTACTTTCTGGGAGTCCACTTTCCGTCGACAGCGAAGACGCCACAGTTACATCTACTACAATTCAAAGTTATAAAGCGACGGTTATTGAGAAGGAAGGATGGAACTGTATTGTAATTCCCGTGACGAATAAAAATGAAATCATCTATATGGATTCAGAGGGACTTTCTGCAAATACCTTAGAAAAAATAGCAGAAAAATTGCCACTGTGACGGAGATCGCGGCAGTCTGGGAAATGAGCAAGCTAAAAAAGTCGTTGCAGGGCGAAATTTTTTGGAAAAGTTGGTTGCGTTTTTCCGCCTGCGGAGTCTTTATTCTATTGCAAGGGGGAAAAGATTCTCCCGGCGAGACGATGTGGGAGGGGACAGAATGAAACAAAAGGTTTTGGTGCTGGTGTGCGGTGTACTGCTGCTTCCGCTCCTGACGCTGCCGGCCAGCGCAGCAGAAAGGGACGGGTGTTTTTCCACGGAACAATGGTTTACCGGGGTGTTCCGCCTGAGCGAGAAAGCAGGGTGTTCCAGCAGGCAGCGGCTCCAGCAGAGACACCTGTTTTCGCCGGTCACGACAAACTATGCCTTTTCCATGCAGGCAGGGGAACAGACGGCGTACTTGAGCGGCACATTGGCCAACGGACAGACGGTGGTGAGGGAGAAAATCGTGCTTTCTTCCGTGCCCAGGGTGCTGGACGATGTCTTTTATCTTCCGCTGGAGGACGTGATCTCGGCCCTGGGCGGCGTTTGTCTGGTGGATGGAACGACGGCACGGGTCCTGCTGCTGGGACAAGATGTTACGTATTTTGCGGGGGAATCTCCGGTGCTGTGGAACGACAGGGCCTGGATGCCGGAAGAGGATCCGGCACGGCCATTTCTCTGGAACCAAGCGTTTTACTTGCCGCTGTCTTACGCCACCCCGCTGTTTCAAGAGGGGATCCTGCGGACGGGAGAGTACGGGATCGTTTGGGGATAGGAGCGGTGGACAAAAATGCAGAGCAGAGTGAATATTCACTCTGCTCTGTTGAACTTGCGAAGTATAAAACGAGATTATTTTGTTTGGACCAAGCAGCGCTTTTTATAAAATGCAATGCCATAGCAGAGAATGGAGTCATAGTCCTCCTCAAACTCTTTGGCATATTGCCGGTCTTCGATCTGTTGCAGTGCCGCTGCGCAGTCCCTGGGCATTGCGTCCTGTGTGCGGGAATACTTTGCCTCAAAAATAGCAACGCGATCTCCCTCCGGGTCAAGGACCACCACATCACTGCGGCCCTCGCCATGCTCCTTATTGGAGTCCACCTCATACCCTGCTCCGGCAAAAATACCGGCCAGAAACGCATGGTAAAAGTCTTCTCGGTAATCGTGGTAGCTGATGGTTTTGCGGAGGAGCTTGTTCATCTCTTTGGTCAGAGTCTCTGTATCACCGGACCAAACAGCATCGAACAGCGCTTTTCGATTCCAGGTTTGAGCACTCTCGTCAAACCACTTTTGGATGGTCGTCTCAAAAATTTCCCGAACCTCTGCATTGGGGATCATGAGAGCAGAGCTTCCCTCCGGCAACGGCTCCGGAAGGTCTTCCTCTCGCGCTTGCGTCAGGTAGCCAGTCAGATATAGGATGCTCCACAGGTTCTCTTCTGAGGAATGTAGATAATCATAGGTCAAATTTTCCTCGATTCGCTGGAGGATATAGCCACCAGATAACAGAATTTCCAACTTACGAGAGATGCTGTGGCCTGCATAGTCGATAAACGACCGGATAATAGAATTGTCGCTGGTGTTCTTCCAATAGCTGGCGGGTTTTGCTTTGGGGTTCCGCTGGAGGTCTCTCAGGTAGTTCATCACGTCCCAGGGACAGTAGACGTCCAAGTTCCCGAAGTGATACCCGTCGTACCAGTTTTTGATATCATCCGCATGTTCCATGCAGTCTGCGTCTTTGAGGATCTGGTCTACATCTGCCTGGGTGAACCCAAAGTATTCGTTCAAGTGAGAGGACGAGATCGTGTCGGAGACAAAGTTGTTGGTGCCGGTGAAGATGCTCTCTTTTGCGATGCGCAGACAGCCTGTGATCACAGCGAAACGGAGGGTGTTGTTATCCTTCAAAGACGTTGTCATCATACTCTTGATGACGTTCAGCATTTCGGGATAATACCCATGAGCGCTAGACTTTGCCAAAGGAACATCGTATTCATCCAACAGCAAGATCACAGTCTTTCCATAGTGCTTGTACAGCAACGACAGCAGAAATTGGATGGAACGGAGCACGTCGATTTCGTTTGCTGTCCGTCTTTTCAGCTGTAAAAATAGAGCTTTATCGTCCTCGCTGAGCTTGTTGCTGGTCAGCAGCTCACTGTAGCTATCGTAGAGCAAGCCGATTTCATAAACCATTTGCTGATAAGCAAGAGAAAACTTGTCGCCGTCGATATTTTTAAAGGAGAGAAACACGACCGGCCACTGGTTCATCCACTCTTTACAGAGCGCTGCGTTCTTGGAGATCTGCAATCCCGCAAACATCGCCTTGCTGTCTTTGCGAATGTCGAAAAAGTTGGCCAGCATGCTCATGCCCATGGTTTTCCCGAAACGGCGAGGGCGGGTGATCAGGGTAACTTCCGCCGTCTCTTTTTCCAACAGATCCTCGATCAGCCCCGTCTTGTCCACATAGTAATACTGGTAATTCCGAATTTTTGCAAAGTCGGAAATACCAACTGGGATCTTGAGATCCGTCATGTCTGCGCCCTCCTTCCAGAGTTCCATGTTTGGTTTTATGATACCATGAAACAGTTGAGGTGACAAGCAAGAAGTATATCTGCCTCTGCATGGAGTAAAGATGCATGGAGTCTAAAAATTTTCGCCTGTGCAGAGTATCTTTTCCTTCCAGTCTCTGCTATACTCCTCTGTAAGGCGAACTTTTTTGAAAATTTGGTTGCGTTTTTCTGACAGGACACTCTTTATTATAATAGAGGGAGGTATTTGACATGCGCCTCCCAAAGGAGAAAGGAGAAAGCGACGATGCTGAACCGCATTCTTACGCTGGCACTGATGCTGAGCGTTGTGATCTGCTGTATTTTTGTGTTCACAGAGGACCCCCCGGAGCTGGAACGGACTGGTCCGCTGCCGATCTTGATGTACCATGATGTGACCGATGGACCGACCAGCGACAACCCAATGGTGGTGACGACGGAAAAGCTGGAGGGGGACTTGTGCTGGCTGAAGGAAAATGGCTATCATACGATCCTTCCCCGGGAGCTGACAGCGGGAGAGCCGCTGCCGGAGAAACCCGTGATGATCACCTTTGATGATGGGTATGTCAGCAATTACCGCCTCTTATTTCCGCTCCTGCAAAAATACCAGATGAAGGCGGCGATCTGCCTCATCGTCTCTCTGACGGACGAAGACCCAGAGGAGCATGGACACCTGACCTGGGATATGTGCCGGGAGATGCAGGCCAGCGGGCTGGTGGAGATCGGCTCCCATACCTACGCCCTGCACAACCTGGAGCAAAACGGCGACTATTTTGCCAAGGGAGTCAACGGCGTCCAGCGCAAGACAGGGGAGTCGAGCTGGCAGTTTCAGATGCGGGTCTTGACAGACCTGAAAAAGAGCCGGGATATCTTACAGCGAGAGCTTGGTACCGCGCCTCAACTGTTTGCCTACCCCTACGGAGAGACGGAGCCGGACGCAGAGGCCTACCTGCGGCGCCTGTTCCCCATGACGGTCATCACAGGAAAAGGGGAGATCGGGACCCTGGAGGGCCGCTATCATCTGCCGCGCATTTCCGTCTTCCAGGAGACGCAGCTGGGGGATCGATCGTTATAAACGGCACCATGCGGCCAAAAATAGACACGAAAAAATAGCAGTTCCCGGAACCCTTTGCGCTGCAAAGAGTTCCGGGAACTGGCATAAGTCAAGGTATTTGATCGGATTGGTGGATCACTCCACCGGTTCCAAAGGCTGCACCACGCACCGCAGACGCGCGGGGGAGTGGGGGTAGCGGCGGTAGAAGGCCGTCATGAGCCGGTTGGCGACCATGTGGCTGTTTTCGTAGTTGGCTCTGGGCAGGAGGATCACATATTGCGAGACGCTGCACTGGGAAGCGACGTCCCCCTTTCGCAGGTTCTGGCGAATGAGCTCCTGGAGGTTTTCCATGGCCCGGTCCAGGCTGCGCTTGGGCAGCTCGCTGCCGTCATTGGCGGCGACGGAGAGCAGGCACAGATGCGCGGTATTTCCCGTGCGGGCCATGGTCCGGGTCTCGGACCGGTAGAGGATCTTGAAAAAGTCATAGGTGCAGAGCATGGCTCCGCCGACGACGCGCTCCTCTTTCAGCTGATCCCGCAGGTCCTCCACGGACAGGGCATGGTTGTTGACGGTGCGGGTGGCCTTGCGGTAGAGGGCCCGCAGCTCGTCCGAGGGCATGACGCCGAAGTTGGAGAAAAACAGCTCGCTCATCTCCTCATACACGGCGATGGCCCCCTTTTGGTTCCCCATCTTGAGCAGCGTGCGGATGAGCTGGGCGTATAGTCTCTCCTGATAGGGCTCGATGCGTACGGCCTGCCGGGCCAGGAGAATGGCTTCCTGCAAGCGGTCCTGCTCCTCCAAAAGCTGGATGCTCTCCTCGGCGGTCTGGACGTACCGCTGGTGGTAATAGGTCGTGATGGGCACCAGCCACAGCTCACTGGACAGCTTGGGCAATATGTCGTTGGAGTAGAGCGCCAGCGCCTGCTGATAGGCTTCCAGCCGCTCGTCGCCCTCTAGCGCGGCCCCGCGGCTGCAGAGGGTGTCAAAGACCTCTGCGTCCACCTCCAAAGGAACGTCTGTGTTCCAGATGTAACAGCCGGCCTTTCGGCGCAGCAGCGTCCGCCCCAGGCCCTCCTGGAGCTTGTCCAGGGTGGCGCGGATGCGGTGGATCACCGACTTGAGCGCGTTGTGCGGGTCCGACGAGCGGGTGTCCTACCCCCAGCACAGGTCCACCAGCTCCTGCTGGGAGATGATTTTTTCCCGGTGGTAGATCAGATACGCCAGAACCGCCCACACCTTTCGGGAGCGGTCGTCCTCATCCGAGATGACAGTTTCCCCGTAGCGAAGGGTGAATTTTCCCAGAACTTGTATTTGTAAAATAGGTTCCATGACTTCCTGCATGCTGCCGCACCTCGATCGTTCCATTTCCTGTTTTTGAAGGCATTTTGTTGCTGTGTATCCTGAATTCCCTTGTCTCTAATAGGATACCATAAAATGCAAACAATTACAAACAAAATAGAGCGTTCCAGTGCATCAATATTCCGGAAGTTGTACTTTTGTTGTTTTAAGCTGCGGTGAAAAAGCGGATTTATACCCGGTTTTCTAACGGATCTCCTGTATAATTTCCCTTGATTCAAACTGAACCCAGAAAGGGGTGACCCCATGCAAAAGATGGAACGAATGCCCGGCGATGCGATCCATGTCTGTGTGGACGCCTATCCAAACCGCGTGCTGCAGGGCCGCCTGCAAAGCGCTGCTTGGGTGGGAGAGATGCCGTTCGTCAGCCTGATGGATTTTTTCAAGCAAGTGGAGCATCTCCTGGACGAGCAGCTGCCGCCCCAGGCTTTTACCACCATGCGGCGCTTTGGCCCGGTGGTGAAGCCGGAGAAGACCCATGGCGAGGTGGAGCAGAGTGCGTCGGGGAAGCTGGCCACCTTTTATGTCCGCATCCTCTTCCGGCAGAACGCCAGCTGGCAGGGCACCGTCCTCTGGTCCGAAGGCGGCCAGGAGGAACGCTTCCGCAGCGCCTTGGAGCTGGCCCTGCTCCTGGACAGCGCCCTGGAGCAGGTGAGCGAGCGCAGGTAGCCGCTGTTTTGCAACATGAAAAAAGAAATGAAAAAGGAACGAGCCCAATCTGGACTCGTTCCTTTTGGTGCGCGAGGCGGGACTTGAACCCGCACGTGCGTATTGCACACTAGAACCTGAATCTAGCGAGTCTGCCAATTCCACCACTCGCGCACATATTCACTTTTTAGCGCCGCTCACTTCGTTTCAGAAGCTCGCGTGCCGCTCAGTGCAGGACTTATAATACCATCGCCTTTTGAAAAAGTCAAGCGTTTTTTTCGACTTTTTCAAAGAAATTTCAAAAAAGTTTCCCACCCCGCCCGAAGGGGACGGAGTGGGAAATCACAGTGCCTGAGAATATTTTACTTCGTGCCGAAGATCCGGTCGCCGGCGTCACCCAGGCCGGGGACGATGTAGCCGTGCTCGTTGAGCTTTTCATCCACGGCGGCGACGTAGATCTCCACGTCGGGGTGGTCGGCGCGGACACGCTCGATGCCCTCCGGGGCGGCGAGGATGTTCATGAGCTTGATGTTCTTCACGCCGTATTCCTTGACAAAGGTGATGGCAGCGGAGGCGGAGCCGCCGGTAGCCAGCATGGGGTCGAGGATGATGACGTCCCGCTCGGCGATGTCGGTGGGCATCTTGCAGTAATACTTCACCGGCTCCAGGGTCTCAGGGTCCCGGAAGAGGCCGATGTGACCGACCTTGGCGGAGGGGATCAGGGTGAGGATGCCCTCGACCATGCCCAGGCCCGCCCGCAGGACGGGGACGATGGCCAGCTTCTTGCCGGCCAGCTGATAGGTCACGGCCTTCGCCACAGGGGTTTGGACCTCCACGGGCTCCAGGGGAAGGTTCCGGGTGGCGTCATAGCACATGAGGGTGGCGATCTCGCCCACGATCTCCCGGAAGTCTCTCACGCCGGTGGTCTCATCCCGCAGGATGGACAGCTTATGTTGCAGCAGGGGGTGGTCCAATACGTGTACCATTTCCATTTGTATCGTTCTCCTTTTTCTCAGTCGGTCTTAGGTGGTTTGTTTTTTGGCGGCTTCTTCCCGTTCCAGGCGCTCCCGCTCGGCCTGGGACAGGCGGTGATACATCGGCACCAGCTCGCCAGGGGGGACGGTCTGGCCGGTCCGGGCCAGTTCTAATCCCATCCGGGCCACGCCCCAGGCGCTCTGCATCCGCAGATTCGGGGGGGCTAAGACGGCGGGGATGCCGGCGGCGGTCAGGGCGTCGTAGCAGAGCTGCGCCCCGTCGCCCACGATGATCTGGGGGACGCTCGTCCCCTCCAACTCCTTGACCAGGTCGGCCAGGGCAATGGCCCGGTCGGGGGTCAGGCGGTGGGGGGCAGTGCCGTTCACTTGGAAGCGGGCGTTGTAGACCTGGTGCCGCCGGGCGTCCATGGCGGCGCAGACCTCCCCCTGGAACCCGGCCAGGCTCCAGGCCATGGCTTCCAGGGTCGAGCAGCCCGCGCAGGGCAGCTCCGCGGCCCAGGCCAGGCCCTTGGCGGCGGCCACGCCGATGCGCAGGCCGGTAAAGGAACCCGGTCCGGCGGCCACGGCGATGAGGTCCAGGTCCTGCGGCTTGAGACCGCACTGTTCCAGCAGACCCGCCGCCATGGGAAGCAGGGTCTGGCTGTGGGTCAGACCCGTGTGCAGGTAGGTCTGGCCCAGTAACATTTCGTCCTCACACAGGGCGGCCGAGGCCGCGACGGCGGAGGATTCTAAGGCTAAGATCTTCATGGCGTCCTCCCTTCCGGCGGTTCGGGCTTGTCCGGGTCCCAGCCGTCCAGGCCGGGGCCGTGGAGGGTGATGATTCGCTGGCCGTCGGTCACACCCCGGCGGATGTCCACCCAGAGGGTGTCCTCGTCCAAAGCGTCCCGGATGTTTTCACTCCACTCTACGGCGCAGATGCCGCCCCGGCGCAGGAAGTCCTCCCAGCCGATGTCGAAGAGATCGTCGGCGTCTCGCAGGCGGTACATATCAAAGTGGAACAGGGGCAGCCGTCCCCCCTCGTATTCGTTCACGATGGTAAAGGTGGGGCTGGTGACCCGCTGGGGGATGCCCAGGCCCTGGGCCATGCCCCGGACAAAGGCGGTCTTGCCCGCCCCCAGGTCCCCGGTGAAGGCCACGACGGCACCGGGCTGCAAGCGCTGGACCAGCGCCCGGCCCAGGGCTTCGGTGTCCTGTTCGCTGGCGGAATATCGCTCCATGGCGTCACTCCTTCCTGCCCGTGGCCGCGCCAGGGGGCCGCCGGGTGTATATTCAATGTATTCTATCATAAAATCACGGCGGTTGCACCCCTCTGTGACAAATTTTTTGGCCCGGGGCGGGGTATTCTGGGGGAAAGACCGGAGAGGAGGTGCTGGGCGATGGGAAACGAGAGGGGAGAGCGGGCGCTGTTTTTCCTGGGTCTCACGGCGTCTCTGCTGGGCTTGGCCCTCATTTACAGCGCCACCCACTACGACGAAGCCCTCCATAGTTTGGTCTGGAAGCAGGCGGCGGCCTTGGGGGTGGGGGTCGTGCTGTGCCTGCTCCTGTGGCAGATCCATTTGCGGGAGCTGGTCGAGCGGGCTTGGTGGCTGCTGGCGGTGGGCAATCTCGGCCTTCTGCTTCTGCTCCTCCCCTTCGGCAACGAGGACGGGACGGGGAACAAGAGCTGGATCGCCTTGCCCGGCGGGCATTTTAACCTCCAGCCTGCGGAGTTTGGCAAGCTACTCTTCCTGCTCCTCCTGGCCCTCCAGCTGACCCGCCTGGGGGAAGAGGGCGGCCTGAATCGCCCGCGGTCTGTTCTGGCCCTGCTGGCCCACGTGGGGGGGTTATGCGGCCTTCTGTATCTTGTCTCCGGTGACCTGGGGATGGCGGCCATTTATCTGGGCCTGTATTTCGGGATGCTCTGGGGGGCGGGGGTCCATCCCCTGTGGCTGGGGGGAGAGGTGGCCGTTGGGGTCGGCGGCCTTGTCCTCCTCTGGCCTCGTCTGCCGGAGTATATCCGCCTGCGCGTTCAAGTGGTCCTGGACCACGACCTGGATCCCTTGGGCAAGGGCTTTCAGCAGGGGAGAAGTCTCCTGGCCCTTGGCTCCGGGAAGCTCATGGGACAAGGCTACCTCCAGGGCATCCAGACGCAAAGCACCTCCCCCGCCGCCCTCCCCGCGCGGCATACCGATTTTCTCTTCGCCGCCGCCGGGGAAGAGCTGGGCCTGGTTGGTTGCCTGCTCATCCTGGGCCTGTTGAGTGCCATCGTTTTCCGCTGTATCTGGTTGGCCAAGACCAGCCGGGACCCCTTTTTCACCGCCGTGGCGTCGGGAACGGCGGCGATGTTTGCCACCCAGACGATCTTGAACGTGGCCATGTGTCTCTACGCCGCCCCGGTGGTGGGGGTGACGCTGCCGTTTTTTAGCTACGGCGGCTCATCGCTCGTGGCCTCCTTCGGGGCCGTGGGGGTGCTGGGGGCGCTGAAACGGCGGTAACAGAAGAAATTTCAAAAATTAAGGGATGAAAAAACAGCCACCGTTTTGGGGTGGCTGCTGGGTCAGCGGGAAAGTTTATAGAGCATATATTGGTTCAGACTCACGCCTTCTATCTCAGCGGCTTCCTTTAAGGCTTTATGGAGACTGCGGGGAATGCGCAGGACCAGTTTGCCGCTGTACTCTTCTAAGTCCTGGCGAAACGCATCGAGAGAAACAGGAGCGCTTTCATCTTCCATAGCCATAGCAAGGCTGGCTTCTTCTCCGGGCGTAAGGGTTTCGGGGGGACGGGAATCAATGTCCGCAAAACGACGGGCGATCTCTTCGGGTGTCAGCTCTGGTTTCATAGAAAAGACCTCCTTTAATATTTTGATTATATTTAGTATTTGATGTTTGTTCTGGTGTTGATCTCAATCACTGTGATGATGAGTTCTCCTTTTCTCCATTCAAAGGTTATGCGATAATGTGCGATCTTATAGCGGTAGAGATGTTTCTTTCCTGCCAGTGGAACGATATCACCTTCCAGCCGAGACAGCTGATCCAAGGCACGGTAAAGTTTTTTTCGTGTTGCTTCATCCACGCTGGCAAGATATTTTTGGGGCTGCTTTTTCAGTTTGATTTCCACTGGCATCGCCTCCTGTTAAATATAGTATCATATATAGTACTATAAGTCAAGAGACAGAAAAAAGACATAGATTTTGCAACGATGGGCAAACTACCCTCAAGATTTGATTCGATCAAGGAGGGGCTTTGCATGGAACAGCGGCGTTTGATCTGGCGGGGGATGTTTTGCTTGCTCTCGTTGAGTTTGGCGGTGGGGCTGGCGGTACCGGCGCTGGCGTTGTTTCGGTGGGACGACGGGGTGAAGAACGACCTCTCGCTGCCCACGGCGGAGAACTTTTCGTTGGTGACCGAGCGGGACGTGGCCATCAGCGCAGAGCTTTCCGGGGTGGACCCGGAGGGGGAGGTGCTGGAGTTTCGCATCACGAAGCGCCCGGCGCGGGGTGCCGTGACGCTGGCCGAGGAGGGGAGCGCCCGCTTCACCTACACGCCGTGGCGGTGGACCCAGCGGGGAACACATCTCATCCGGCGGTGGTATCAATTCGTATACAAAAATAGAAAACTGTCGAAAAGCTAGGAAATGCTGGACTTTTGCGGAGGAATTTGGTAAACTTGACGTGTAAGCACCTTCGCCATTGGACGCGGAGCCTGAACATCACAGGCAGCGCGTTCCCGCCAAGAAAGTGAGCACACCATGGAGCAAGCCGTGATCTATTCCCCCGTAGGCCCTTTGACCTTGTTCGCGGAAGATGATTTCTTGACCGCCCTGGTCTATGGTGACTATGGAGGCTACGATGATATCCCCCTGTTCCGGGAGGCCCGCCGCCAGCTGGACGAGTATTTTGACGGCCAGCGCCAGACCTTCCATCTTCCCCTGCGCCCGGAGGGGACAGAGTTTCAGAAAAAAGTGTGGCAGGTCCTCTGCCGCATCCCCTACGGCCAGGTGATCTCTTACCGGGAGCTGGCCACGCGGGTGGGGGCGCCTCGCGCCTTCCAGGCCGTGGGCCAGGCCAACGGCCACAACCCCCTGCCCATCCTGATTCCATGTCACCGGGTCATTGCCGCCAACGGGACGCTGGGCGGCTATTCCGGGGGCTTGGAACGCAAGCGCTTTTTGCTCCATTTAGAGGGCCATGACCTGCCTGCGCCGTCGGCTCCCAGACGGAGAGTCCTGCGGGGCGGGGTGCGCTGAGGACCCGGCATGACAGCAGCGCTTTGGCCAAACTGAGCGAACGCGCATCACCCAGAAAACGCAAAAAACTGCCAGCTGCATCACGGCTGGCAGTTTTTTTGCGCGGGATGGGGCGAACAGGGGGCGCGTGTTATCCCATTTTTTCCTCGAAGATCTCCACGATGGTCTTCTCCGTCCCCACCATGCCGGGGGAGGCGATGCGGCCCATGTAGCGCATGGTGGTCTCCGGGTCCGGGGCGTTGATGCCGTGGACCGGGTCGATGGCCACACCGGAACGGGCAAAGGTGGCGGCGCGGAAGGCAGCGTCCACGGCGGTGACGCCCTTCATCACGCACCCCTGGTTGCCGCCGTCACAGATCATGCCGGTGATGCTGGAGGCCATGTTGCGGATGGTGCGGGCCAGGGCGTCCGGGTCGCCGCCCTGCATCAGGACCAGGCCGCAGGCCGCGCCGGTGCCGGCGGCGATGGCACAGCCGCAGAAGGCGGAGAGACGGCCGGAGTATTCCTTGATGTACATGCACACGAGATAGCTCAAGGCCGTGGCCCGCCAGAGACATTCCTCACTGAGTCCCAAGACCTGCTGGGCGGCGTAGAGGGGGAGCGTGGCCAAAATGCCGTGGGCCCCGGAGCCGGTGATGCTCATGGCGGGCTGATCCAGGCCCAGCACGCGGGCCTCCACGGCCCCGGCGGCCAGGAGCTGGGCGGTGGCGATCACGTCTTCGGAGACCGGCTTGCCGCCGTTGGCCCGGAGCAGACAGGGGGCGAAGGTGGTCCGGGGGCTGTCGATGCCCTCCTGATAGAGGGCCAGGTTGACGTCATAAGCAGACTGGATAAATGCGATTTCTTCCACGGGGACAGTCTGAGCATACTCGGCCAGCTGGGCCAGGGTGTAGGTGTGGATGAGGGGCGTAGGCTCCTCGCCGGGTTCGGCGGCGTGGTCCTCGGTTTTCTCAAAGACGGTTGCCCCGTTGTGAACGATGGAGACGATGTTCGTGTGGCTGCCCCGGATGGTGACGGTGCAGGTGTCCGTCTCGGTGGTGACCGTGGCTGCCAGGAAGATGGTCGAGTCGATGCCGGAGAGAGTCACTTTGATCTTCCCTTGGTCCACCAGGGCCTGGGCGGCGGCGTTGTCGGCCTCGGTGACGTCGGCCAGAGCTTCCAGGCCCTTCTCCCAGTTCCCGGCCACTACGCCCAGGGCGGCAGAGAAGACGTTGCCGACGGCGTGGGAGTTGGGGATGCCGCAGGTAAAGGCATTTTTATACAGGCCGGAGTTCATGGCTACGGCCACGGACTGGATGGGGCCCTTCGTCAGGCTCCGGGCGCGGGCGGCGGCGAAGGCGATGGCCCCCGGTTCCGTCACCCCCAGGGCGGGGATCATGTCGTCGTGGATGAGTTTGGTCAGTGGGTGCATGGGCAGTGCCCTCCTTGGTTGGTTTTGGGATCAGTTGTCTTTCAGAATGGTCCAGAGCTGCTGGAACAGCTCGTCCCGGCGGCGGCGCTTGGCCTCGCCATGGCCGTCGGCATAGTAATAGTAGATGACCTCCTTGTGCGGTGTGCGGTGTTTCGTTCTGGGTGTATCACGTATCCTAACCCGTAGTATAGCCCCAACCAGAGGGGTTGGCAAGCCCTGCGACACTTTGTTTAAAAGGCAACAAAACAGGAAGGTTTCTCTTGCTTTTTCTAGTATGTCAGCCTATAATAAGGGCTGTGTTGACGGGTGTGTATCTGCGCAAAAAAGAGAGGGCAGTGCCATGGGGAAGACCATTGATTTCCAACAACAGAAAGACCTGCGCGTTTGGCGAACGGTGATGGAGGAGCTGCGTGTCATTCAGAACCTGGAGCCCTGGACCTTCTTGGGGCCGGAAGATACGTTTTTGTATCTGCCAAAGGCGGAAAACCGATGGATCTTTTTCCGCTGGGTGCCCGCTGCACCCAACGAAGTGGTCTTGACGGTCTATCCTAGCCTGCCGGCCTACCGCAAGTCCCTGGAGACGCCCCAGACCTACCGGGAAAGCACCCGAAACTTCATCGAGTCCTCTTATTTTGAGATCTACCAGACCAAGGCGGAGGACATCCCCGCTGCCTTGCGCTCAGTCTACCGGGAGCTGGGGGTGGACCATGGGGACGGCCTTTGGCCTTTTGTCACCCATAAACGCTGGGGCTATGACGAGGCCCTGCCCCAGGGCCGCCACCTGCTGCTTTTGGAAAACGCCCTGGGCAACCTGTTCATGCAGCTGCGGGCGGTGGAGGCCAAGCCTGGCAGCGTGGACTTTACCAAGGGGGAGATGTGCGTGCGCTTTTACTCCCCGGATCAGGGCATGTGGGTCAACGCCGCCATGCCCTACGCCCTGCCCCCCAAGGACCCGCCGTTCCTCCAGCTCAACCAGGATAGCACCCACGTGACCCAGCCCCTGCTGGACCTGCCCCGGAGCCAGACCCTGCAGCAGGTGGACTTTGACTTCGGCTGGCTGGATGACTCCGACCGGAAAAAAATGGAGGAACCCCGCTATTTTCCCATGATCACCGTCTTTACCGACCACAAGACGGGAAACCCTCTCCTGACCTACCGCTGCCACCCGGATGAGCTCATCGAGTGCGCCTTTCACCAGTGGGAGGCCCTCATCCAGCAGCACGGCCGCCCGGAGACCCTCTATGTCGCCAGGGACGAGACCTTCGGCCTCTTCAACGACTTTGCGCAGCACATCGGGGTCACCTGCCGCCAGGTCGAGCACCTTCCCACCACCGAGGAGTATTTCCGGCGGCATGGGTTGGTGTGAATATCCTACGCAAACAACAAGCGCCGCGAAACGAGAAAAGCGTTCGTTTCGCGGCGCGTTTTTTGTGGTGAGAGCGCCTCAGGCTTCCTTGTCCTTCAGCATCTCCTGGATGGTGTGCCAGCCCAGGGTAGCGCATTTGACGCGGGCGGGCATGTGGGAGACGTCTTCGAGGATGGCGGCTTCGTCCAAGGACTCTTTTTCCGCCTCGGTGGCTTCCCCGCGGATCATGCGCAGGAAGCGGTCGGCCAGCTCCAGGGCCTCCTGCTTGGTCTTGCCCAGGACCAGGTCGATCATCATGTCGGCCGAGGCCTGGGAGATGGCGCAGCCGTCGCCCTGGAAGGAGGCGTCTTCGATCACGTCGCCGTTCATCTTCAGGTTCAGGAAAATATCATCCCCACAGCTGGGGTTTACGCCTTCGAGCATCAGGTCCACAACCTTCAGGGGGTGCTTGTGGTAGGGGTTGCGGTTGTGCTCGGTGAGGATCTCGTTGTAAAAGGTCTTATTCTGCATAACCCATCTGGCTCCTTACTTCGCGTAACGTTTTGAGGAAGGCCTCGACCTCGGCCTCGGTGTTGTAGAAGGCGAGGCTGGCGCGGGTGGTGGCGTTCACGCCCAGGTGCTGTAAGAGAGGCTGGGCGCAGTGGTGGCCCGCCCGGACGGCGATGCCGGCATCGGCCAAAATGGCGGAGACATCGTGGGGATGCACATCGTCTACGGTAAAGGAAAAGATGCCGTGGTGCTGCTCCGGGGTGTCCGCGCCCAGAAGATGGACGTGGGGGATCTTTTTTATGCCCTCCAGCATGAGGGTGGAGAGATACTCTTCCCGCTGCTGGATGCGGTCGAAGCCGATCTGCGCAATATAGTGAATGGCGGCTTCCAGCCCTACGGCCCCGCCGGCGTTCACGGTCCCGGCCTCGAACTTATGGGGGACCTCGGCGTACACCGCACCCTCGCGGCTGACGGACTGGATCATCTCGCCGCCGAAGAGGAAGGGGGGCATGGCGTCGAGCCACTTTTTTTTGCCCCAGAGCACGCCGATGCCCATGGGGGCCAGCATCTTATGGCCGGAGAAGGCCAGGAAGTCCACGCCCAGGTCCTGCACATCGACCTTGATGTGGGGGACGCTCTGGGAGCCGTCGGCGATGACCACGATGTCGCCCTTGCTGTGGCAGAGGGCGGCGGCCGCCTTCACGTCGTACTCCCGGCCGAAGACGTTGGACATCTGGGTCATGGTGACGAGCCTGGTCTTGTCGGTGATCGCTTCCTCCAGGGCTTCCAGGGGGATCTCGCCCTTGGCGTCACATTCCAGGAACTTCAAGGCCGCGCCGTGCCGCTTGGCGGCCTGGAGCCAGGGGAGAAAGTTGCTGTGGTGCTCCACGATGGTGACGATCACTTCATCGCCGGGTTGGAGCAGCAGCTCGGCCAGGCAGTTGGCGGCCAGGTTCAGGCTCTCGCTGGCGTTGCGGGTGAAGACGATCTCACTGGGACTTTCCGCGTGGATGAACTTGGAAACGGTCTCGCGGGCGGCCTCATAGCGCTCCGTGGCCCGCTCGGACAGGTCGTAGATGCCCCGGAAGGGGTTGGCGTTGTCGTGGCCGTAAAACTCACTCACGGCGTTCAAAACAGCGTCCGGCTTCTGGGTGGTGGCGGAGTTGTCCAGGTAGATCACGGGGTCGTTGCGGAAGAGGGGAAAGTCCTGGCGAATTTGCAGGATCTCCTGTGCGTCAATGCCTTTATTCATCGTCGTTCCCTCCTTCCAATTCTTGCTCCACCAGCTGGCGGGTGGCCTCGTCGGGGATGCGCTCGCAGACCCGGTGGATGCGGGCCTTGGCCATGAGTTCATACGCGGTCTCTTCCGGGATGCCGCGGGCGGCCATGTAGGCCAGGGTCTCCTCGCTGAGCTTGCCGATGGTGGCACCGTGGTTGCCCTGCACGTCCTCCTCGGCGCAGAGGATGAGGGGGATGGTTTGGTTGATGGCGGTGTCATCCAGGAGCAGCACGTCCTCTTTTTCGTTGCCGACGGAACCGGCGGAGCCGTGCTTGAAATCAATGGTGCCGCGGAAGAGCTTGAAGGCCGCTTCCTTCAGTACACCGGAGGCGTCGATGCGGCTGGTGGTCTTCTTCCCCCGGTGGATGGCGTTGTAATTCATATCCAGCTTGCTGCCGGCTTCCAGAAGATAGCCGATGTCGGTCTCCAACGCGCTGTCGTGGCCGGCCAGGTCGATCTGGCAGCCCTGATAGGTGGCGTGGCCGCCCAGGACCAGGTGCGTGACCTCAATCTTGGCCCCGCTTTCGCACCGGCCGCCCACATCGTTGAGGCAGGTCACGCCCTTGGGCAGGCGCTGGACCTGCACCAGGCGGACCAGAGCGCCCTCTTCGGCGTAGATCTTGGTCTGGATCGCGGCCAGGCCCTGGCCGTTGCCCTCGCCGGCGTAGTCCATGAGGACCGTGACCTGGCTCTCGGCCTCGGCGTGGATGGTGAAGGCGTTGATTTTTTTGTCCTCCGGGCCGTAAGTCAGCTTGACCCGGACGGGCTGGCTGGCAACGGTCCCGGCGGAAACGTTCAAGTGATGCACCGGCACGCCGGCGGCCTGGACCAGGGTGTCCATGTCGGGACCCATGCCGCCGCCGATGGCGGGCAGGTCGTCCTGGGCGGGCTGGGTGACGCCGTCGGGCGTCTCTATGGTCAGGGTGCCCTCTCCCTCGGTGAGGACCTGCTCCAGGGAAGTCTGGTTCATCCCCAGGTGGTGCCAGGTGAGGGCGGGCAGCCGATTGATGGTTAGGTTCAAGGTCTGTTCCATGATGTTCCTCCTTCTCCTTGGCTCACCCGATGCTGCCCTTCATCTCCAGGCGGATCAGGTTGTTCATCTCCACCGCGTATTCCAGGGGCAGCTCTTTCGAGACGTTGTCGGCAAAGCCGCTGACGATCATGGCGCGGGCGTCCTCCTCGCTCATGCCGCGGGACATGAGGTAGAACACGGCCTCGTCGCTGATGCGGCCGATCTGGGCCTCGTGGCCCACGTCGGCGTCCTGGGTGCGGATGTCCAGGGCGGGGATGGTGTCCGAGCGGGAGATGTCGTCCAGCATCAGGGACTGGCAGGAGACAGAGCTCTTGCTGCCCTTGGCCTGGGGACGGACCTCGACGGAGCTGCGGAAGGTGCTCACGCCGCCGTCCTTGGAGATGGACTTGGTGTTGACGAAAGAAGTGGTCTCCGGGGCGTTGTGGACGACCTTCGTGCCGGTGTCCAGATTCTGGCCCTTGCCGGCGAAGGTGATGCCGGTGAACTCGGCGCGGGCACCCTTGCCGTTCAAGATACTCATGGGGTACAGATAGGACACGTGGGAGCCGAAGGAGCCGGAGACCCACTCGATGGTGCCGCCCTCCTCCACCTTGGCCCGCTTGGTGTTCAGGTTGTACATGTTCTTGGACCAGTTCTCGATGGTGGAGTAGCGCAGCTTGGCGTTTTTGCCCACGTACAGCTCGACGCAGCCTGCGTGCAGATTGGCCACGCTGTACTTGGGGGCGGAACATCCCTCGATGAAGTGTAGCTCCGCGCCCTCCTCCACGATGATGAGCGTATGCTCAAACTGACCGGCACCGGGGGCGTTCAGCCGGAAGTAGGACTGCAACGGAATGGTCACGGACACCCCTGGCGGCACATACACGAAGGAACCACCGGACCACACAGCCCCGTGCAGGGCAGCAAACTTATGGTCGCGGGGCGGCACCAGCTTCATGAAGTGCTTGCGGACCATGTCGGCATACTCGCCGTGCAGAGCGCTCTCCATATCGGTGTACACCACGCCCAGGGCAGAGACCTCTTCCCGGACGTTGTGGTAGACCAGCTCGGAGTCATACTGAGCGCCTACACCGGCCAGAGATTCCCGCTCGGCCTTGGGGATGCCCAGGGCGTCAAACGTATCCTTGATCTCCTTGGGGACCTCGGACCACTTGGCGCTCATCTTGGTGTTGGGGCGGACGTAGGTGACGATGTTGTTCATGTCCAGCCCGTCGATGGAGGGGCCCCAGTCGGGGACGGACAGCTCGTTGTAAATTTTTAAGGACTCCAGACGGAAATTCTGCATCCAGGCCGGGTCATTCTTTTCTTTCGAGATCTGAGAGACGATGGCCTCGGTCAGGCCCTCGTCCACCCGGTAGACGTCCTTTTCCTCGTTGCGGATGTCATAGACACTGCGGCTGACATCCTCGACGTAGGTTTTTTCCTGTTTCTTATCCCGCATCGTGCTCCCTCCTTCAGGCGTTCAGAAAGCGCTCGAAGCCGTTTTCGTTGATCTCTTCCACCAGGGAGCCGTCGCCGGCGGCGACGAGCTTGCCGTCCACTAAGACGTGGGTGGCGTCGACCTGCAAAGCCTCCAAGATCTTGGTGCTGTGGGTGATGATGAGCAGAGCGCCCTGCTTGTCCTTCTGGTACTCCTCCACGCCGCGGGAGACGGTGCGCACGGCGTCCACGTCCAGGCCGGAGTCGGTCTCGTCCAGGATCGCCAGGGCGGGGCGGAGCATGAGCAGCTGTAAGATCTCCGCCTTCTTCTTCTCGCCGCCGGAGAAGCCGACGTTGAGGTCACGGTCGGCGTAGGAATGGTCCATCTGCAAAATGTCCATGGCGGCGTTGAGCTCCTTGCGGAACTCGCTCAGGCGCAGGCGCTTGCCGCGCCGCTGCTCCAGGGCGCTGCGGATGAAGCTGGCCAGGGTGATGCCGGGGACCTCCACGGGGTTCTGGAAGGAGAGGAAAATGCCCTCCTTGGCCCGCTTGTCGGCGGCCTCGTCGGTGATGTCTTTCCCCTGGAAGAGGATCTCACCGCCGGTGACGTGATACTTGGGGTTGCCCATGAGCGTGTAGCCCAGGGTGGACTTGCCGGCTCCGTTGGGGCCCATGAGGACGTGGGTCTCGCCGGCGTTTATATTCAGATCAATGCCGTGGAGAATCTCTTTCTGCTCTACATCCACGGTTAAATGTTTGACTTGCAGCAACTGTTTTGACATAGTGCTCCTCCGTTCTTCGTCGGTGATCGAATAATTCATAGTTTTCTTGTGGGTTTTGATTATAACCGCTTTTCCCCAGAAATGCAATAGGTTTTTGAGAATTTCCTACAAAAGTTTAGGGTTTTATATTTTTTCAAAAAAATCCTTGCTTTTTCGGGCGGGGTGTTGTATACTAAGCGCAATTTCGATGACGAGTTTATCTGGTCAAAGACAGTGACCGCGCCCCTGCCCGGGGCGCCAAGGCTACACGGACGGCCGGGTCAAATGCCGAAGACCCGTCGAAGAGACGGGACCGTGAGAAAATACAGGCTCCTCTGGGGCGGTTCTCCGGTTGGCAACTTTTGTTGCCTTATTGATTGAGTTAGAAGCTCAACTTTTCTAAGTTGGAATCATCCACCTGGTAAAGCGGTCAATAAGAGTAGTTAAAGTGATCTTTGCTCGATAGACTCTGAACGCTGATAGTTTGCGTACTGGCTCCCGGAAACGGGGGCGCTCTCTGCCAAGCCCACGGCAGGGGAGCGACCATTACGTTGGATTTCGCAGGTGATATGTTTCCCACATATCACCTGCGTTTTTGTATATCCAAATGTCCCGATCAACTCAACATAATTTAGGAGGAAAAGAGATTGAAAAAGACCCTGTCCCTGCTGCTGCTTTTGTCCCTGGTGCTTTCCCTGGCGTCCTGCGGGCAGAAGACCACCACCGATGATCCCGTCGCGGCCGCGACGCTGGCGGAGAGCTACCAGAGCTATCTGGACACGGCCGAGCCGTCCTATGCCTACGACATCGCCCTGGAGCTGACCACCAACCCGGAGTATTTCAACGCCGAGCAGGGCGGCCGCAACGCCGGCAGTGATGCCGAGCATGCCGCCGCCGATTACCTGGTCGGCGTGATGAAGGACATCGGCCTGGCCGACGTGGAAAAGCAGGACGCCCAGTGCGACCGCTGGCAGTTCAACAGCGCCAGCCTGACCATCGACGGCAAGGACTACAACGTCTATACCTACGCCACCGCCTCCACCCCCGCCGAGGGCCTGACCGCCGAGGTCGTGTATGTGAACAAGGGGACCCGGCAGGACTATGAGGACCTGGACGTGACCGGCAAGATCGTCCTGCTGGACATCGACCAGCGCAACGACTGGTGGATCACCTACCCCATGCTGGAGGCCATGCACCAGGGCGCGGTGGGCGTGCTGGCGGCCAACGTCGGCGGCTTTGCCCAGATCGCCGATGATGCGCTCAACAGCCAGGACATCTGCGGCCCTGTGGGCATCCCCACCCTGTCCATCGGCGTAGCCGACTCGAAAGAGATTCAGGAGAAGCTGAAGGCTGGCTCCGTCAGCGCCACCATGAAGGTCGACAACGAGGTGGAGATCGACGCCGGTACCACCTATAATATTACGGGCGTGCTCAAGGGCAAGTCCTCCGACCATCAGATTTTGGTGGGCGGCCACTATGACGTTCACTTCCAGGGCTTCCAGGATGACAACTGCGCCGTGGGCCTGGTGCTGGCCATGGCCAACGCCATGGTGAAGTCCGGCTACCAGCCGGAGAACGACATCGTCTTCTGCTTGCACGGAGCCGAGGAGTGGGGCTCCTCCTACACCCAGTACGACTGGACTGTGGGTGCCTGGGAGATGATCAACCACGTCCATCCCGAATGGGTGGGCAAGACCCTGGCCTTCCTCAACTTTGAGCTGCCCGCCTATGAGTTCGGCAGCTACACCAGCACCTACTCCGCCCCGGAGATGTTCTCCATGCTGGACTACTTCGCCAATGAGTATGCCTATTCTCCCGATCCGGAGGGCTGCTTCTCCGACGGTGTGCTGACCGAGGGCTATCAGACCTATACCTACTCCGACGACTTCTCTTACTACGCCGCCGGGGTGCCCTCCACCGTCAACGGCTTCCTGTTACAGAAGGATATGGAGACGGTCTTCCCGTTCTATGAGGAGATCTACCACAGCCAGTATGACACCCCTGACACCTATAACGAGAACGTGATGAAGTTTAACCTCCGGTATTACGGTGCCCTGGCCATGTACATCGACCAGACCCCCGCCCTCTATCTGGACTTTACGTCTCAGTATGACCGCATCGCGGCCTCTCTGGATGAGGACCTGATGGCCGAGGTCGGGGTGGACATGGCCGAATATAAGGCGGCACTGGAAAACCTCAAGACCGCCGCCGAAGCGAAGAAGGCTCAGGTGGAGGAAGTCAACGCCGCCTATCTGGAGGCCCGCGAGAAGGGCGAGACGGACAAGCTGGCCGACCTCTGGCAGCAGGGCCGCACCCTGACCGAGCAGAATCTCAAAGCGTTTGAATACGCCCAGAAGCACCTGCTGGGCCTGATGTACGAGCGCCCCATCGTGCCCCACGAGGCTCCCCAGGAGAACATTCAGCTCTGCCGGGACGTGATCGACTGCCTCAAGACCGGTGACGTGCAGACCGCCGTGGACGAGTACGCCTGGACGGTGAACAACGTCCTGGAATGGTACGCCATGTACTTCTCCCCGGAGACCATCGCCGTGCAGGACGATATGCTCTGGGGCGAGGACAACAAGGACAACCTCTACTGGGGCACCGACATCGGCTTCACCAAGGCCGACGTGGACGCCGCCACCCGCAGCATCTATGACCGCTACGATGAAAAAGGCGGGGACTTCTCCAAAGAGATCGCCGTCTATGAAGCGGCCGTCAAAGCCCAGACCCAGATCCTCAAGGACCTGGGCAGCGAGGAGACCCAGTCCATGAAGGAGCTGGCCGACCTGCTGGCCTGAACCCCCGCGGATCGAATCCCGAAAAATAACACTCCGCCCCTCTTGACAAGTGGGGCGGAGTTTTTTATACTTAATTTTATTGTAGCAAAGGCAAGGAAGGGAAGAAGTACGCGGCAGCGCGGAACAGATGCTTTCGCCCTGAGTCCCATTCCGGGACCGGGGCGTTTTTTGTTGCTCCGGCCTTGCCGCAGAAGAACAGGAGGCAACGACGAGCTATGAACGAATCGCTGTATCCCTTTGTCAACCACACGACCTATGACCTGAACGCCCTGCGGGCGCTCAACGACATCGCCGAGGCTACGGTGCGGAAGGAAAAATCCCGCCGGACGAAGTTTTTCGGGCTGATCTTGGGTGTGTTCGGCCTGGTGGCCGGGGCGATGCTCTACCCCAAGCAGAACCTCATCGGCAGCCTGCTGCTGCTGTACGGCGTGGTGCTGCTCATTATGGTCCTGCGCTGGAAGTCCTTCCAGCTGCGGACCTCCCAGCAGCAGCTGCAAAAGGGGATGCGGGAGTGTAACTATGAGTTTGACGAGGAAGAGATGATCTGCAGCACCGGGGCGGGCGTGACGCGCTACCCCTATGAGCAGATGTTTGCCGTGGTCAGCAGCGCGGATTGGTACGCCATTTTCTTTGACGAGAGCCACGGCGTTATGTTAGACAAAAAGGGCTTTATCGAGGGAGACGCCATGTCCTTCAAGTCCTTCATCGGCCAGCGCACGATGCTGCCCATCCAAGAGATCTAAGAAAGAGGAAACACCATGAAAAAAGAACTGTCCAAAGTCTACGATCCCCACGAGGTAGAGGAACGCATCTACCAGCAGTGGGAGGAGAACAAGTGTTTTGCCGGGGTGCGGGACGCCAAGAAGAAGTCCTACACCATCGTCATGCCGCCCCCCAACGTCACCGGTCAGCTGCACATGGGCCACGCCATGGACTGCACCCTGCAGGACATCCTGATCCGCTTTAAG
>OGDF01001800.1_pt1 | contig 30809 bp, 16 predicted proteins | sample 1570141 | NCBI WGS metagenome assembly OGDF01 (sample SAMEA4370581, study PRJEB24528) | human gut metagenome | reverse complement strand
AGTTAGGAATACAAGAAGGAACAAAAATAATAATTCCGGCAGTAATAAGATTAAAAGATACGGTTAGTACTAAAACAAGTGATTTTAAATTAACATATTCAAATGATTTAGCTAAATCTACAGAATATAGTTTACAAGGAAAAGATTGTATAGAAGTACCATTTAATATAGTTGCAAAATCAGGATTAATTACGATAAGCGAATTAAGTGGCTATAACGGAAGCGAAACCAAAAGAACATTGGACGAAAACGCTATTACAGGACAATTAGAGATAGAATCAGCAGAAAAAATAGCAAAGATTAATACTAACATTGTTAATAATTACCAAAGCGATATTAGTAATTTAAGAATTTTAGGAAGAATTCCATTTGAAAACAATAAAGATATAAATGGAAAAGTCCTAGGAAGTACATTTACAACAACACTAACAGAAGCAATAAAAGCATATGGAATAACTGGAAAGATATATTATTCTGAAGAGACAGAACCTACAGAAGATAGTTCTTCTTGGAAGGAGCAAGTAGAAAATTTTGAAAATATAAAATCTTTTAAAATAGTATTAGATAATAACATTAGTGTTGGAAATAAATTGGGGTTTGAGTTTAATATAAAGATCCCAAGTAACTTGCAGCCAAACTTAAAAACTTATGCAACATATACAGTAAAATATAATATTAACGAACAAGAATTAGAAAACACACAAACTCTAGGCTTTGAAACTCCTAGCATTATTAACAATATTGCCAAAGATAATAATACTGTTATGGCTAATAATTCTATTAATATGCAAATTACTCCAAGATTAGGAGATATAACTTTAGAAGATAATGCGCAAATACATGAACAAGAAGTAATTAATTTTAAAGTAGATATTACCAATAATAGTTCTAGTAGTGTAGAAAATATTTCTATAGAAATGCCAATACCAGATGGATTAGTTTATCTTGAAAAAAACGACAGTCCATATTCTGAACCAGATGGAGATAACACAGTAGGAGAATATGTAGGAGTATATACAGAAAGACCAGATAAAAAGATGGTAGAACTTGTTGTGGATAAACTAGATAAAGGTGAAACACAAACAATAGAATATAATGTAAGAGTGCAAAATTTAGCAAACGATGAAGAAACAAAAACAATAACAACAAATTTCATATTAAAGATAAATGGAGTTGAGCAGAGTTCAAAGCAATTAGTAAATACTATTACAAAGGCTAAAATAAAGACCGAACTATCTTTTGTAAAAAGAACTTATGTGGTTGAACGTAATGCATATACATATACATTAATTATAGATAATTTAACGAATGAAGATCTTACAGACTTAACGACAACTATACAAATACCAAAGGAGATTTTAGCAACAGATCCTAAAGTAATTTATAATGGGATTGGAACACAAGATGAAGATAACACAAGTATAGAAATTAATGAAAATAATTTGTTAACTTTTAAAATGAAAACTTTAAAAAGCGGTCAACATGCTGAATTTGATTTTCTTGCAAATGTAACAGAAGTAAATAACACAAATACTTCTATTAATATAGTTGCAAATACTTTCGTTGGAGACGAAATATATAGATCAAATATTGCAGAGAATAAGATAGAAGTAGCAGAAGTAACAATCGAAAAAGATTCTCCAACAGCAAATCAAGAAGTAAAAGAGGGAGACCAAATTACATACAATATAAAAGTTACAAATAAGAGTGATAAGGTATATTCACAAATATATATAGTAGATACATTTCCTAAGGAAGTTATAGCAGAAACATTGAAATATAATAGATATATAAATTTAGATGGAAAACATGATGATTTTACAGAAATCAATGAAGAATATGATTTGTCACAAACTATAGATATAGGAGATTCAAACACGACTGATACAAGTGAAGCTTTTCCTAAATATGATGAAGAAAAGAATGAATTAAGAATTCCTACTATATTACCACCTAGTGCTGTGATAAATATTACAATTACAGTAACTGTTCAAGAATTAGAGCAAGACACAACATTAACAAATATTGCTCGTGTATATGGAGATTCTGTAAAATCTGCAACTTCAAACGAAGTACAACATTTTGGTAAAAGTGATAATAATGGTTCAACGAATCCAGAAGAACCAGAAAATCCTAATAATACATATAGTATAAATGGTGCTATATGGCTAGATGCTAATGAAAATGGTGCAATGGATACTTCGGAGACGCTAATGGATGGAGTTGAAGTTATGGTAGTAGATGCTACTACATCAGAACTAGTAAAAGATTCTACAGGAGCAGAGATTAGAGTAATATCTACAGCGACAGGCTATAAATTAACTAATTTACCAGTAGGTAAATATATAGTGATATTTAAATATGATAAAAACATATATAAAATAACTAATTATAAGAAAGATGGTGTTGCAGATACATTAAATTCTAAAGCAATTTCTGCAACTGCAACGATAAATGGTGCAGTAGAATATGTTGGAATGACAGACATTATTGAGATCTCAGATAGCAATATAAATTCTATAAATATGGGATTAATAAAATTAGGAAATTTTGATGTGGCAGTAGAAAAGACATTAAGTAAGATAAAAACTGTAAATCCAAAAGGAAAAGAACAGAATTATACATATGACGAAGGTACAAAGATAGGAAAATTAGAAGTTGCAGCCAAAAATTTGGTTGGAACAGAAGTAACTATAGAGTACAACATAAAAGTTTCAAACAATGGAGAATCTAAAGCATATATTTCAGAATTGGTAGATGAATTACCAGCAGACCTAAAATTAGATATGGCAGCAAGTACTGGATGGTATGAGGAAAACGGAAAAGTATATTACACAAATTTAAGTGAATTAGAGGTAGGTCAAACAAGATCTATTAAATTAGTAGCAACAAAAAAATTAACAAATGATAATCTAGGAATAACAAATAATATTGTTACAGTTGATGCGACAGATTCTAATAATGTACAAGATAGCAATATGCAAAATAATACAGCCAATGCACAATTAATAATAGGAACTAGTACAGGTAGAATTGTTTTAAATGTTATTGGAATTATTGTTTTATTAGCAATAATTGGAAGTGGGTTATTTATAATAAAAAAGTATAGATAAAGAAAGGAGGGAAAGGAATGAAAATATTAAAAAGAATATTAATATGTATGCTGTTGATAGTTGCTTACTATTTATTCTTTGGTACAGACAAGACATATGCGTATTACGTTGGACAAAGTGGGCTTAATATCATATTTGATAATCTAATTGAATATGATCCTTCACAGCCATACAACTGTACACAACAAGGGAAAAAACCATTATGTGGTTCAGCATCTGGGGGCTCACACTATTATTCAATTACAAGTAGAACTTTACTAAATACAGTTGGTACAAGTGGAACTGCTGCAAGTATTAGTTCAAATACAGGTGAAGTTAGTTGGAAGAAATATAATGACACAACTTATCAGGTAGGACCATATAATGTAAGTTATTCTGGAAATATATCATCAGTAGTTATAAGTACAGATAAAGGTTCAGTTACACTTAAGAATAATTCTACATCTTCAAATGGAAACTACAGTGTAAGCAACATAACAGACGGAGGAGATTTTTATATATATCTTAAAAAGTCGACAGGAGTAAAGCAAATAAAAGGTGTTAGGGTAAACGTTTCAGGAACAGTATATGTAACAGGATACTATAGATATGAATTGCATTGTTATGCGACAGCAGGTTCACATGGAGGACGTGGATGTTGGAATCCTGCAAGTTGCCAAGTATTAGAATGTTGGGGAAATGAAACAGATTCTTCAACAACCACAGATTATGTTAATCTTCCGGGAGCATTAGGAATAATAGAATTAAATATATATAAAAGAGACAAATATTTACCTGATGTAGGTGTACCTGGTGCTAAGTATGAATTATGGAGTGATGGTAAAAAACAATACTCTGGAACAACAGATAGTAGTGGTCACTTACTATTAGACGAAGTATTAATAGGGGATTATACAATAAAAGAAGTATATGTACCTTATGGATTCGACATTGCAGGACATGCAACAATAAATGGAACAACATATCCAGATGTTACTAATATGAATGTAAACTTAGATGACGACACAAATATGTATGTATATAATGAAAGTTATATAGATATAGGTGGTATGGTATTCTTAGATGCAAAAACAGGAAAAGCAAATGGACCACCTAATGGATATTATGATAGTGGTGATAAAATTGTAGAAGGAATAGAAGTAAAACTGTACCGAGCAGACAACAACCAAGAATTAGAAACTAAATATACAGATTCTAATGGAAAATACGAGTTTAAACATCGTACAAAGGCATATAATTATTATATAAGATTTAAATATAATGGACAGATTTATGAGGCAACAACGTATAATGAAACATCAGCAGCAGCAAAATTTAGATCATATGCAACAGAAGGATTAAATGAAAGACGTACATTTAATAATAAATTTACTCCAGTAAATGCAAATCATACTGTTCCAAAATGGACAGATACATCAAATAGTGCATTTAACATTTATGCTTATACAGGCCCTGATGGACCAAACAATAAAAAGACATATGGAAAAAATAATACAACAGACGAATTAAAAAATATCAATTTAGGTATTAAAGAAAGAGATATATTTGACCTAAACTTAAGAAAAGATTTAGTGAAAGTCGATGTCTCAATCAATGGAAAAAGCCATACTTATGAATATAATGGTGAAGGAAAAGATTTAGAAGTAACGATAAGAGGTACAGATATACCAGATTATGAAAGACAACTAAGAAAAACAGATTTACAATATAAATCAGCTGCACAATATGATTCTGATCCAGATAAATTACAAGTATATGTAACATATAAAATACAGATAAAGAACCAATCAGTTGGTAAAATTACGGGATATGTACTAGACTTAAATGACTATGCAGATACATCATATCAATTAGTAAATTCTTATGACGAAAATGGAAAAGCCATAAATTGGAGTTCTTCAGGTAGTGTATCTGGAAATGGTAAGACATATAATAAAATACATACAACAAGTTTATCAAATGTAGGAATAACAGATAAAAAATGGATTTTTATGCAATATAAAGTTTCATATGACACCTTAAGAGAACTATTATCGAAAGGTGAAACAACCGAAGAAAATTATGCAGAAATTGCAGGATATAAGAACACATACACAGATACAAGAAAAGATACAGAGGGAAGGGTAATGGCAAATGCAGGAGAAAATGCAGGATTAATAGACTGCGACTCAACACCAGACAACATGAACCCAACATCTTCTAATGTTCAAAACTTTGTAAAACAATCTAAGACAGATGCTTACCAAAGCCTAAAAGGAGACGAAAAATCAAAACGTAGTATGGCAGTATTTGAGGATGATGCAGATGTTGCACCTGGCTTAAAACTTATAAGAGATGATACACCAAGAACAATATCAGGTACTGTATTCGAGGATTCACCACTTGAAGATAAATTAAATAATAATGAAAGAATTGGTGATGGACAATATACAAGTGGAGAAAATATTGTAAATAAAGTAAAAGTAGAATTACTTTGCCAAAACAATGAAGATGTTGATACTTTAAATAAAGTAGAGACAAGAAGTAATCAAGATGGAAGTTACACGTTATCAGGATATATTCCAGGAGATTATCTAATTAAATTTACTTATGGTGATAAGGAGTGCTTAATAAATCCTCAAAAGAATAATCAAATGTATACAGGTCAAGACTATAAATCTACAATTTATACAGAAGGAGATTACAAAGATTTATACTGGTATAATAATACCTCACCACGTAAGAATGATGCGGTTGATGATTATGAAGGTAGAAGACAAGTAGTAAATTCTTATAGTAAAGATTACAAATATGATATTGCAAAAGTGCTAAATGCAACAAGAACAAATAATTCTGATTTATTGGAAACGTTAGCAGAGAAAACGTATATGACTGCAAATACAGCTAAAATGGCGATGGAAATAGAGTACTTAAAGGATGAAAAAACATCATATAAAGTACAAAATGTGGATTTTGGTATTATAGAAAGACCAAGAACAAAGATTGTACTAGGAAAAAATGTATCACATATTAAATTGACATCAACAGATGGTACAACGATATTTGATACAAACCAATCAACCTCAAACTTAACATGGAAAGAAAACAAATATAATGATAGAGGAAATATGGTATCTACTGGATTAGTACAAGGTACTGTAGATGAAAACTTACTATATGGTTCAACTTTAAATGTACGATATACTTTAGAGATAAGAAACCATAGTGAAGTAGACTATAACGAAAAATCATATTATGTTACAGGTGTAGTTAAAGATAGAAGTACAATGAATAGAATTGAGCCTACTAGCGTAATTGAATATGTGCCAAATGTATTACAATATGATGTAGAACTTACCAAAGCAAATGGAAAGGTAACGATAAATAATACAACTGCAACAGGAAACAATTCTGTATCAGAATGGGGAATAGAAGGCAATAATGACTTGTGGCAAATTCTTGCAAGCAAGAGAGAAAATAAGAACCTTCCAGATTCTTATAGAGATACTTTATTAGAGGCAGGAGCATTTGACGAAGCTAATAAAACTATAGACGAAATTTTGGTTACAGATTTAAATGGTGTAAAAGCAAAATTAGCAAGAAATGATAAAATAAACTTAACTGATGTCTTAACTCTTACAAGAGTTATTGCAAGAACAGAAGATACATCAAATGCTGATGAAATACAGAATATAGCAGAAGTTATAAGATTAACTATAGATAATGGTAGAAGACCATATTATGAAGATACTTCTAATAAGGAAGTAGTAGAAATTCCAGGTAATACATATCCATCAACACTTAAAAATATAGAAGAGGTGGATACTGGACGAGCAGAAGTATTAACATTTGTTGTACCATTTGGTGCAAACAGACAATTAACATTAATAGTTATTGCTATAGTAAGCTTAGGAATATTGGTAGCAGGAATTGTAGTAATAAAGAAGAAAGTTTTATAGTAAGAACTTGACAAAGAAATAAAAAATATGTAAACTTAATAATAGGAGTTTAATAGGAGCTTTAGTATTAAAGCTCCTATATTTAACAATGAGGGATTTGGGGGACGATCCTAAAATCCCTTTTTGAATTCACAAGGCAAACAAAAAGAGTAGGAGGGGGTTATAATATGATAAAACTATATAATACAAACTTGGAAACAAATAAACTAGAAAGTGTAGATACATATACAAGAGGAACATGGATACATATGGTAGATCCTTCGGAAGAAGAAATAAAAGAAGTTTGCCAAAATGTTAATATAAAAGAAGATTTTATAAGATATGCACTAGATAATGAAGAAAAAGCCAGAATTGACGTAGAAGACGAAGATGACACAATATTATTCATTATAGACATACCAGTTACTGAGAAATCACGAAGTGGTGGATATATGTATGCAACAATGCCTATAGGTATGATTGTAGTAAGAGATGATTTTTTCATAACAGTAACTTTAAGAGAATGTAGTTTAATAAAAAAATTTGAAACTGGAAAAGTAAAAAGTTTTTGTACATATAAAAAGAGTAGATTTATTTTACAAATGATGTATAACAATTCTTCAGATTATCTAGAATACCTAAAAAAGATTAATAAAGAAACAGAAATTGCAGAAAATGTATTAAAAAATTCCATGAAAAATAGAGAATTATTAAAATTACTAAGTTTAGAGAAATCTTTAGTATATATAACAACATCATTAAGATCAAATGAAGCGGTTATGGAAAGAACTTTAAAAATAAAGAATATAAAATTATATGATGAAGATGAAGACATTTTAGAAGATGCAATAATAGAAAATAAACAAGCTATAGAAATGAGTAAAGTGTATAGCGATATCTTAAATGGTACAATGGATGCATATGCTTCTATAATATCAAACAACTTAAATGGGGTTATGAAATCATTAACTTCAATTACTATAATAATTGCAGTACCAACAATGATTGCAAGCTTTTGGGGGATGAATGTAAAATTACCGTTTGAGGGAAATATATTGGGATTCTGGATAATGATTTTTATAGCAACATTGCTTACTATTATTTCTGTAGTATGGTTAAAAAAGAAGGATATGCTAAATTAATTTAAATAGCGGACACAAAATTTATAGTATAGGGGTAAATTTTGTATCTGCTTTTATTGATTTAATAATAAAATAAGAAGGAGAAAACAAATGAAAAGTAATAAGTTGGATAAAGTATATTTAGTAGTGTTTTTAATATTAGAATTTATAATATTTTTTGTGTTTAAATACTTTGATATTTCAGATATTAAAATATTTATAATTACACAACTAGTTTTTGTAATATTATTTAGCATATTGTATTTCCTGATAACTTTATTTATAGAAAAACTAGCATCACGTAAGTTTTGCATAAAATATAATAAAATAATGAGAGAATATCAAAAAAGTGATAATGCTAAAATATTTTATGATAAGCTAAAAAGTATGAAGGAAAAGCCTATAGGTGATGATATACAAAACACATATTTTTTAAGTTTAGCAACAGCAGCATATAAAAATGGAGAAAATGAAGAAGCACTAAAATATTTAGATATGATAAAAACAGATGATGAGCATATTTTAAAAGTAATAGAAGACGAAAGACAAACAATAATTGGAGAAGGTAAAAATAGAGCCTAAAGTTGTAAAATTATAATAAATGGTATATAATAATGCAAGCTAAAAAAGGAGGAGAAAATATGTTATCTGTAAATGGTGTAACAGTGCGCTTTGGCAAAAGAATATTATTTGAAGATGTAAACATTAAATTTGGAAAAGGAAATTGCTATGGAATAATTGGAGCAAATGGTGCAGGGAAATCTACATTTTTAAAAGTACTTTCTGGTGAACTAGAACCAAGCAAAGGAGATGTAACAGTAGATAAAGGAGAGAGAATATCTATTTTAAAACAAGATCACTTTGCTTATGACGAATATAATGTATTAGATGCTGTTATAATGGGAAACCAAGAATTATACAGTATTATGAAAGAAAAAGAAGAAATCTATGCTAAAGAAGATTTTTCAGAAGAAGATGGAATGAAAGCTGCGAAATTAGAAGAACGATTTGCAGAACTAGATGGCTGGAATGCGGAAACAAATGCAGCAACTTTATTAAATGATTTAGGAATATCTCCAGAAAATCATTATAAACAAATGAAAGAAATTGAAGATAGGGAAAAGGTAAAGATATTACTTGCACAAAGTTTATTTGGAAATCCAGATATATTATTATTAGACGAGCCTACAAACGATTTGGATTTAAAGACTATTCAATGGTTAGAAGAATTCTTAATAAATTTTGAAAATACAGTAATTGTAGTATCACACGACAGATATTTCTTAAATAAAGTATGTACACATATCGCAGATGTGGATTTTGGGAAGATTAAAGTATACCCAGGAAACTACGATTTCTGGTATGAATCTAGCCAGTTAGCATTAAAACAAATGAAAGATGCAAATAAGAAGAAAGAAGAAAAGATAAAAGAATTACAAGAATTTATTGCACGTTTTAGTGCTAATGCATCTAAATCAAAACAAGCTACATCAAGAAAGAAATCGTTAGAAAAGATTCAATTAGACGAAATAAAGCCATCAAATAGAAGATATCCATATATAGATTTTAAACCAGACAGGGAACCAGGAAAAGATATTTTAACAGTCAAGAATTTAAGTAAAACTGTAGATGGCGAGAAAGTATTAGATAATGTATCTTTTACAGTAAAAACAGATAATAAGATTGCTATAATTGCAGATAACGAAAATGCCAGAACAATATTATTCCAAATACTAGCAGGGGAATTAGAGCCAGATGAAGGAGAAGTATCATTCGGGACAACTATAACTAAAGCATATTTCCCAAAAGATAATAGCTACTTGTTTACTCAAGATTTAAGTATAACAGACTGGCTAAGGCAATACTCTAAAGACCCAGACGAAACATATGTAAGAAGCTTTTTAGGTAGAATGTTATTCTCTGGGGATGAAGCATTAAAAAATGTAAAGGTTTTATCTGGAGGGGAAAAGGTAAGATGTGTATTATCTAAATTAATGTTATCAGGTGCAAACTTCTTGATTTTTGATGAACCAACAAACCATTTAGATATGGAGAGTATTACAGCATTAAATGAAGGAATGGAAAGATTTAAAGGAAATATGATATTTGCATCACATGATCATCAATTAATGCAAACTGTAGCAAATAGAATAATAGACATCAAAAAAGATGGTAGTGTAGTAGACAAAGAATGTACTTATAACGAATACCTAGGCTTAGAATAGAAAAGGAAAAACGGAAAAGAAAAAGGGAAAAGGGAATAGGCAATAGGGAAAAGGGGACGTTCCTTAAATCCCGAAGGGAGATAAAATGGATAAAATTATACAAATTATAGCTGACGAATTAAATATTAAGAAATCACAAGTAGAGAATACTATAAAATTAATAGATGAAGGAAATACAATTCCTTTTATAGCAAGATATAGAAAAGAAGTAACGGGCGGGCTTTCTGATGAAGTTTTAAGAACTTTTGGAGAAAGACTAAACTATTTAAGAAATTTAGAGCAGAGAAAAGAAGAAGTTACAAACTCTATCGAAGAGCAAGGAAAATTAACAGAAGAGATAGTAAAAGATTTAGAGAATGCTATTACTCTTGCAGAAGTAGAGGATATCTATAGACCATATAAACAAAAGAAGAAGACAAGAGCAACTGTAGCAAAAGCAAAAGGGTTAGAACCACTTGCAGAAATTATTTTAGCTCAAGAAGAGACAAAAAATCTACAAGAAATAGCAGCTGAATATATAAGCGAAGAAAAAGAAGTAAAAACTGTAGAAGAAGCAATACAGGGAGCATTAGATATTATTGCAGAAATGATATCTGATAACCCAGAATATAGAAAATTAATTAAACAAATAATATATTCAAAAGGAATTATAAAGACAACTGCTACAAAGCCAGAAGAAAAGTCTGCTTATGAGATGTATTATGATTATAGCGAAAATGTAAATAAAATACCAAGCCATAGAATTCTTGCAATAAATAGAGGAGAAAAAGAAGAATTCTTAAAAGTTAAAATAGAAAAAGAAGAAGATAAAATTTTAGAAAAAATAGAGAAAGATATAATAAAAGGTGAAAACCAGTTTACACAGTACTTAAAAGATACTATTCAAGATAGTTTTAAAAGATTAATAGAACCATCTATCGATAGAGAGATAAGATCAGATTTAACGGAAAAAGCAGAAGAGCAAGCAATAAAAGTATTTGGTAAAAATGCAAAACAATTATTATTAGGTGCTCCAATAAAAGGTATAACAGTTATGGGATTTGACCCAGCATATAGAACAGGTTGTAAAATCGCAATAATTGATGAAACAGGCAAGGTTTTAGATATTGCAACAGTATACCCAACAGAGCCACAAAATGACGTAAAGGGAGCGGAAAAAGAATTAGTAAGATTAATTAATAAAGATCATGTAGATATGATTGCAATAGGAAATGGGACAGCTTCAAGGGAATCTGAAATGTTTGTATCAGAGATGATAAAAAAATGTGACCATGAAGTTTTATATACCATAGTAAGTGAAGCAGGAGCTTCTGTATATTCTGCATCAAAACTTGCAACAGAAGAATATCCAGACATAAATGTTTCTATAAGGGGTGCAATATCTATAGCTAGAAGACTTCAAGATCCTCTTGCAGAATTCGTTAAAATTGATCCAAAATCTATAGGTGTAGGACAATATCAACATGATGTAAATCAAAAGAAATTGGAAGAAAGCCTAGCAGGAGTTGTAGAAGACAGTGTTAATAAGGTAGGAGTAGATGTAAATACTGCAACACCATCACTGCTTTCATATGTTTCTGGAATAAATAAAACTATAGCTAAAAATATAGTAAAATATAGGGACGAAAATGGAAAGTTAAAAACTAGAAAAGAATTACTTAAAGTTCCTAAATTAGGTAAAGTTGCATTTGAACAATGTGCAGGATTTATTAGAATTCCAGATGGAACTAATCCATTAGAAAATACAGCAGTACACCCTGAAAGCTACGACATAGCAGAAGAATTATTAAAGACTTTAGGTTATGGAACAGAAGATTTAAAAGATAAAGATAAATTAGTAGAGCTTAGAAAAAAATTAGGAAGTATAAATTTAACCGAAACAGCAAAAGCTTTAAATGTAGGAGAAATGACTTTAAAAGATATTATAGATGAATTATCAAAACCGGGAAGAGACCCAAGAGAAGATATGCCAAAGCCAATACTAAGACAAGATGTTTTAAAATTCGAAGATCTAAAAGAAGGTATGATATTAACAGGTACTGTTAGAAATGTAATTGACTTTGGAGCATTTGTGGATATTGGTGTAAAACATGATGGACTTGTCCACATATCAGAGATGAGTGAAAAATTTGTTAAAAATCCATCAGATATCGTGTCTGTTGGAGATATTGTAAAAGTAAAAGTTATCGGAATAGATAATGAAAGACAAAAAGTAAAACTTTCTATGAAAATTGGATAATTTAAATAAATAAAAAACTTCTTATACATATTGTGTAAGAAGTTTTTGGCTTTTTTAACTATTTGATAAATTAAAAACAAAATCGGGATTTAAGGACCGTCCCCAAATCCCGAGAGACCAAAATTCCGAAGAAGAATCTAATCTTTATTTTGGTCTAAATTTGGTATGTCTACTATTTCTGCTTTTACATCTTGAGAACCAGATTGTTCTTTTATTTCATTTGTTGTTGTATTTTCATCTGAGTTTTCTGTTGAATCTACAGTACCTTCGGCAACTGTAGCAGAACTATCTATACCAGCTCTATTTTCATAGAATACTATTGATGCAAACCCAATATATGGTGTTAATACAATAGTACCAGCGATTGCTGCTATCCAGCCAATAAAAGGTATTAAAGATACTACAACAGCTAGAGCAATCCATCCAATGAATGAAAGATATAGGCAGAATAAACGACCTTTATTTCCATCCATAAGTTCTTTACTTTTGTTAACACAATCAAGTGGTTTCATAGTTGGATTATCAATTGCAAGGTATATACCTAAACCATATGATAATGACTTCACGAAAAGCCATATGTATGCAGCAAGTACAACGATATATGCTATTATTGTTAAAGCACTAACACCAACTATAGCACCACCTAAAGTAGAAGTAGAAGTACTTATTCCTACTGCAAATGCAGTTGCAAAAGATGCGATAATAGAAACTACCATTATAATGATTGCAACTATTATTAATATTAGCGGAGCAATCATTTTTAAAAGTAATCTTCCTGTAAGGCACCAAGCTCTTTTAAAATTAGTAAAACCATCTTTAAAGAAATCAAAGTATCCTACACTTTCTCCTCTTTTTAGCTTCATCATAGTCATCATAAAACCATATATTATTGGAATATCAATGACAATAGCAGCTATAGAAACTAAGAATCCTAAAAAAGGAATAGCAGAAAGTAATCCTACTAAAAATGAGTATCCTAAAAATATTAAGGTAATTAAAACCACAACTCCCCATTTACCTTTTAAAGATTCTCTGGCTTGCTTTCTTGTTTCTGAAGCAGTTAAAACCATTTTTAAATCCCCTCCTTAATTAATTATATTAAATACAAATAAAGTTAGTACTTTTCTTGTATTTGTTTAATAGAATTAAAATCATTATCTAAAATATCTAGGAAAGCTATACCTATTTCTGGGTCAAACTGAGAACCCAAATTTTCTAATATTTCAGATTTTACAACGTCCATTGGTAAAGAATCTCTGTAACTTCTTTTTGAAGTCATAGCATCAAAACTATCAACTATAGAAGTGATTCTAGCAAGATAAGGGATATTTGTTCCTGCTAATCTTTCTGGATATCCATTTCCATCAAATCTTTCGTGATGATATTTTATGATATCTAGAATATTTTTAAACATGTCAGCATTTTCTAAAATGTTATATCCAATTACGGGATGTTCTTTAATTTTTGTATATTCCTCATCTGTTAATTTAGATTCTTTTAGAAGGATGCTGTCTGGAATACCAATTTTTCCTATATCATGAAAAAGACCGCCAATTTTTAGCTTTTCAATATCATCGTCAGGCAAATTAAGTTTTTTTCCTAATAGAACTGCGTATTCAGAAACTCTGTCAGAATGACCTTTAGTATAAGGATCTTTTGCTTCAACAGTATGTCTTAAGATTTCTATACTGTCTATGTAAGCTTTTTCTAAATTGTCATTCATTCTAGTTATTGTTCGCATTTGATTTACAGATTTTAATCCAGATTCTATTAATAGTAATAATTGGTCAAATTTATCACTTTTTTCACAATATCCTTGAATATCAAGCTCGTGAATAGTCTCTAATGGTGGAGCCAAATCTTTATGGCCAGTTAAAAGAAGGATATATAAATCTTTATTAAATTTTCTAATTTCTTCTACAACTTTGTCACCATGAATTGGATCCATAATAAAATCTAGTACCATTAAATCAAAATGTTCTGTTTTTACGCGATTTATAGCTTCTATAGGATCTGTTATGCCAACGAAATTATAGCCTGATCTTTTCATAAATATAGATAATGAATCTAAAATTCCTTGCTCATCATCTACAGCGATTATTTTAAAATCAGCACTTTTGGATGTAACTTGATTCTTTCTCATAATAACAGACCTCCTAATACAAAAATTATATAAATAAAAATCTATAAAAGCAAGAAAAAAGTCAAAAAAAGTACAAAAAAAGCGAAGGTAAAATTTGCCAATTTATCTTCGCTTTTGATATATCTATTTATTTACCAGTTTTATTAGATTTATCAGTTTTGGGTAAAGGAATAATAATTGAAAATGTAGTACCAGTTTTATCTGAATCACATTTAATATCACCATTAAAATGAGCTTTAATAGTAGAATATGATACAAATAAACCAAGTCCTGTTCCGTTTTTCCCTTTTGTGGTAATCATTTCTTTAAATAGTTTTTCTTGAACTTCTTTAGGAATACCAGGCCCATAATCTCTTACTTGTATTATTATGTTATTATCTTTAACATTTAATATTAAATCTATTTTTTGATTTAGCTTACCATTATATGATTGAATAGCATTTGAAATCATATTATTTATTACTTGTACCAAGCAGTTTATATCACCATTAATATAGGTACTTGAAGGTACATTATTTATTATATTAAGTGAAACTAGAGCATTTTTTAATTCATGTTTCATTAATATATCAATATTTTTTAGCAATTCATCCATGTAAAAATGAATATTACTTGTAGAAGAGAAATTAACAGCTTGTCCTTTAACTGCGGTTATAACATCAGACATATATTCTGTATATGTTTTAATCTTTTCAATCCAAGATGTCATATCTTTTGCAATATCATGATGATCTTGTTCTGTTACATCTTTATCTCCAATAGATTTATCATATTCAGTTACTAAATCTGTAAGTCCTTCTGCAGCACCAGATATAGACATTATAGGAGTTTTTAAGTTATGAGCAATACCACCTATTAATTGTCCTAAAGATGCAAGACGTTCTCTTTCTATAAGCATGTTTTGATTACTATGTATTTGATTTATATTATTCTTTGTAAGGTCTTGAATCTCATTAAATGCATTTACTAAGTCACCAATTTCGTCATTAGAAACAACTGGCAATCTAGCACTATGGTCGATATTTTTATTTTCTACAATTTTTAGTAATGCATCAGAAACCCTTTTTATTTCATTTGCAATATAATTTGCGAAATATCTTAATAAAACGATATTAACTATAAATAGTACAACAAAGATTGATAATAATCCAATTAAAATAGTGTTAGATACTAAATTATAACGTATTCCTATAGTCCATGTTTCTCCGTTTATAGTAACATTTCTAAATACCCCTTGAGAATCGTCACCATAAAAGTCATAAGTTCTATTCTTTTCAGGTTGTGTAGATGATAAATCATTCATATATTTTGTAAAGAATATTGATAATTCTTCACCAGTAGAAGTTGTTATCTTATCATCTGGAGCAATGATAAAATATGAATCTAACTTAGGTTTTTTATATTCAATTGTTGAAAGAGCGTTAGTTAATACAGCTAAAGGATCTTCTTTTGTTTCTGTAGGTAACTCTAATGAGTTTAATTCTTGATTATATAAGTCGTAAGTTAAATCTCCAGTTTCTTTTATAATAGAAGAATAACCAGATAAAGCAATTAAAAGTGCAGTAACTATAAACATAGGGATTGTTACAATAAAAATAACATTTTTAATACTTGATCTTTTTACATATTTATTAAAATTACTATCTATATTAGAATAGCCAGAAACTTCATGATATATATCTACTAAAATGTTTTGGAAAGTCTTTTTAGAGAATATATATGAGATACTTGCTATTAATGTTAACATAGAAAAGAATAGTAAGCATACCTTTAAAGTAATAAACAATTCACCTTGTAACAAACTAAATGTTATTGCAATCATAATAACAGGAACTATTATTTGTACTATATATATTAAATTAGGTATCCTAGAAATTGTTTTAGAAAGTTTATAGTATAACTTTGTAGTATCCTTTTTAGGCGATTGTAACAGCTCTGCTCTTATTTTATTTGCCTTTCTTAAACTATGTATTAATATAATGTTTTCCATTAATAAACTACATAACACAATCATTATATATTGTTGTGTGTAAGTTAGTCCATTTATAACTATTTGAAATTCATTATCTATAGAATTTGGTGGATAGCATAAAAATGTAGGCACCAATTTATAGAAAAATAATGAAACAATTATACAGGCAAGGTTATAAACTAAAATCAGTTTAGCCCAATTTTTGTCCAAAGTTTTTTTCATTTAAATTTTCCTCCAATCCGTGTTTAAAATAATTAGTATTTATGTTAGACCAATTAAATTTAATTTCTTTTAATATCTTAGTTGTATAAGGACTAGATACTTTTATATTACTTGCTTCATGTTTGCTAGTTAATAATTTATATAGGTAAGAAGATAAATTAATATTTTCAGTAGAATCTTCTAACTCTTTTAATGAATTATTAGTAGTAAATTGTATATTAAAACCTAAATTATTTAATAAATTAACAATCTCCTCTAAAGTTAATTCGTTTTGATTATAGATATGATATACATTATATTTATTATCATTTAGTAATATAGAAACTATTAAACTAGCACATTCATCGACAGGACTTATATTAAATGTCTTATCTTTTAACTCTAGAGGAAGCTTTTTGGCTTTTATAATAAATTGTATTAAGTTAAAAAATAAATTTTCTTCTAGATTATGTTGGAAGATACCATCATAACTTCTCCAAGTAATATTTCCTAAACGGAAAATTGTTATAGGAAAACCTTTTTGGTTTTCTTCTAAAAGTAACTTTTCTGCTTCAAATTTAGTTTTTATATAAACATTTTCGCTAATATCTTGATTAACAAATAAATCTTTTTCTGTAAAATCGCATGAACCATTAGGATCATTACTGCCTGCAACTGAAAGAGTAGAAATATGTACTAATTGACAGTTTGGAATATCTTTGCAAACTGCAATTAAATTTTTTACACTTAATACATTTGTTTTTTCAAAAACAGCATAATCGCCTATATGTTTAACTGTTGCTGCAGTGTTAATTATACATTGTATATTTTTACATAGATCATTATATGCATTATAAACAAGTCCTAAATGTTCTTTAGTAAAATCACCATTAATAACTTTAATCCTATTATTAAAATGATGATTTAACTTATCTTTAAAGTAGTAATGCAGACGTTCTTTTAATCTGTTAGTTGAACTGTCTAAAGAATCTCCTCTTACTAAACAATATATTGTATAATTGGTTTTTTCCAATAATTCATTAAGTATATGAGCTCCTAAAAATCCTGTAGCACCAGTTAATAAAATATTACCATTTATATAACTAGGAGAATTCTTTTCTATTTGAAAAGTTTCGTAATCTCCTGTATTAATTGTACTAGGAATAGGTTCTTGTGTATTTAGTGCATATTTTTCTAGTAATTTTATTGTAGGATATCTATAAAAATCTTGTGCAGATAATTTTATATCATATTTTGCAGCTTCCACAGAAATCTTTATAGAATCTAGTGAATCTCCACCTAAAGAAAAGAAGTTGTCTTTTATTCCAATCTTAGATTTTCCTAAAACCTTTTCCCATATAGAACACAATTTTTTTTCTATATCGTTATTAGGAGCATCATAATTTTCTACATCTAAATCATTTATATGTTCTAATAATTTTTTCCTATCTATCTTTCCATTTGTATTTAAAGGAAATTCATCTAAAAACTCAAACTGATTTGGAATCATATAATGAGGCAACTTATTAACTAGTTTATTTCTAAATGATTCTTGATCTATTATTGATGAATCTATAATTACAAATGCAACTAGAGTAGAATTATCAGAAGATTCTTTATTTAATATAATTGTACAATTTTTTACACCGTGAATATTTTTTATCGTATTTTCAATTTCTCCTAAATCAATTCTATAACCTCTATATTTTATTTGATTATCATTTCTACCCACAAACATTATAGAGCCATCTGGAAGCCATTTTGCAGAATCTCCAGTTCTATATATTCTATTTTTTAAATCAAAAGATGCTTTTGTTTTTTCTGGATTGTTTAAATACCCATTACCAACACATTCACCTTGTACATAGATTTCGCCAACTTTACCAATTGGAACTAACCTTTTTAATTTATCCAAAATAAATATTTTAGAGTTACCAATTGGACTTCCAATAGGTGTTATATTATTAGGTGGCAGAGTATTTTTAAATTTATACATTGTACAACAAATAGTAGTTTCAGATGGTCCATAACCATTTACAATTTTCATGTTAGGATTTAGGTTATAAAAATTAGATAGAGTAGAAGCTTTAATAGGTTCTACACCAACCAATATTTTATTTAATGCTAATTTAGGATATTTAGCTAATTCCTCATATATAGAATGCAACATAGCAGGTGGGAAGTATGCAAATGTAATATTATTAACCGAGATATATTTAGCAAGTTCCACGATGCTACTATTATTTAAATCTTTATATAAGTGTAAATTGCCACCAAAAGTAAGCGCTGTGAAAATTTCTGCCATACTAACATCAAAACAAATATTAGTTACAGATAAAAATTGGTCATCAGCTTTAATTGAATCATCTAAATAATGCTTAAAAGAGTATACAAAATTAATAATATTATTATGTGATTGCATAGTTCCTTTTGGCTTTCCTGTAGAACCAGAAGTGTAAATGATATATGCATTGTCATCTGGTAATACTTTAGGAAATTTAGCAATAGCTGGGTAATCCTTTAATTTATTAATGTATAATCTTGGACATTTTATATTTAAGCTTTCAAAATATTGTTCAGTAATTAATATTTTGCTATTACTATTTTCTAAGATATATTCAATTCGTTCATTAGGATAATCAGGGTAAATTGCTAAGAAAGCAGCTCCAGCTTTTAAAATTCCTAATAATGAACTAATAAGATTAATATCTTTATTTTTAAATAAAACAGCTACACAATCGCCTTTTTGTACACCATCTGCAATAAGGTTAGTAGCAATCTTAGTACTATTAGCAATTAATTCTTTATAAGTTATATGCTCACCATTATAAGTAACTGCTGTATTATTAGGATATTGATTAGCAATATTTTCTATTAATTCATGAATTCCTATATTTTTAGGATGAACAATATTAGAATTATTAAATTTATCTCGTATAAGTTCTTCTTCTTGCTCGGATACGATATTTATATTTTTTAATAATATAGAAGGATTTTTTAATACATGTAAAGTCATATTCATAATTCGTGTATGAATATTATGTATTTCTTCTTCAGAAAATTTAGAAACTTTATAATCATAATAAATATTAATTATTCCAGTATCATCTAAATCATAAAAATGTATTTGTAAGGTATCTGAACAATTATTATTAAAAGACCAGTTTGTATGAAATTTTATGTTAGCTACAGTATTATCTATTCTAGCATTTTGGTAAGATAATGCTAAATCATATAAATTGTATGAAATATTATATTTGCTTTTTAAATCTTCTAGCAATGTAGAATATGGATATTTTTGATGTCTAAAAAATTTCATTTGGCTAGCTAAAACTTCTTTTAAAAAGTCTGTAAAAGTCTCTTCATAATTCATTTTCATAAAAAAGGCTTGAGTACTAACAAAGATTCCACAAGTATTTTTTTCTTTAAAATTGGTTCTATTTAAGATAGGTGTTCCAATTGTAGAAAAATCATTATTATTAATACGTGCCAAATATAATGAATATATAGCCATAAAAAATGTATAAAGAGAACAGTTATGCTCTTTACAAAAAGTATCTAATTTTGAATATAATTCTTTATCTAGAATATATATTTTCCTTTTTGCAGTTGTATCTATAATTTTTTCTTTTTGGTCGGAAATTAAAGATGGCTCTGGCTCAGAGTCAAAGAAAGTATTCCAAAATTCTTTATCTTTTTGGAATCTTGGAGTATGTAAATAGTCTTGTTCACTTTTTGCAAATTCTAGATAGGAATTATTTTCAGAATTATCAATAATTTCACCAGCTAATAATTTAGAATAAATATTCATTACTTGGTCTACGAATAAACTCATAGTCCAAGCGTCAGAAATGATATGGTGAAAAGTTACGATTAATCCCCCTGTATTATCTTCAAACTTGAAAAGAGTAAACCAAAATAGTTTAGAATCAAAAAAATCAAATTTTTTATTAACAGCCTGTATGCTAAGGTCTTCTAATTCTTGTTTATCTTTAATAAAAACTTGCCTTACAGTAAAAGGCTCATATGGAGTTATGTATTGCTTTGGATTGTTATTTTCCATATGAATGCGTATTCTAATTGCATCATTCTTTTTTACAAAAATATTTAAAGCTTTTTCCAAAAAATCTAAATTTACTGGTTCATCTATAATAATATTACCACCAATTAAATTAACGCTACTGCCTGTTGCATATTCTTCGGTTAAATAAATAGATTTTTGTGGAATAGTTAAATCATATAATTTTAAATTGTTCATAAAAATCACCTATATTAATCTTGAAAAAATTATATACTTAAAGAAATTAAAAATCAATAAAAATATTGAACAATTTAACCATTTGTTATAGAATGAAAGCAGCCTAAGAGAATTTGGGGGAATGTCTATGAAAAAGCAATTAGAAAATGACATAGAAAGGAAACCAATAAAAAACTTCAGAGAGCTAGTAAAAAGATATCAAAAATTTGGAGAAAAAATAGCCTTTAAATATAAGCAAGCTCGGAGAAGTAAAAGAGATAACATATAAAAAATTTGCGGAAGATATTAAAGCAATGGCAGAAGCTTTTATATCTATAGATGCAAAAAGAATTGCTGTTATAGGAAATAACAGATATGAATGGTGTGTTACATATTTAGGAACAGAAACTGCAGGTAAGGTAATTGTGCCTTTAGATAAAGCTTTAACAGACATAGAGGTAGAAAAACTGTTAAAAAGAAGTGAAGTAGATGTAGTTGTATACGAGGAAAAATATAAAGATGCCATATCAAATGCAATAAATGATGGATTACAAATAAAATACAAAATTTGTATGGATGAAACTACAGATGAAGATGCAATAAAGTTCGAAAACTTTATTAATAAAGGTAAAAAAATATCAAAATCAAATAAGAAAAAATATAATAAAGTAACAATCGATAATAAAGAAATGTATATAATGCTATTTACATCAGGTACTACAAATGAACCTAAAGCAGTAATGTTATCACAAAACAATATTTGTTCTAATATAAGTGCGATAGCAAAACATGTTAAATTATATAAAACAGATACATTACTTTCTTTTCTACCAATTCATCATACTTTTGAATGTACAATAACATTTTTATATGGAACCTACAGTGGTGCTACAATTGCATTTTGTGAGGGGCTAAGACATATAGCAGATAATTTAAAAGAATTCCAAGTTAGTGTATTTGTTGCAGTTCCATTAGTATTAGAAACAATGTACAAAAAGATTCAAAAGGGAATTGAAAATAGTGGTAAGGAAAAACTAATAAATAAGCTTAAAAGTTTTTCAAACTTTTTATTAAAACATCATATAGATGCAAGAAAATTTTTGTTTAAAGCGGTTTTAAAACAATTTGACGAATATTTAAGAGTGGTATTATATGGTGCTGCACCAATGAATAAAGAAACAATAGAAGGTTATAATTCTCTTGGAATTGAATTAATACAAGGATATGGATTAACAGAGACATCACCTGTTATAACAGCAGAAAGTGACGAAAGAAAAAGACCTGGATCTGTCGGTTTGCCTTTATGTAATTTAGAAGTAAAAATTGAAGGTAAAGATAAAGATGGGGTAGGCGAAATTGTTGCTAAAGGACCAAGTATTATGCTTGGATATTACGAAAATAAAGAAGCAACCAAAAAGGTATTAAGAAAAGGATGGTTTTATACAGGAGATTATGGGTATATAGACAAAGATGGCTTTGTATATGTAACAGGAAGAAAAAGTGATATTATTGTACTTAGAAATGGTAAAAATATATATCCTCAAGAATTAGAATTTTTAATAAATAAAATTGATTATATAGACGAAAGTTTAGTATATGCAAGGGAAAAGGATATAACAGATACCTTGCTTTGTGCTAAAATTGTGTATAATAAAGAATTAATAGAAAAAGAATTAGGAAATAAAACAGAAGCTGAGTATAAAAAATTAATTTGGAACAAAATAAAAGAAATTAATAAAACATTACCAACATATAAACATATTAAAGAAATAGTAATTACAACAGAACCATTAGATAAAACGACAACGCATAAAGTAAAAAGATATCAAGAAATAAATAAGCTGGAAAAAATTAAATAATGTATTAAATATTTCCTTTTGGAAAACATAAATAATAAGAAAAATGGATTTGCCACATGTGTAGATTGCCTTGCAATCGCACAGTCATAGGTAACGTACACTTGTTGCACTGGAAAAAATCTGACGATTTTTCCTATGCAATAAGAAATGTTTTCCAAAGGAGGTTTTTTATGCAAAAATATAGAAGAGTAAAAAGAAAGAAAAAGAATATAGGAAAAAATGTTTTTATAACATTTATTATTATATTAACTATAATTTTAATGGCATCACTTATACGATTATATATTAGAACAGATGTGGGAAAAATAAATGAGGACTTAAAAGTAGAAAGAACAAGTCAAACAGTACAAAATGTTACAAGTCAAGATACAACAATAGAAGATATAATAGAAGAGGTTAATCATAGTGTTGTTGGTATTTCTAAAATTAAAGAAATGGGAAGCTCAATATTTGCAGAAGATGGAATAGAAAAGCTAGGGTTAGGAACAGGAATTATTGCATCATCAAATGGATATATCATAACAAACAAGCATGTTTCTGGAGATAGATATAGTAGTTGTTATGTCACGCTAGAGAATGGAAATACTTATGATGCTAATGTTGTTTGGGCTGATGCAACTTTAGACTTAAGTATAGTAAAAATAAACTTAGAAGGATTAAAAGTAGTAAAATTGGGAGATTCAACTAGTGTAAAAGCAGGACAAACAGTATATGCAATAGGAAATCCTATAGGTTACGAATTCGAAAGAACTGTAACATCAGGCATAATAAGCGCAAAAGCAAGAACACTAAAATTTACCGAGAATAATAAAGAAGTATTAATGACAGATTTGATTCAAACAGATGCTACGATAAACCCTGGAAATAGTGGAGGACCATTAATAAATACAGCAGGTGAGGTTATAGGGATAAATTCGTTAAAAATAGATACTGCCGAAGGAATTGGGTTTGCAGTACCAATAAATGTAGTTAAACCAATAATAGAAAAGTATAGTACTACAGGCAATTTTGAAGAACCTTCTATTGGAATCTCTGGATATGACAAAAACATTATTCCATATATAGATAAAACTTTTAAATTAGATAGTGGTGTATATATAGAAGAAGTAACTACAAATAGCCCAGCATCAAGTTGTGGTTTAATAAAAGGTGATATAATATTAAAAATAGATGATAAATTAATATATACCATGAATGATATAAAAGAATATATTTATACAAAAAATCCAGGAGAAATCATAAAAATCGAGTATAGAAGAGGGAATAATACTAATACGGTAAATTTAACCTTAGGTAAAAGATAACAAGATATATTGTCGAAAGATGACGAATAATATCGATAATTTATTCTTGTAAAAATTCATTAAATATGTTTTAATATTAACGTAAAAACTCTGGAAAGGAGATTAATTAATTGTGAATAAAGAATTACAAACTTTAAAAAACTATATGGAAAACAATAAAAAAGAAACAATTAATTTAATAAACGAAAAATTAGGAAAAGATCTAGAATCTTTAACAAATATTGAATTAATAGAAGATAACAAAGTTTTTAATGGGATAAAACTTGTGGCTGATAAAAATACAATTTTTATTACTATTTGCAATAAAAAAGAAGCTAATAATTTGGCATACAAATATTGGGCATATTATTGTATACTAAATAGAGAAGAAAAAAATATTAGTCTATTAGATGAAATAGATATGAAATCATATAATAAGGAAAAACATCATGATATAATGGAAATATCTAAAGATGATAAGGAAATAAATATAAAAATACATTATATAGTTACAGAAGATTTACTAAAAAAAGAACTAATAACTCAAGACGAATTATTAGTACTTATTGTATAGGAAAATCATCAGATTTTACAAAACGCCAAGATTGATTAACATGAGTTGCGCTAACTGTAAACACTTTGTGCATCAGGCTAACCCAATTTTTTATAGGAAATTCTTAATTTCAGCTTTAGATACAAGTTTAAAAATAAAGCTAAACAATATATATGCAATACTGTAAATTAATATGTTAATAAATAAAGGGAAAATAGCAATTGCATTTATTTTCAAAAAATTAGTAATAACAACACTTATAAACAAAATAGTAGTGGGTTTTAATATCCATAATTTAAACTTAAATTTTATTTTAGTTGTGCTAATTAAAACCCATATACTTAAAATACAATTTAAAATTTCACTTATAAAAATAACAATTAAATAACCAAAAGTTCCATATATAGGTAGTAAAAAAGAGATAAGTAAAATGCTACTTATTAGATCTATAATATTTATAATCATAACACTAACTTGTTTATCAAGACCTTTTAATATTCCATCAACAATACTGTCTAAATACATAAAAACAATTACAGGAGCTAATATTTTTATATATTTAGAAATTTCAGAATTATTATAAATCAATATACTTAATTCTTTAGAAAAACATAAAAATATACCAATAATAAAAAAAGAAAAAATCATTGTATACTTCAATATTTTATATATAGAATCTTGTATAACGTTATTTTCTCCTCTTACATTAAAAGAAGAAAATTCAGGAATTAGTAATCCACTAAATGAACTTAAAAAAGTACTAGGAAATAGTAGTATGGGAAAGACCATTCCATTAATCATACCATATTTAGAAAGAGCTTCACTACAGCTTAAGCCAGAGGCTTCTAGTTTTAATGGTATAACTACTTGTTTTAATGTTGCAAGTCCGGACTTTATATAAGTTGCAGACGAAATTGGAAGTGAGATTTTAAAAATTCGTTTAGTTGTGCCTGTGCTAGGTTGTGGCATATATGTATTGTTTTGCCCACATAATTTCTTCCTGTCTTTTATATATGTAATAAACATTAATACACAGGTAATAGCCTCTGATATAGAACTACCAAGAACTATTAAAGTACATGCAGAATTAATCGAAGAGTCGAATATTGTATTTAACATATAACTTACTAATAAAATTTTAAAAAATTGTTCTAGTATTTGTATAACAGCACTTTTTACGACATGGCGAACTGCAGAAAAATATCCATTTAAACAAGAACAAATAGAAGCAAAAGGGAAAGATATAGCCATTATGCATATAGTTAAAGGAGAAATTTTTTCGTGTAATATATAAGCAGATATCATATTGGCAAACACGCAAAATAGTAAAAAGGTTAAACTGCCAAAAAATAGACTATAGATAAGGCATTTTTTTATTACATTTTTTATGTTGTTAAAAGAATTTTTTGCAAGCTCTTCAGATACAATTCTAACGCAAGCAAGATTAATTCCAGAAAGGGCAAGAGTAATTCCAAAAGAGTAAGTAGACATTAATAGTTGGTATAATCCAACTGATTCGTCACCAATTTTGTTAGAAATATATACACCAAAAGAAACACCTATTAATTGTAAAAAAATAGATATTACAGTTAAAACTAGCCCATTTATAATAAATAATTTTAATTTCCTCAAAAAAATCACCTATTCATGTATATTCATGAATAGGTGCAAATTATACATTTTAAAAAGGGGCCAAATAATTAGTCAGAAATTTTTATAAATTGGGCAGTTCCATTGTCTGGAGAATATTGGGTTGCAATATATCCATTAAGAAGCTGTGAGCTAGCTTCGTCACGTAAAACGGGTCTGTCTATATTACAAATAAATTCTTCACCTTTATTATTCTTTATATGTATCGTAAAACTAATATTAAAAGTTAAATCCTCTAAAGTAATATTGGCTTTTTGTAAGATAGTTCCGTTTAAAGAAAGCGTATCTGTATTTGCAATTTCAAAGTTTGTTACAATATCTTTGTTTATATATCCTAAAGAAATCGGATTAGAACAATCTTGGTAAAAAGAAGGATTGTTATATGCACTTTCTTTATTATCTTTGTTATTAGTTATAATATTGAAATTTATTCTTCCGTTTTCAGGTTCTTGTAAACCTTTGTAAGTAGCAAAATAATATGGGTTCTTATAACAAAGTGTTCTGGTGCCTTTATCAGAATCACTCGTAACTTTTATATTATCTATATATAGCTCAGCAATTGTATTTTCATCAGTTAACTCGTCAGAAGCATTTGTATTATTAATATATATAGCTATATCTGTGTATTGTCCAACATTTATATTTTGAAAATTATTATCTGAACTATTATCAGTTACAAATGCATTACTAAAATATACAATCTTTTCTATAGAAAAAATTGGATTAGTGTAGTTTGTATAAGTTTCGTAAGAATAAGTTGCAAATTTATTACTATAAATAATATCTCTAATTTTTAAAACATAGAAAGGAATTAAACTTATTAATATAATTATTAATACTAATAAAATAATTAAATCTTTCTTTTTTAACAATTTTTTCATTTGAATCTCCTTGCTTTGTGAATAATTATACTCATAAAAGGGACGATATTTTTGTTGTTATAGTCCCTTTTATGCTAAGTGATTATAGTTTATCATAAAAATATGTCATGTATGAGAAAACTTTTGTACACCAGTTAGGGTCTGTAGAATACCTTGTATTAATTCCAGTAAGAGTTGGACTAGAATAATATCTTCCTGTTGTAGTATCACCATCTGACATTGTCATTCCAGCAGGGTTTAGATAAGCTTTAGCAAGTATTTTTGCTACAAACTCTATTCCTTCTGCATATGTATCAAATGTGTATGCTGAATTATATGCATCATTATCATATGCACCATAACCAAATAAGTTTCTCTTGTCTAATGAAATTGCAGATGTTCCCCAACCACTTTCGTGAATTGCCATGGCAACTAGTAAAAGTCCATTAACATTATATTTTTGCTCTGCATTATAAAATGCTTCAGCATTACTATAAATTACTTTATTTACATCTCTTGGTTCATCAGCTAATATACGTTTGTAATCATCTAAAGATAAACCACTCTTAACATTTAATGCCATATTAAAGTTTAATTTAGAAACAATTCTTTGTACTTTGTTTTGTGAAACTATACCAGGAGTTGTAGATTGTGATGTTAATGAAGATGCTGGAACATAACCTTCTTGTCCATCGAAAGAAACTTTACACCAATCACCAACAACTTCTAATAAAACAACATCCATATATCTTGTTATTTTACATATTTCAGAACCATTGTTAATTGCATCCATCAAAGAAACTGTAGAAATAACATACATTGTATCTCCTAAATGTACATTGTAATTTACCAAGAAATCAGAAGTACCAACCTCAACAATTTCTTCTACAGGAGCTTGTAAGATATCTATACTAGAAGTAGATTCATCAATTAAATCTGCTCCTTCATATGTTCTGATAATATTAACACGTTCTAAACCAGGAACCCCAGCTTGTTTAACTATTTTTTCATCTTTTGGTAAAGAATCATTTTTTATATATTTAGTAGAATAAGGAATTTCTTTGTCCCTATAAGTTTTTTCTTTTGTCTTAGTAGAATTTGTGTTATCTATAAGTATTTGACTAATATTAAATGGATTTGTGTTTTTTTCGTAAGTGCTAAAATCACCATAAGGATTCTCTGTTTTATTTTTATTAGAAATATATGTAACAATAAAAATGATTAAAGCAATTATAATTAACAAATAAACCGAAGATAAGATAATAAATTGCCTAAATTTCTTTTTATTGCTTTTCAAAGTATCGAATTTATATCTAAAAGAGCCATTAAAGTTAGACTTTTTTGGCTTTGGTTCGTGTTTGGTTTTTACTGCTTTTACTCTTTTCTCTTTCTTGCTTTTTGGAGGTTTAGCAGGTTTTCCTTTTTTAGGTTTTGAAGTCGAATTATTTGTATTTTTACTTACTTGCTTAGTCTCATTTACTTCTTTAGGTGTTTCTTTTTTTGCTTGTATACTATTGTTCCTAGCTTTTTTTAATTCCTCAAAAGCATCAGATAAATTTCTTTGATTGTTATTATCTTTTGTATTATTATCTTGCATTTTTTACCACCTTAAATTATTATAATATTTTTTTTGTAGTATATCATATGAAATATAAAATTACAAATTAAATTATGACAGAAATGTAAGATTCTGTATATACAGTTTTTACTAAATAAAAATATGTAAAAATTTACTATATTTCGTTGACAAAACATGGTAAATTATGCTATGATACAAAAGGTATTTTAAACGCTAAAAGGTGGTAAAAATAATTAAAATATTTAGAAAAAAGTAATTTTAAAGAACAAGGTAGGTTGGCAAAAGATAAAAACAGGTAATTGCCAGCATGCCTTTTTGTTGCCTAAAAACGGTTATATTAGTTGGAAAGAGGAATTGATTTAAAAGGATATATTAATGGAAAAATTTATAAAGCAGGAATTTGGAAATTAGTATAAAATTTTAGATGCAAGAGGGACTTTTCAATGTTCATATACAATTTTTTTCAAACTGCTTATATTTTGTTTTAGAGGTGATTTAGTTGTTAAAAGAAATTAAGCATGAAAAAAGCTCAAGAAAAGACTTTGCAAAAGTTGGAGACTTTATAGAAATGCCTAACTTAATTAAGGTGCAAAGAGATTCTTATGAGTGGTTTGTCGAGGAGGGATTAGGAGAAGTCTTAAAAGACATTTCACCAATCATCGACTATTCAGGAAACTTGGTTCTAGAGTTTTTCGATTACTACATGGAAGAGAAAACAAAATATTCTTTAGAAGAAGCTAAAGAAAGAGATGCTACATATTCTACACGTTTACATGTAAAAGTAAGATTAATAAATCGTGAAACAGGAGAAATTAAAGAGCAAGAAATCTATTTAGGAGATTTCCCTTTAATGACAGATAGTGGAACATTTATTATAAACGGTGCAGAAAGAGTTGTAGTAAGCCAATTAGTTCGTTCACCTGGATGTTATTATGACTTTACCTATGACAAAACAGGTAAAAAATTATTCACATCAACAGTAATGCCAATAAGAGGGGCATGGATAGAATACGAAACAGACAGTAATGATGTTTTTTATGCTCGTGTAGACAGAACTAGAAAAATTCCAGTAACAACATTATTAAGAGCTTTAGGCTTAGCAACAGATGAACAAATACTTGATTTCTTTGGAAATGAAGAAAAATTAAGAGTAACATTAGAAAAAGACCCAATAAAAACTCAAGATGAAGCATTAATCGAAATCTACAAAAAATTAAGACCAGGCGAACTTCCAACAGTTGATGCTGCCAGAAACTTATTTAATGGATTATTCTTTGATGCAAGAAGATATGATTTAGCAAAAGTAGGAAGATATAAATACAATAAAAAATTAAGTTTAGCAACAAGAATTGAAGGAAAAATTGCACATACAGATATAGTAAACCCAGAAACAGGAGAAGTATTTGTAGAGGCAGGAGAAGTTATATCAAAAGATATGGCTGACGAAATCCAAAATTCTGGTATAAACGTTGTAGAAGTAAGAGTAGAAGATAAGCCAGTAAAAATAATAGGAAATGGAACAGTAAACATTCATAATTTTGTTACAAATGTAGATATTTCAGATTTACATTTTAAAGAAATGGTAAATTATGAAGTATTAAAAAATATTTTAGACAACACAGATGAAAAAGATTTACATCATGCAATAGAACAAAGATATGATGAATTAGTTCCAAAACATGTTACAACAGAAGATATCTTAGCATCTGTTAACTACCTATTAAATTTAGACCATAAATTAGGCGAAATAGATGATATAGATCATTTAGGAAATAGACGTATACGTTGTGTTGGTGAGTTGTTACAAAACCAATTTAGAATTGGTTTAACAAGACTAGAAAGAGTTGTTCGTGAAAG